>Ga0180431_10005369_pt1 | contig 15631 bp, 11 predicted proteins | sample SS_ome_11_FD_132459 | JGI IMG/M metagenome (GOLD analysis project Ga0180431, IMG submission 132459) | Hypersaline lake sediment archaeal communities from the Salton Sea, California, USA - SS_1_MS_1 metaG | ecosystem: Environmental > Aquatic > Non-marine Saline and Alkaline > Hypersaline >... | reverse complement strand
GATATTGGGCTAACAGCGGATCATCTTGTTCCCCCTCTGCGTGCGATCGATATTTTACGCGCACAAACACGGGTGTAATATTGTGTGTTGCAGCGTCTTCAATCATCATCGGTAGAAAAGAATCAGCCGCCTGCGCAGAAAAATCAAGCTGCGCATCTGTGTAGAGGATATCATTTACGATCAAGAATTGCTCCTCCCACAACAGAGAATTCAACTGCAGCATATCAAAGATCGTGTCAAAAGCCATATTCACACAATTTGCATCGCAAGCCACGATCATTTCCGGCAGAATATTCCGGAAAGCCTGCGTCATCTTGAAATAAATATCACTCCGCATCGCATACATGGGCACATAATTCTCAAGCCAGCGCACCAGGCTGCTCTTGCGGTTGTTGATGGCAATTTCATATATGTCGCGGTCTTTAGCGCCCGCCACTTCTTCCAGCCGCACCAGGTATTCCCCTTTTACGAGAAATTCCGGGACGGTTAAGGTCGTATCCCGGAAAAAAAACAGCACATATCGCACCGATTGTGAAGCAGGCAGCACCTGGTTGCGGAAGAATGAATACCAGTACACCGATCCAGAGCCTGGAGCAGAGAAAATCAACGTATCCATTCCGCTGTTCAAACTAAACACCGGTTCACTGTATTTCCGGATGGCGGAATCACCAATTGCCACCACTTCTGGTTGTTTTTCTTGGATTTCAACACGATAAGTGGTGCGCAGGTTTGGCGCAAAGGTGTTAACGGAATCAATTGGCAGAGAGCCAATCATAAACTGGTCCATCACCCGCAGGTTAACGGCCAGGAAAGAAACAGTGAAAATCAATAAACCCAAAACGTATTTTTTCCAATTCATTAGAAACCTGTGTACAGAAATCCCCGCACTCCTGAATTGCTGAAAATAATCAGCAGAAGTAAGGCAAGCGCGTAATAAATGGGTTCCAAAATAGTTTTGAAACGCTCGCAATGATCAACGACCATTTTAATCAACAGTGGCAGGATATATCCAAAAATCGTTCCAGCAATGGATAGTAGCACAACCCCATCATATCCCCTCAGGCCAATATTCCCTGACATGAGCACCGACCACAGCCATTCTAGGGAAGGCGCGCGGAATATCGCCCAACCCATCACCACCAGTCCATTCGTAATCGCCCATGTAAAAATATGCTTTCCTCCTGATCGTTCCCTGGCTATGACCGCCTTCTTTTTCGGCAGAATCTGAAAAGCAACCATCAGGCATCCATGGTATACCCCCCACACAATATACGTCCACCCATTTCCATGCCATAATCCGCTGACAGCCATGGTAGCCAGCGGCGGCAGGATAATCGCCCATAGAGGATGTTCTTTTCCAAACTTCCGCAGGCACCATCGGCGCAAAGGATAAAAGATATGGTCGCGTAGCCAATTGGAAAAAGTGATATGCCAGCGGTTCCAAAAATCTTGTGGTGATGCGGCCAGGATCGGTTGATTAAAATTCTTAGAGGTTTCAAACCCCAATAAAAATGAAATCCCGCGCGAAATATCTGTATATGCAGAGAAATCCGCGAACAGCGCGGCATAAAATCCGGCTGATCCAAGCATAACCAGCAGGATCGATGGCTGTTCCAGGCGGAAGATCGTATCGATCACCAGCCCTAAATTGTCCGCAATGACCATCTTTTTAATCAAGCCCAGCACAAACAACGACAGTGCTTTTTGAACACATTTTTTATCAAGCGATCGTTCCGATTGCACCTGTTGAAGAAATGAGTCAGGCATTTCAATCGGGCCGCTCAACAGCTGCGGCATATAGGCGATATACAAACCAAAAGCGATAAATCCAGGAATTTCTTTCATCCTTCCCTTATAAACCTGGACCAACACGCTGATGATCCGCAGCATATAGAAAGACATGCCCACAGGCAGCAGACCAGTTGCAGGCTGGTTGTTTTCCGTGATCGGCAAAAGTGAAAACTTCAGCACTATCCAAACAGCAATATTGCCTGCCAATGCCGCCACCAGGATCAGCTTGCTGCATTGCTCTTTTTGGAAGAATATCTGCAGCAGGATGAAATTAAAACAGATCAAGCCAAAAAGCGCCAGCGCGTAAAATAAATTTCCCCACGCGTAAAAAGCCAGCCCAAAAATGAACAGCAGTCCATTATTGAGAATGTTTATTTTGGCGGTAATCCAATATAGCACAAAAAAAAGCAGTGCAAAACCAATGTGGACCGATCGGAACTCAAACATATGTGGAAATATTATAAAACAACCGGATTAAACGTGTACAGATTCCTTAACGCAAACATTGATTTCACCCACTATGCCGCTTATTTCTAAAATCAAGGTGGGATCGATATGGGTTGTGTGGTTCGGAAACTCAATATGATGCGTTTTACCATTCTCTTTACAAACAAACATAAAATGGTCCGTTCCCGGGACAGATGTCAGCACGCCAATAATTTGTTTCATGCGCCGCTTATCGCGTTCTTTTGATCCGCTCGGCAGGAAAATAATCTCAATCAAGCCCGATGCGGGTTGGGCTGCGCGCGCTGCCGGGCTGACCGCATACGCATTCCCTTTATTCGTAAATGAAACATTTCGTTCCGGGAGATTGTCCGGCATAGGGGAATAAGATGCGGACGTTTCTTCAATGACCGTTTCGGAGTTTACTGTCTCCGAACCTGCATTGCCGCCAGTCTTTTCCTCCTGATTCCCGTCTAACCTCTCTTCTTTTTTACCCAACGCATTCGGCGCAATAAAATCAATATTGCCGTCGATATCATCCGGCATTTCTTCTGAAACGGCTCCCCTGTCCGTGCTTCGCGCTGTCCAATCATCGTTGGGTCCGTCCGATTGGTCATCTTCCCCCGCCACTGCTATTTCCACACTGTTTACCAGAATCTTAACATCCTCCCTGCTTGCGTTAACTTTCCCTTTGACAAGAACCACCGCGCTTTCATGCAGCAGCTGTTTTCTGCTATCCCAAACACGCGGGAACACCACCAGGTCGATTTGCCCCTGGATATCATTCATCTGTACGAACGCCATCTCTTTTCCGTTTTTTGTGATATGCGTACGAACAGATGCGATCATTCCGCCTATGACAACTTGCGCGTCATGCACCACTTCATTCAGCTGTCCTGAATAATGCGATATGCGCTGCTTGAAAAAGGATCGGTAGTCTGAAAGCGGATGGTAGGTTAGATACAGGCCCAATAATTCCCGCTCCCATTCCATCATCTCGCGCTTGTCCAGCACCCTGGTTAGCGGCAGGACAATCTCTTCCCGCATGCTGTCGACCGTACCAAAAAAAGTCATCTGTCCGCATTCCTGCGCTTTAAAATGGCTTTCGCTGATTGCCGAAATCTGATCGAGCGCATTCAACATAGAACAGCGTTCCCCGAAAACATCCATCGCCCCAACTCGTATCATGCTCTCCAATGCGCGTTTGCCCACTTTGCGCAGATCAACCCGCCGTGCGAAATCATTGATGTCCGCAAATTCGCCGTCCGAGCGGGCTTGAATGATCACTTCCACCGGGTTGAAACCCACATTCTTAATCGCTCCCAACCCAAACCGGATTGCTGATACCCCCTCTGTCGCATCCGCGATAGAAAAATCCCACTCGCTATGATTCACGCACGGCGGCTGCACATCAATTCCCATCTCCTTACAATCCATAATATACAAAGCAACTTTTTCAATATTATTCTTTGATTGGGATAATAAGGCGGTCATATATTCGAGTGTATAATGCGCCTTCAAATACGCGGTTTGCACCGCGATTATCCCATAATCCGCTGCATGGCTCTTATTAAAGCCGTAATGTGCGAAGCCTTCCCAGTCTGTGAAGATCGCTTCTGCGGTCACTTTTTCAATGCCGTTTTCCACCGAACCCTGGATAAATTTCTTCTTATGTTTGGTCAGCTGATGCGTTTTTTTCTTGGCAATCACCTTGCGCAGCATATCCGCTTCCGCCGCGGTATAACCAGCCATTTTCATGGCTGCCTGCATAACCTGTTCCTGATAAATCGCAAACCCGAACGTTTCGCTCAATATCGGCTCAAGCATTGGATGCATATACGTGATTTTTTCTTTCCCGTGCATGCGTGCGATGTATTTCGGAATATTACCCATCGGCCCCGGGCGGTATAGGGCAACCATAGCAATAATATGCGCCAGCTTATACGGCTTCATCTGCATCAAGTAGCTCGTCATCTTGGCGCCTTCTAGTTGGAATACGCCTGCGGTAAATCCCTCACCCAGAAAAGCGTACGTTTCCGGATCATCAGTAGGTATATTTCCAAGCGAATACCGCTTGCCGTGCCGCTTAAAAATCAAATCTGCCGCCCGCTGCATAACAGTCAGCGTCGCCAGCCCTAGGAAATCCACTTTCAGCAAACCCAAATGGTCCACAATATCCATCTCAAATTGTGTCACGGATTTAATCGGCACATCATCAGATTTATTGGTCGGCCGGGTCAACGGAGCGTACTCGACAATCGGTTTATCTGAGATAACCACACCCGCCGCGTGCGTTCCCACGTTGCGGATCACCCCTTCCATCTCCCCCGCCGCTTCTATCATCTCCTGAATATAAGGTTCAGATTGATATGCTTCCTGCAATTCAGGAATCTGTTCCACAGCATCTTTGATCGTAATCGGTTTGCTTGGGATGTTCGGGATCATTTTCGCGACGCGATCCACCTCATTCAGCGGGACATCCATCACCCTTCCCACATCACGAATCGCAGCGCGCGCTTTCATTGTGCCGAAAGTGATAATGGCCGCCACATGGTCTTCTCCATATTTTTGCGCGCAGTATTCCATAATCTTGGCTCGTTTGTCATCCTGAAAATCAAGGTCAATATCCGGCATATTCACCCGATGTGGATTCAGAAATCGCTCGAAAATCAATCCATGCGATAAAGGCTCTACCAGCGTAATCCCTAGCGCGAATGCCACAATGGATCCAGCAGCCGAACCGCGCGCTTCATACCAGATATTGTTCTTTCTTGCGTATTCACACAAATCCCATACGATCAGGAAATATGCGTCAAATCCCATGTCATTAATCACACGCAGCTCATGCGCCAGCCGGTCCTGTACTTCCGGGTCACTGGCGTGCGATCCATAGCGATCAGCTAGCCCTTCATCACACAATTTTTTCAAATACGTCTGCGGGGTGAATCCTTCTTCAACATCATATTCCGGCAGATGATATCCGCTTGGGTCCAGATTGACGGTGCAGCGATCAGCAATCTCCAGGGTATTGGTAATGGAGCTTGGCGCAAAATCAAACAGCGCGGTCATCTCCTGGGGTGTCCGTAAATAATAGCTATCCCCATTCATCCGCATGCGGTTCTTATCAGACAGCAGGGAACCGGTTTGTACGGAAAGTAGAATGTCCTGCAGCCGTGCGTCTGACCGTTCCACATAGTGCACATCGTTTGTGGCGATAAAGCGTGCATCATACCGCTTTCCCAATGCCAGCAGTTCTTTGTTTACTGTTTCCAGTTCTGGAATATCGTGGCGTTGCAGTTCAAGAAAAAACCGATCGCGTCCGAACACCTCAAAATACCAGTCCAGCAGCGGTACTGCCATCGCTTTACCGCGCTGGCGGATCGTGGATGGAATTTCACCTTTAAGGCATGCCGATGTGGCAATCAGTCCTTCCGAGTGCGCGGCCAGATATTCTTTGTCAATCCTGGGATGGTAATAGAAACCTTCCAGTTGAGATGCGCTTACGATTTTCAGGAGATTTTTATAGCCGGTGTCGTTTTCCGCGAGCAGCACAATATGGAATGCGGTTTTATCATATCGAACATCACGGTCTGTCATTTTTCGAGGAGCAAGATAGGCTTCTACCCCAATAATCGGTTTAATGCCTGCTTTTTTTGCCACGCGGTAAAATTCAATCACACCAAACATCGTTCCATGGTCCGTGATGGCAACCGCTGGCATACCCAAATCCTTTGAACGGGTTACCAGTTTATCCAGCTTGCTGAAACCATCAAGTACAGAATAATGTGTGTGAACATGAAGATGCACAAAAGACATAACAATAAACCCGATTAGGTATAATAATTATTCGTGAAATGTATTGGTTGCATTATAGCATGGCGCCTTTATAGGACGGTAGAAAGCAACTTAAAGATCAGCGATTTTTAAGTTTAGATTTTAATTTTTTTTCCCCACAGACGCCAGATATACGACGAACTGCTCCTCCCCGTCTAATCCAATAACCCGGTTCACCGCATCATCATCAAACGCCGCGATCGCGCACACACCGCACCCGATCGCCTCCGCCAGCAAATACAAATTCTGGCAGACATGGCCCGCGTCCAGGTGAATGTAACGGTATCCGCGCTGCGAATAACGCCAGATCGTTCGCGTCGCGATCGCCGCCCACGCAAACGTCACCGCGGATGTGCGCACGTGGCTCTGTTTGAGACAAGCTTCGGTCAGGTCCGCGTTGCAAGATGCTGACGCATCCAGCAGGCTTAGTTGGTGGCCCGAAGCGATATACTGGTATAACCCGGGAGTTACCCCTTCTACCTTGTTGACCAATAGCACGGTCTCAAAAGGATGGCGTGATCCCGCTGAAGGCACTGTCCGTTTGGTTAACCCGTTCTTCCAGGTCGTCTTAATGCCCTGTGTACCCCACAGCAAGATAGAAACTTCATCCATTGAAAGGAAAATATCGGAATATTTACGCAGCGTCTCCCTTTCCGCAATCAGGTTGGTTAGGTCCTCCGATGGCAAAAAATCTTTTTTTGGCTCCGGAAGATCAATTCGCTCTGCATCCGGTCGAAAGATGACCTCCACATCCGGAAACGGCGCCCCCTCCCGTTGCGGTGAATCAACCAAGTTTTCGTATTTGGTCTCTTGCATGAATGTGCTGCCAATTGTTTTTTTCATAGTTCCTCCTGAAATAAGGGTTCATTAATAAAGTTAACTTCTCTTGAGGCGTTTTTTGATGTGTTCTTCGATCACCTGAATTTCTGCCGTGTTTTGCAAGCGCAAGGCCACAAGATAAATCACCGCCCCTGTCAAAACCGATACAAAAATAGAAAGAATCGGCTGCCAGGATGCTCCGCTTCGATTGATAATCCAGATCGCCGCCGCCATCACGGCACCAGCCACCAACGATTGCACCAGTGCGCCGGTGATCGATTGCTGGTCAAAGCCATTGATCTTCTTCCGTAGCAAAATCAGTAGAATCACGCTTTCCACCATCGTCGCACTGGTGTTTGCCAGCGCCAATCCGCCATGCGGCATCCAGCCCAAACCGGAAAACAAGGATGTAAACAGGAAACTCAACAGCAGATTACCCGTCATGGCGCCAATTCCCACCAATACAGGCGTTTTGGTATCATGCAGAGCGTAAAATGCCCGGCTGGAGATTTCCACCAGGCTATGTCCAACCAATCCCAGCGCATACCAAAGCAAAGCCCAGGCAACCAGCGCAACCGAGTCGTTGGTAAACGCATTTCCTTTATACAAAAATGTCACGATCGGAAAGCGCAGCAGGATCAGGCCAATTGAAGCTGGCACAGAAAGCAGAATCACAGCCCGCAGCGTAGAAGAAAGCGAGTGGCGCATCTCCTCAAATTTTTTCATTGCCACCTGGGCGGAAAATGTCGGCAGTGATGCGATTGCGATCGATTGGGCAATCGCTGCTTCCGGCATAATCATCAGTGGGAACGCCAGGCTCAGGGCAGTGATCGATCCTCCGGTCTGGTAGGATGCCAGAAAAGTATTCAAAAGAAAATTTATTTGTACAACAGCTACACCCAGCAAGCGCGGCCCCATCAGCAGCGCCACTTCTTTCACTTCCGGCATCTTAAAATGGATACTGGCCGTATACTTACTGAAAGGAAGTTTTGCCAGTTTCGGAATCTGCACGCATAAATGCAGAACCGCGCCCAAAACAACCCCCCACGCCAGCCCAAAAATCCCCAACCGCTGCCTGAAAACCCCTATCCCAATGATCCATCCCACCTGGTACATGGCAGGCGCGATCGCGGGAAGAAAGAAATGCTGGTGCGCATTCAAAATACCCATCACCAGTCCGCTCATTCCAAAAATAACCGTAGAAAGGACTTGCACCCGCAGCAATCGGGCAGTCAAAACCTCCGCTTCCGTGCCAAAACCCGGCGCCAGAATATTCTGCACAACCTGCCTGGAGAAAATGATGGTCAGGAAACTGGCCACGACCAGGATCACCAGAACAATATTAACAATGCTGCTTGCCAATCGCCATGCTTTTTTGGTCTCCCCTTCAGCCAGCATTCCCGTGAAAACCGGGATAAACGCTGAGCCCAGCGCGCCGCCCGCTACCAAATTAAATAAAATCTCGGAAAAGCGGTTGGCAGCGAAAAACGCGTTGCTTTCGATGCCAGTCCCAAAATAGCGTGCGGTCAATATTTTGGCGGCTAATCCAATCAGGTTGCTGATCACAAACGCAGCCATCACAGTCACCGCGCCGCGTGCAATCTGGTGGTTGACGCGATTTTCGTTTTTCGTCTCAATCTGCATACCAGCCATTATAACTGGCGAATCTTCTTTTTCCCACACGCTTTGTGTATTTTTATCGTATGATTAAAGAAAATAACCAAACAATTTAAAACAGGAAATAAAATGGAAAATAAAAAACCGCTGGCTGGCAATCCAATCGATCAAGAAAAATCAAAAGTCCAACCGCAGGAAAAACAAAAAGACAAAACCGGACAAACCGCAAAACCAAAGCAAAAGAAAACGGGCATGCAGAAAGCATTTGGAAATATCGGCATGCTCTTCCTCGCGTTCCTGTTTGGCGCGCTGGTTGTTACCCTGGTGCTGTATCTGCCCGCCGCAAATGATTTGCGTGAAACCCAAACAGAATTGGAGCGCCTGTCACAAATTGAATCGGATTTCGATGAATTAAACCAAGCCTATCAAGCCACAAGCGCCAAAGCGGGTCTGTATGAGATTTTAAATAACACCAGCCTTCTGCAAATCGCCCTCACCAATAAGCAATCCGATCGCATCAATCAATATCTTCAGTATCTCGAAGAGGATATCGGCAGCTTGGAATTAGCGGCGTTTCCGGATATCCCGGAAAATTTATCCAGCCAGTTTCAAAAGATCAACGCTATCATTAAAAACAAACCGCAACAAGCGATGGATGATCTGGAAAGCTTCCAGAAGGATATTCTTGTACTGATCGATAATCTGGAATAGATTTTATTCCGGGCGTTGATCCAGTTCCACAGGGATGGTGATCTCTTGCCCATCGCGCAGGACAGTTACATCGAGTGAATCACCCGGGCTTTTATACGTCAGCAGGTAGGCTAGCAGGTCGCTGAAACTGCGCACGGGCTGGTCATCCACAGCGGTGATCAGGTCGCCGCCAGCCGGCAGCCCGGCGATATCCGTTTCACTGCTCCCCCCGCGCAGGCCGGCAGCCTGTGCTGGTCCGCCATTAGAAATTTCAATGATATACGCTCCCACCACATCGGGGAGAAATCCCAAGCTTTCCCGCTCTGCCAGAGTTAGGTCCTCACGACTGACGATTCCCAAGTATGGGTAATCATAACGTCCGTCTTTGATCAGATACGGCACCACGCGTTTAACAATATCAATCGGGACAGCAAAACCAATCCCCGAATTTGACAATAAACCGCTCTCGCCGTTTTCTGTTCGGATCGCGCGGTTGATACCAATCACTTCGCCTGAATAATTGAGCAGCGGCCCGCCCGAATTTCCAGGGTTAATCGCTGCGTCCGTTTGGATCAGATCAGCCGATGTAAAAAACCCGCCGCTGGGGGCAGCCCGCATCGAATCCAGGAGCCGCCCGCGTGCACTAATAATTCCAACCGTCATCGTGCCAGACAGGCCATACGGATTTCCGATTGCGATCACCGATTCGCCAACCCGCACATCGATAGAATCGCCCAATGCCAGCGGAGAAATTTCCGACCCAGCCATTTCCACCCGGATAACAGCCAGGTCAGAATCCAGATCTGTCCCAATCACTTCACCCGTGAAGCGCATTCCATTGGAAAAAGCCACTTCAATATCTGTCGCTCCTTCCACAACATGATAATTGGTAATGATGTGCCCTTCTTCATCAATGACAAAACCAGATCCCTGGCCAATTGCCACGCCATCGGCATACACTATGATCGATGCAACCCCTTCATTAACCGCTTCATAAATCGCAACCAGCGTGTCATCTGTCTCAATCGTGCCTGCAACCGTCTTGGCAGGGATAGTGGGTGCTGTCTTGCTTTCCAATGTCGGCAGCGGAGTGCCTTGTATGGGTTTCGCGCCTGCTGCGCATGCGTTGACTGCCAGCAGCGCCAGCGTGCTTATTATCAATATTTTCATCTTTTTCATTGGTTTTTCCTCATTGGGCTGCCCGAAGTTTTTCAAACAATTCTTTCTGGTCTTTGGTAAGATTTGTTGGAATCCGAACGTCAATTTCCACAAACAGGTCGCCCTTTTTATTCTTTGAACGCATCACAGGCATTCCCCTGTTTTTTAATCGGAATACCTGTCCAGGTTGTGTGCCTGCCGGAATGGTTAGCATAACTTTGCCGCCTGGGGTTTTGACCTCTACTTCACCCCCTAAAACAGCGGTGGCTGTATCAATTTTCGTGTTGGTGCGCAAATTGTCTCCATCCCGTTTGAAATGCGCATCTTTCGCTACTTCAATCACCAGGTACAGGTCACCGGACTGTCCGGCAGCATTCTTCGGCCCAACGCCAGATGCGCGCACTTTTGTTCCGGTCTTCGCGCCGGCCGGTATCTTCACTTCAATTTTCTTGTCATCAATTTGGACCACACGTTTCGTGCCGTGGAACGCTTCATTAAAGGAAATCGTTACGTTTTGCTGGTAATTTCTGGGTTGTGCACGCTGGGTATATCCCGTGCGAGATGCCCGCGGGGTGCGGGATTGGCCGCCGCGTGCTGTCCCGCCGAAAAAAGCCTGGAAAAAATCAGAAAAACCGCCCATTTCCCCAAAAATATCTCCCAGGTCATTTACCTCAACCCGTTGGCCGGAGCCATATCCTCCGCCGAACAGGTCATCCCACTGGAATGAACCCGGCTGCCCGCCTGCTTGCTGCCAGGATTGGTATGAGTTGCTCAGCTGGTCATATTTCGCCCGCTTTTTTTCATCACTCAGCACTTCGTTGGCTTCGTTTATTTCTTTAAATTTCTCTTCTGCATTTTTATCGCCTGGGTTTTTATCAGGATGGAGTTGTTTTGCCAATTTGCGGTAGGCTTTCTTAATCTCATCCGTCGAGGCGTTTTTCGGTACCCCAAGTACCTTGTAATAATCCTTGTATTCCATATAAGATATTGTAGATTGTCTAAAAGGCCTCCGTCAAGCCATTTCAGCAGATTTAATAATTTTCTTACCAGGAAAAAAAGGGCGTTAAAAGAAGCCCCCGCTGGTTGGGAGGATAATACCAGCGGGGGCTCGCCAAAGGAGGAGACAGTGATGAGGGATTAGCATATGCATAAAACCCCATGTGTCACCAACACTATCTTACTCTAAACCCTCTTTTTTTTGTAATAGCATATGTCATATGCAATTCATGACATTTGTCTTTTTACCGCATTTTCATCAGATATGTGTCAATAAAGTTGAGCAACTCATCCGCGGAAGGATATTGGTATATCGAGCAGTTCTCTTCGGTATTTCCCGTGAGGATTTTGGAAACGCGTTTCCCTTGTGCGTAGCAGCATAAAACGTCCTTCTTGAGTGAAATCGCACGCGCGATCTCATATCCAACCCCGTGGGATGGTGTGCTCACTTCAGCAATCAGCACATCGCAAGCGGCCACCCACGACATATCGCGTTCATAAACTTCGTTCGGGTCAACAACCTGCTCCGCCTTCATGATGTCCTTGGATGCCAGATGTGCGGTCAAAACTGTATGTCCTTTTTCTATTAAGGTATCCACAATCGCTGCGTAGGTCATCTGGTCCTGGCGTCCCCCGGTGATTGAGCAAGAAAAATAAATATTCATGCCGGAATTCTATCATTCAATTCCCCAACCCCCGAATCTCTCATGTTAAAATCGGTCTATATGCCCAACCCGAACGAGCATCTCAGCCAAATTCTTGATACGCTGCCCAACAAACCCGGTTGTTATCTCTTTAAAAATGATCGCGGGCGCATTATCTATATTGGCAAAGCCATTAACCTCCGCAATCGTGTGCGGTCCTATTTCCATAAAAGCGCCAACCACAGCAAAAAAATCCAGCGCATGACAGCGGAAATGCGCGATATCGAATGGATCATTGTCGAGTCAGAATTAGAAGCCCTCATCCTCGAAATGAACCTTATCAAGAAACACATGCCCCCGTACAATGTTCGCCTTAAAGATGACAAACGCTTCCCGTTTATTAAAATTCACTGGGCGCAGCCCTTTCCAAAAGTCACGGTAACGCGCAAACGTGTAAATGACGGCTCGCGTTATTACGGGCCTTATACCAGTGTGTGGGCTGTCCATCAAACACTCGACCTGCTTAGAAAATTGTTTCAGTACCGCACGTGCGATCGGGAAATCACGGGCGATGACTCCCGCGCGTGTTTATACTACGACATCAAACTGTGCACAGCCCCCTGCATTGGCGCCATCGCACAGCAGGGCTACCGGGAAATGATCGAAGACCTTGGAAAATTCCTCAATGGGCAGACGGAGCCGATTTTGGATCGCCTCTACCAGAATATGCGCGCTTCCGCAGATCAGCTTGACTTTGAAAAAGCCGCCCACATTCGGGATCAGATCCAGGCTATTGAGAAAGTGGTCGAACGCCAGCGAATCATCTCCTCCGCTGACTTGAATAGCGATGTCATCGCGCTTGCCAGGAGCAATGGCGATTCCTGCGTGCAGATCTTTTTCGTCCGCAGCGGTCGCCTGATTGGCCGTGAATATTTCATTCTGGAAGGCAGCCAGGATGAATCGGACAGCGAGATCATTTCCCACTTCATCAAACAATTCTACGCAGAAACATCCTCAACTCCCTCAGAAATTCTGCTGCCCAATGAAATTGAAAAAATGGCCATCATCCAGCGTTGGCTCAACCAGAACAGAACCAGTGAGAAGATCCATTTCAAGATTCCCCATCATGGAACGCGGCACCAGTTATTGAAAATGGCCACGGAAAACGCTGTCGAAACCCTCACGGCATTAAAAAGCCAGTGGGAAGCCGATACCAACAAGCAAAGCCAGGCCTTGCGGGATATCCAGCAGGCGCTTTCCCTGGAAAAACCGCCCAACCGCATGGAATGCTATGACATTTCCAACATCCAGGGCACAGCCGCCGTTGGCAGTATGGTCGTATTTGAACAGGGTGTCCCCAACAAAAAACTTTATCGCCGCTTCAATATAAAAACCGTTTCCGGGCCGGATGATTTTGCCAGCATGGAAGAAGTGCTCATGCGCCGTTTCAAGCGTTATCAGGCTTCCAAACAGAACCAGGCTGTTGGCAAAAAAATGGACCCGTCTTTTGGCGTCCTGCCGGACCTTTTAATCGTTGATGGAGGCAAAGGGCAGCTCAGCCGTGCGGTCAGCGTCTTGGAACAATTTGATCTGCAGGATGCCATCACCGCTGTTGGTCTTGCCAAACGCTATGAACAGGTATTCATGCCCGGTGATAACCTCGGCATTGAATTGCCCGATCATTCACAGGGATTATTCCTTTTCCAGCGCATACGCGATGAAGCCCATCGCTTTGCCATCACAGCCCACCGCAAACGGCGCAAACGCGAAAAAATCGTTTCACGGTTGGACCAAATTTCGGGGATCGGGCCAGCGAAAAAGAAAGCCCTGCTTACCAAATTTGGTTCATTGGATGGAATCCGCCAGGCACAGCCCGGCCAGCTCGCTGAAATCCCCGGAATCACAGATCATCTCGCCCGCATAATATTGGAAGAGCTGAGCGAATAAAAACCTACTATTTCTTAGAAATTATGGTAAAATCACGGTTTGCGCGTCAAAGTGCATAAAATAATACAAGTATTGGATATTAAAATGAACGACATAATGAAATCAATTCAAGCGCCAAAAAATCCGAACATTCCGGACATCAGATCTGGTGATTCCGTAAGTGTTTTCGTGAAGATCAAAGAAGGTGACCGCGAAAGAATTCAGGAATTCAAAGGCACCATAATCGCCATTCGGAAGAAAGGCGGTCAGGAAACCTTCTCCGTTCGCCGCATTGCCAGCAACGGCATTGGCGTGGAACGCACCTTCATGTTGCGCTCCCCCCGCATTGATAAAGTGAAAATTGAACGACGCGGAAAAGTCCGCAGAGCAAAACTTTTCTTTTTGAGAGAGAGAACCGGCAAGAAAGCAAGACTGAAACAAAAATTTTCTTAGTCAGCCCTTATTTTCACTCCGCGGGTGCAACCACGCCAGGCTGCACCCTTTTTCATTTATAATCCTTTCCATATGGTAATGCACAAGAACAATCATAATCTGGTGGGGATTTTTGATTCAGGGATCGGCGGGCTTTCAGTCCTGCGGGAAATTCGTTCCATGCTGCCGTTTCAGCCCCTGATCTACATCGCCGACCAGGCGCATGTGCCGTATGGAAAACGTTCTTTAGAACAGATCAAAACATATTCCTTTGCCATCACCCGATTCCTCATCAATCAGGGTGCTCGCTTAATTGTCGTAGCCTGTAACACAGCGTCCGCCGTTGCCCTCAAAGACCTGCGCGAAGCGCATCCGCATCTGCCGTTTGTCGGCATGGAGCCGGCAGTAAAACCTGGGGTTGAAAAAACAGCCACCAAAGTTGTTGGCGTTCTGGCAACACCCGCCACCTTTCAGGGAAAACTCTACCACACCCTGGTGGAACGTTTTGCCGGTGATGTGACTTTATTAAAAGACACTTGTCCCGGGCTTGTGGAAGCAATAGAACATGGCGACTGGAACTCACCCCAAACCAAAACAATTCTCAAACGGGCGTTATTGCCAATGCTCGAGAAACAAGCGGATACCATCATTCTAGGCTGCACACACTTCCCGTTCGCAATACCAGCCATTCGAGAAATCGTTGGCCCCGACATTCGCATCATTGACCCCGCTCCCGCGATTGCACGCAGAGTAACCTATTTGCTGAGCCAGGACAATACCATCGTGCAAGGCTCAGCACAACCATCGATACACTTTTGTACATCAGGTGATCCTGATCGTTTGAAAAATATCCTCTACAAACTCTTACAGGTGGATACGCGCCCTATTCCACTTGTCTGGGAAGAAAACCGGATTGCATATCCAAAACGAGAGAGAGGTGCTGCATGAAACCTGAAAAAATTATTTTGAAACCGGTCGATCAGCTCACAACCGATGCGATTGGAAAACCTGGAAACCGCGTCTTTTATGTTCTCGGCCAGACAAGAAAAGTCCAAGCCGCTCTCATCATAGAGAAAGTACAGCTGCAGTTCCTGGTACAGGGCATTGATGACTTTTTTGACCGGATTTTGGAAAAATACCCGCATCTATCCCAACCTCAAATAGATTTTAAAGAAAAAGAAATGCAGCTCACGCCTCCGATTGAGCCCATTTTCCATGTGGGAGATATCGAAATCGCTTATGACGATCGGGAGCGTCTCGCCGTTATGATTGCCAAAAAT
>Ga0180431_10005368_pt1 | contig 15632 bp, 9 predicted proteins | sample SS_ome_11_FD_132459 | JGI IMG/M metagenome (GOLD analysis project Ga0180431, IMG submission 132459) | Hypersaline lake sediment archaeal communities from the Salton Sea, California, USA - SS_1_MS_1 metaG | ecosystem: Environmental > Aquatic > Non-marine Saline and Alkaline > Hypersaline >... | reverse complement strand
TGCCTGCCCTATCTTTTCGTGATTACTTTGTACGCGGAACCCCATCACTTTTTGTCCAACTTCCGACCCACTGCCGAGGAGTTTCAGGATCCGGGCCTCCATGTCCTATCCAGCTACGGGTTCTCAAAGACTGCGGAAGCCTACGCCTGTTTCCGTTGGGGACATCATTGGGTACGCGAACGCGCGATCACCGACGAGCAATTCGTCCGAAACGGCTATCCATCCGAGTACATGGAGCAGCTCCTTTCCTGGAACAAGCAACAGGACTGCGATACCGTTGAAGGTTTGAACGAACTCGTCCGCCAGGACAAGCTCAAGCCGCTTGTCGATGCGGCCATCGCCCTATACGAGGCTTCATTGGATGATGCAGCGGCCAAGGTGATGGCGCGAATCGAGGCGGGCGACCCGGTTCAGATGATTTGGATCAGCGGGCCGTCCTCGTCGGGCAAGACCACATCGACGGTCAAGCTGACACAACGTCTTCGAAAGCAGGGCCTGAGTTTCCTCATGCTCAATCTCGATGACTACTTCTGGCCGCTGATTGAGCACCCGACCGATTGGATCAACGACCGGAACTACGAGACCCCCGAGGCGATTGACATTCAGCTGCTAAACTCGCACCTGCGTGCACTCCTTGACGGTGAAACGGTGGACAAGCCGATCTACAGTTTCAAGGAGGGGCGACGCGTCGGAACCAAGCGGGTTCATCGAGAACCAGACCAGATCCTGCTCCTTGATTGCCTGCACGGGTTCTATCCGCCGATGACCGAAGGAATCGACCCCAAGGCGATGTTTCGCCTGTACATCGAGGCGATGAATCCTCTGTACGAGGTCGAAGTGATGGCTCCCCTCTACGAAGGCGATTGGACCGGCCGACGCCTGACGCGGTTTGACGACGTGCGCCTGTTGCGCCGGATGCTGCGCGATGTGAAGCATCGCAATCACCCGCCGTTGGCGACGCTGCTTCATTGGCACTACGTACGAGCCGGTGAGCTGTTCAGCATCATCCCACTCAAAGGTTTGGCCGACCACACCATCAACGGGGGCATGCCGTTCGATCTACCTGCTTTGAAACCCTTCTTCTCCGGACAGGAGAGCATCTGGCCCAAGGCGGGTGACCTCGACCAATACGGGTCCCTACTCGATGCGCGCATCCGCCACCAACGCATCGAACACCTCCTCGATGCCGTAGAAGGGTTAACGCTTTCCCAGGTGGACAACCTGGGCCTGATACCCGGCGATTGCCTGATCCGCGAGTTCATCGGGCAAAGCACGATCGAGATCCCCCACAACGAGTAGGCTCGCAAAAGCCGATTCCCTGTTGCACGGCTACACACTTGGGATTACCCTGGAAGAGAAGGAGGCAACGTCGATGCCGGCAAATCTCACCGCAGACTTCCTCAAGGCGCGTGAGCGGTTTCGGACCGCCCAGAGCCCGGAGGAGAAGCTTGCCGCACTTGAAGAGATGCTGGCCACCATCCCCAAGCACAAGGGAACGGACAAGATGCAGGCCGACATCAAGCGGCGCATTTCCAAGCTGCGCGACGCTCAGTCTCGAAAGAAACGCGGCAGGAGCAGCGGGCCGGACCACATCGAGCGCGCGGGAGCAGGACAGATCGTCCTCGTCGGCCCTCCGAACAGCGGCAAGTCGAGCCTGCTCGCCGCGCTGACAAATGCTCAACCCCAAATCGGTGATTATCCCTACTCGACCGTCGTTCCCGTTCCCGGAATGATGACCTTCGAGGACGTACCAATTCAGCTGATCGATCTTCCGCCGGTCACTCCGGAGTACACCGAAGCGTGGGTGTACAACCTCATCCGCGAAAGCGATCTTGCCCTCCTCGCCCTCGACGGCAACGGACCGGAAGAGCTGCCGGATACGGTCGCGGAGATCCACACCCTGCTCAGCGAACGGCACATCCGGCTCACCGAGAGCTCATTCGAGCCGGAGGATGTCCGTGTCAAGACGGTACCGTATCGAATCGTGCTCACCAAGGCGGATCTCAACGATCACCGTACTGCCGCCGATGCACTGTCGACCGTCTTTCCCATTCTCTCCACATCGACGAGGACGCAGGTGGGGCTCGACGCGTTGCGGAAGGAGGTTTTCACGGCACTTCGCATCATCCGTGTGTACACGAAGCTACCCGGCAAGCCGCCCGATTTTGTTGAGCCTTATACGTTGCCGATTGGCAGCACCGTGCTCGACATCGTCCAGATGGTGCATCGCGAGTTTGTGGACAAGTTGAAGTACGTTCGCCTGTGGGGATCGGGCAAATTCGACGGCCAGCAGGCTCCCTCCAACCACACGCTCCAGGACAAGGACGTCGTGGAGATTCACTTGACCTAAATCCAAAACGGATCCAGATCGATCTCCAGACTGGATTGCTGTTCGCGGACCGCGGCGCACGCAGTACGGACGACCTCGAAGTCGGGCCCCTTAACGAGCAGGGTCTCACACCCACGCCGAAATGGATGGCGCACGGGACCAAGGACCTCTACATCAAAGCGGTGCAAGTCCGCCTCAAGCTGCGTTAGATCCTTGCGCCGCTTCGCCGCAGAGCGACTGGTGAGGAGCAGGCGCGCCAAATGGGAGAAGGGCGGATAATATAGTTCCTGGCGCTCCTGGAGTTCCTGCTCGACAAACTGATCGTAGTCCCCCTTTGAAGCCGCGACCACCGCGTAGTGATCGGGATAGCGCGTCTGAATGAGGGCATCTCCAACTTCCAGCCGGCCGATGAGTCCGGTGAGATACTGGTAGGTCCGCTCTGCAGAGCGGAAGTTGGGAATCGCAAGGAGCGCATCGACGCCCACCGCCGCCACAAGCCCCAGTGAAGGAAGCGGCGGCCCCTTGGCCAGTATTGGGGTTGCCACCAGAATATCCGCGTCCTGGCCAACACCGTTGCTAAGATAAGTTTGGCGAGTATCCGTGTCGATCCGGACAACCCGCACACCGGGGAACCGCTCCCGCAACTCGTGCTCCACTCGCTCGCTTCCCTCTCCGACAAAGCGCAGCGCTCGTGCCCCGCAGTTGGAGCAACGCATGAGCTCATGAGTTTTGCCACACACGCGGCACACAAGCACGTTGCGCTGTACGTGATACGTCACATTCACACCACAGTTCGGACAGCGCACCGGTCGGCCACACGCCTTGCACAACACGGCCTGGAAGTATCCTCGTCGATTGACTCCGACCAGGACCTGCTTTTCCCTATTCACGGTCCGATCAATCGCCTCCACGAGCGACTCACTCAGAATCCCGCCCTCTTTGCCCATGTCCACGACACGCGTCGTACATTCTGACTCGGGCTCCTCGGGACGGACCAGCGCAAGTCTACCGCGTTGAGCTTCATGGAAGGCCTCAAGCGATGGCGCGGAGGACCCCAATACGAGCAGGCCCTGTTCGAGCCGTTTACGCGCCACGGTGCGTGCGTGGTAATAGGGGAGCATCTCCTCTTGCTTGTAGGACCAGTCCTGCTCCTCATCGAGGATCACAAGACCGAGTTCTGTGATTGGAAGAAACAGGGCGGAGCGGGTACCGGCGATCACGCAAGCCTTCCCATTTCGCGCGCGTTCCCACACATCGCCCCGCTCGCCTTCGGACAGGCTGCTGTGATAGAGGTCAACCCCACCACCAAACTCGTCGCGCAAGACACCGTGAAGCTGTGAGGCGATGAGGATCTCCGGGGCAAGAACGAGGACGTTTTTCGAGACGGTGAGGGTCGTCTCGATCAGGCGAACATACACATCCCACCGTCTTCGAGCAAACAGGAGGCTCTCTCCCTCATCCGGTATCCGCTCGGCGAGTTGATCTACGCAGGCAGGCCGTTCGCGCTGGGCTCCACTCGAGGTAGGACCAGGCGGCTCAACCTGTCGAACCCAACCTTGCTCCATCAGACGATCGAGCACCTGCCGAACCGACCCCAATTGCTGGCGCATGTCTGCTTCGGAACAGGGACCTGTTTCGGCAAGGAGAAAGCGAAGCACCCGTGCCTGCCGGCGTGCCCGGCGAGACAGGGATTCCAAGTGGGAAACGATCTCTTGCAATCCCTTGGCCAGTGCGAAGAACCGATCGCTCCAACCGCTTGTTCTGTGAGGGAGCATCCGGTTGACAACCGGTCCAAGAGGTGAGAGGTAATGCCTGGCGATATCCGCGCAGAACGTGAGTGCACCTGGAGTGAACGTGGGAGCCGCAATAACCTCGACGACCGGCTCCAACGGGCCAGAATGATCGCTTTTCTGTGCAAGGTCCGCCACGATGCCCCAACGCTCCAATTCCTGAAAGCGAATCCGAACCCTTTTCCCTACTGCAATGGTTTTCTCCAATTCAAGCGGGACGAGGAAGTCGAATGTTTGGTCACTCGGAAGTGGAAGAAGGACCCGTGCAATCATCCGTCAACTCGATCCAGGTACTGCAGCACACCGCGTACGAACATCGCCGCCTCCCATCGAAGCGGCTCGCTGAGCACCCTGAAACGCGGCTGGCCGAGCACGGCATCGACAACATCTTCATCAATTTGAAGCGCACCGGAGCGCTCATCCTGACGACGCGTCCGAATCGCCTCGACCCAGTTCCGCAGGAACGATCCGTACTGATCGAGCACCTTCATCGCGTGGTCGGATTGACCAAAGTGGGGAAAGCAAAGGGTCTTCGGATGATAGGTTTTGAGTCGGTCCAGGTCACGGCAGCTTGTCTGCAAATCGAAGCTTGGAGGCACGGTTGCCGGGATGTGTTCGCCAAAACGCCATATCCCCACTGCGTCCCCACAGAAAAGCGTCCGATGGGATCTCTCGAAGAAGCAGAGGTGGTGAGGTGCGTGGCCCGGCGTGTCGATTGCCTCGATCACGAGCCCTTGCCCGAGATCGACCCGGTCCCTGTCTCGTAGGGCCTGGATCCGTTCCGGAGGCAGCGCTTCCATCTCGCCGTAGAGGTCGGCCAACGGCCCCGTCGCCGCGCGGACACTCGCATTCAGCCGAGTTGGGTCCACCAAGTGCCGCACGCCGCGTTCGTGAACGTACACCGTGGCCTCGGGATACGTCTCGGCGAGTGCCGCCACGCCGCCTGCGTGGTCGAGATGGATGTGCGTCAATAGGATCACCTCCGGGGGGGTCGATCCAAGCTCGTCCTTGACTCGTTCCGAAGCGCACGGGGTTCCAGTGTCGATCAGGGCACATCGACCGCCGTGCAAGAGATAAGCGGCACCGATCTTTGGAAGCCCAAACTGACATGTGTCGATCAACTCAAGCCAAGATGATAATTGGATGGGCATCGGATCACCTCGAAAGGAATTCTAAATGAGTCCCAACTCAATGGCGAGAACAAGGGCGAGGCTACCGAGGGCGCAAGTTGCAAAACCAACGGTGGATCCACTTGCAAGCCACCGCTTGAAGGTAAGCGGCTCCTCCATGCCATCGGAGATGGAGACAACAAGAACGTTCGCCGTTGCTCCAATTGGTGAGAGATTTCCGCCAAATCCCACCCCAAGGGCAAGGGCCCACCATAAGGGGGCAACAGGTACCGGAATGCCGTGTCCGGCGAGGCTTTTCAAAATCGGCAACATCGCAATTGTAAACGGGACATTGTCAATGATACCAGAGGCCAGCGCTCCCGCCCAGAAGACCCCAAGAGCAGCAAGGATCAGTCCGTGCCCTGTAAGGTGTGCAATCCCTCTACCAGCCAACTGCAGCACGCCCGCTGCCTCCAAGCCGCCAACGATGATAAACAGGGCAACAAAAAACAGGAGTACGTCCCAGTGAACATGATTGAGGATTTGTTCGAGATTTGGTCTCACCCATAGAAGGCCAAGACATCCTCCGGTGAGAGCGACCAAGCCTGGATCAAAACCGATCCGATCGTGGATGAGGAACAAAAGAATCGTGAACCCAAGCACCTTTAACATCCGACTAGTGGTGAGCGGGTCGGTGATCGACCGCCGTTCGTTCATCGCCATGAGGTGAGCGACGTTTGTCGGCTGGCGGGCCAAACTGCGGCGGAAGATGAAAAGGAGGAGCCCCTGAGCGAGCAACCATGCTATGACCACAATCGGTGCGAGGTGGGTGAGGAAATCCGTGAAGCTGAAACCGGCAGCTGAGCCGATCAGGATGTTCGGTGGATCGCCAATCAGGGTGGCCACCCCACCGATGTTGGATAGCAGCACCTCACTCACCAGGAAGGGGAGCACCGACATCCCAAGGATGTCAGCCATGGATATAGTCACGGGAACAATCATGATGATCGTGGTCACGTTGTCGAGGACCATCGAGACCAGACTGGTCACCAAGCCCAGGTATACCAGCAAAAGCCACGGCTTTCCACGCGCAAGTTTGGCCGCCTTGATGGCAAGGTACTGGAAGAAGCCACTTTCCTTGAACAGGCCGACAACGATCATCATCCCAAACAGCAGGGAAATGGTGTTGAAGTCGATGGCCTCAACGGCCTGATGAACGTCAAAGAAAGAAAACCACTGCCCAAACGCGATCATCACAACTGCGCCGGTAAGGGCGATGATCGTACGGTGGACCTTTTCGGAAAGGATTCCCGCATACGTCAGGGCAAACACCGACAGTGATATAACTAATGGTCCGACGGATAGGTCTCCCATTGAGGTCCTATCCTAAGCCAACCAGCCAAAGCGTGCAATGAGCGACATGTCCGTTGTTCCCTCCCTGCGGACACGTGCCTCGAGTAACGAGGATGCGCTGTGCATGAGTGTTTCCAGGCCGAGGCCACATCGGGACCACGATAGCGGGCCGATCTCCCCAAGACAAAAAAACCGCGGGCCCCTATTGGGTGGGCCCGGAGCCCGCGGAAGGAGGTGTGGAGCAAGGAGGGCTTTCTAGCCGGTCTGGTGTGGACCGTCAACAGACGTGCTGCCATTTACAGCTAGCATAGGATCGGATTCCCCGACCGATCGAGGAAACATTGGAGCCGCCTGCGTCGTTTCGTCCTCGGGCAAGATGTCTTGGTCCGGTGTGTGAACGGCATGTGATTCGGAGAGGCGCAACGTGCTGGCACAAAGGAGTGAAGATACATCGCGGCACGATGGGCGCTGATGAGACTCGATCGAATCTCCCCACCCGGAAACGTGACACGAACGACTTGTGCTTACCTTCGACAATCCGGCAACCATGGAACCCCCCTCAAGTCCCGTAGCTTTGCGTCTCCAACTTCCGTTGGGTTCGCCACTATCAGGCAGCCACGCCCACACCCTATCACATAACTGGGACCATGTCAACCAGGACCTATCCGTTCCCATCACGATCGGACGGATGCAATGTAGATGACTGCCCGAGCCGGCGCTTGTCCGGTCGTGGTGCATTGTGGCGCAGCCTCTAGCTTTTCGCGAGAATGGGAGGGATGAACGACGATGTGGCCGTACTCGACTTGTTTCATCCGGCGGTGAGGCGCTGGTTTTGCGAGACCTACGCTGATCCAACACCTCCCCAGGCCCTCGGCTGGCCAACGATCGCACGAGGGAAGAACGCTCTAATACTTGCACCGACCGGCTCGGGAAAGACGCTCGCTGCGTTCTTGTTCGCCATCAACGACCTCATCGAACGTCCCCAGCGCGAAGAGATCCTAAGCGGTGTCCAAGTGCTGTACCTCTCTCCACTCAAGGCATTGGCGGTCGATATTGAACGGAATCTTGACAGACCGCTTAAGGGGATCCAATCCGCAGCCTGTGGTCTTGGGATAGACCTTCCTGCGGTAACGGTTGGTGTACGCACAGGGGACACATCGCCGGCCGAGAGGCAAAAGATGCTACGACGACCACCACAAATCCTGATCACGACACCCGAATCGCTTCACCTTCTGCTTACCTCAAAACGGGCGCACACAATTCTGCGGACAGTCCGCACCGTGATCGTCGATGAAATCCATGCCGTCTGTCCGAACAAGCGTGGCACGTTCCTTTCCCTGCTCCTGGAACGTTTGGAAGATCTCGTTGAGAGACCATGCACTCGAATCGGCTTGTCGGCCACGCAGCGGCCGCTGGAGGCGGTTGCTCGGTTTCTTGCTGGCTACGATGATGCGGGCCGTCCTCGCCCCATCGAGATCATCGACGCAGGCATGCGCAAGGGGCTTGATTTGGCGGTGATCGCGCCGGTGGATGACTTGACCCTCCTCCCCCATGACGAGGACGGGGCCCCCTCCATTTGGCCGGCAATCTATGAGCAGTTGCTGGAATTGATCGCATCGCATCGCTCAACCCTCATCTTTGCCAACAACCGTCGCAGCGTAGAGCGGATTGCCGCTGAACTGAACAAGCGCGCGGGACATGCACTCGTCCGCGCCCATCACGGCAGCGTATCCAAAGAGAGACGCCAGCAGATCGAGGAGGACCTCAAGGCCGGCCGCCTCCCCGCTCTTGTGGCCACCGGCTCGTTGGAGCTGGGCATCGATATGGGAGCAATCGACCTCGTCTGTCAGGTGGAGTCCCCCCATTCGGTCGCCCGGGGCCTTCAGCGGGTCGGCCGTGCCGGCCACGTCTATCGGGCCCAAAGTCAAGGCCGTTTGATTCCCAAAACGCGCGAGGATCTGCTGGAAATGGCCGCCTTGGCCAGCGCGATGCATCGCGGTCAGATCTCAGCGGCACACATCCCCGAAAGACCGTTGGACGTGCTCGCTCAACAGGTCGTGGCAATGGTCGCCGTGCAGGAGCGGCAGGTCGACGACTTGCTGTCAACAGTGCGCCGGGCCGCTCCTTACCACGACCTATCGAGGGAAGCATTCTGCTCCGTTCTTGACATGCTCGCTGGCGGCTATCGCACCCACGCTCTCTCCAAACTGAAGCCGCGAATCTCCTGGGATCGGGTGAACGATCGGCTCTATCCGCTTCCAGGAAGTCGACACGTGGCAATCATCAACGGGGGAGCAATCCCTGACACCGGCCAATACCCGGTTTTGTTGAAGGACGGGAAGACGCGTCTCGGCGAGCTCGACGAGGAGTTCATCTACGAGCGACGCGAGGGGGAGACAATCCTGCTTGGTACCGGCCGATGGCAGATTCGCAAAATCGGCACCGATCGGGTGATCGTCACACCTTCCGAGGAGAAAGCTGCCCAGATGCCGTTTTGGCGGGGCGAGGGTCTGGGTCGCGATGTTGAATTCGGCCGATACTTCGGGACGTTCCTTCGAGAATGCAATGCGCGTCTTGGCGAAGAGGACTTCGAGAGCTGGTTGACAGCGGAATGCCTGCTGGACATGGCCGCCGCGCGGAACGTAAGCTCGTACCTGAAGGACCAAATCGAACAAGCAGGGACGATCCCGAATGATAGACTGATCCTTCTCGACGCGTTCTGCGACGAAATCGGAGAGCCACGACTTGCGCTGTTGTCACCATTCGGGAGGGCGTTTCACTTGGCCTTCCTCTTCGCTGCGCTTGCCGCCTTTCGCAGAGCGGGAAAAGACGCACCTCTTGCCATCCACTCCGACGCTGGCATCCTGTTCAAGCTTGGCAACATGTCCGTCGACGAGGCCGCAAGCATTCTCCGTTCGATCCGTGCAGACGATGTGGAAGCGTTGATCATGGAAGAACTGGAAGACTCGGCCTTTTTCGGACTGCACTTTCGCCAAAACGCAGCGCGAGCGTTGCTGCTGCCCCGTTTGCGGCCGGGGCGGAGAACCCCACTCTGGCTGCAGCGATTGCGGGCACGGGATCTTTACGCCTTGACCCGTGGATTCAGCTCGTTCCCGATTGTCGCAGAAACCTATCGCGAAGTGATCGAGGATCTGCTTCCGATACGAGAACTAGCCACCTTCTTGGACGCAGTCACAAAAGGAGACGCAGAGCTGTTTGTTCGGAGAGGACGTAGACCCACGCCGTTTACTTCTTCGCTCCTGTTTGACTTCACGGCCCTCTACCTCTACGAATGGGACGAGCCGAAGCCCGTTGCCGATGAAAGCAAGGTCGATCGCCACGCCGTGCTCGCGATGCTGCAAAGACAGACCGCAACTCACCTCTTCGATCCGGAGGCACTGGCGGTCATGGAGAAGCGGTTGCAATCCCTCAATCTTTCCAATCGAGCGCGGGATGGGATCGAGCTTGTCGAACTCCTCCGCCGAATCGGAGATCTCGCTGAGGACGAGCTGAACCAACGGGGGGAATCGAAAGCACTCGAAGCACTCCCTGAACTCCTCGCCGACGGTCGGATCGCACGAGTGGAGCTTTCCGGTTGCCAAGCCCCGATACGGTTGGTCGCCGGAGAGGATTTGCCCCGCTACGCGCAATTCGATCAGGAGAACTCGCGCTTTGTGATCAGCCGATACATCACTTCACACGCGCTGGTCACGAGCGAGGATATCCTCGCTCGCTATCCCATTTCCGAACAGCTCCTTGAGAAACTCCTCGGCGGGATGGAGCTGGTGAAAATCGCCCAATCTGAGGGCCCGCCGAGTTTTTGTAACCCCGACGTAGCTGCCGGGATCCGTCGGTTGACGCTCTCCCTGCGCCGCCGCCACGTTAAGGCTGTACCTCCGAGTGCGTTCTCCGATTTCCTGCTGAGCTTTCAGCACCTCCGTGCCCCCCTCGACGGCCTGGAAGGCACACGCGAGGTCTTGACGCAATTTGCGTGGCTCTATCTTCCACTGGAGGTGTGGCCGCGTGTTCTGCGAACACGTGTACGAGGCTATCGCAAAGATCATCTAGACACACTCCTGCGCACGGGAGAATTCGTGTGGCGGGGAATGGCACACGGTGAAGGCACAATGCGAATCGCGTTCTCTCCACGAGGGCAGATGCAGGGCTTCCTTGCCTTCTCTGCGGAGGGAGAGCCTGCTAATAGCGACATGGCGAACCGGGTGATTACAACCCTGCGGGAACACGGGGCAAGTTTCTTAAACGAAATCGCCGCCCAACAGAACGCACCACCCTCTCAGGTAGCCGCTGCCTTGTGGACCCTCATGTGGTCCGGCCGGGTGGCGAACGATTCCCTTGCACCGATCTGGGCCGGACGCCCACGCAAGGAGTTGTGGCAACCCGGTAGGCGACGCGCAGGAGGTTGGGTCGGTACAGCGGGTCGTTGGTCCGCCTTTCCATCCGTTCAAAGGGACATCTCTTCAGAGGAGACCGAGACGATCGCCCGACGGTTATTTGCCCGGTTCGGCCTCCTTTGTCGAGAGGTGCTCTGGCTGGAGCGGTCGCCCATCCTTTGGAGGAGCCTCTATCCGGTGCTTTCGCGTCTAGAATGGCGGGGAGATGTGGAACGCGGGTTGTTTGTGTCCGGGCTTTCCGGAAGCCAGTTTGCGCTTCGCGAAGCAACAGAAGAACTGATGCGTTCGCAATCCACTGAGCGGCCCGTCCTACTAAACACCTGCGACCCAGCGAACCTGTACGGGGCTTCGTCCCCGTTTCCGGTGAGGGTTTTGGGCAAAGAGGCGTATGCTCTCCGCCGTCACCCGGCCAACTTTCTTGTGCTTAAGCGCGGCATCCCCATCCTGGCGATTGAGAACCGCGGGGAACGGTTGACTCCGCTAGCTGTACTAACTCGCAATGATCGCCGAACTGCCCTGGCGCTCCTGCCACAACTGATTTCTGATATATCGCGATCAAAGTCGATCCGTGTGAAGCAGTGGGCCGGAAAGCCGGTAGGCTCCTCCGCCGTTGCCCAGGAACTTGAGGCACTCGGTTTCATGTACGAAGATCAAGAGCTGATCTACTACCGCAGCTACATACAAAGTGAGGACGCGTGAACCCCAAGGACCAAGCGTGGCAGAAGCAAGAGATCATTGACGCAGCGGCAACCCTCCTGCATGCCGGCCCCATTTGCGATGACTGTCTCGGCCGCGCTTTTGGCAAACTCGGCCACGGCCTCACCAACCGTGATCGCGGCGAAGCGCTACGCACTGTGTTGGCCATGCTTGATGTAGCTGGCAAACACGGCACGTGCTGGATCTGCGAGGGATTGTTCGAGCGCGTTGGAGAGTGGGCCACTCGCGCCACAACTGCCGCTCAAGGAATCGAGTTCGCCAGCTACCTGTTCGGGGTACGGCTGACCCCACGCCTCAGCCAGATGGAGATCGTCTTGGCAGAGAGATTCTCCAGCGGTCTTTCCGAGCCACTCAAGCACGCGTTCAATCGTGAGGTCGGTAAAGCATTTGAGGCGCAACTCGGCTGCGGCACGGTCAACTTCTCCCATCCGCACTTGACCTTCATCATCGATCTACCGCAGGAGGCAATTGAGCTCCGTATCCTTTCCCTGTACATCTACGGACGATATCGCAAGCTCGTTCGAGGAATTCCACAGACCTTCTGGCCGTGCCGCCGGTGTCGAGGGAGAGGATGTGAGACGTGCAACTTCACCGGCAAGCAGTATCCCGAGTCGGTGGAGGAACTCATCGCGGCGCCGTTTCTTGAAGCTGCGCATTCGACTGAAGCGCACCTTCACGGGGCCGGACGGGAGGACATCGACGCACGGATGTTGGGGGGCGGTCGACCGTTCGTGCTTGAAGTCGCTTCTCCGAAAATCCGCGGCATTGATCTGCCTTCCCTGGAACGTCGGGTGAACGGCGAGGCAGCGGACAAGGTGAGTGTCAGCGGACTTCGATTCGTGTCACGAGAGACGGTCGCTCTCGTCAAGGAAGCCGACGCCCAAAAGACGTATCGCGCCCTCGTGGCCTTCGAAGACGAAATTCAACCAGACACCCTTACCGAGGCCGTGACGAAGCTTGTGGGTACGATCCAACAGCGTACGCCACAACGCGTTGCCCATCGCCGAGCCGATCGGGTGCGAGAGCGTCGCCTCCTCGGCGCAGAAGCGACACAGCTCTCCTCCAGACAGGCCGAACTCAGACTGCGAAGCGAGGGTGGACTCTACATCAAGGAACTCGTCTCCGGAGACAACGACCGAACCAACCCCAGCCTGACTTCCACGCTCGGTATCCCGTCACGAGTTATCGAACTCGACGTGGTCGAGGTCGCATCCGACGCCTTTCCCGACTGACCGATGCACCTTGCACATCAATACTCGGCTTGCGTAAAGTCTGTCCGGTGAACGGGAATGCCAGAGGCCATGGAAGCGAATAGTCGAACAGTGCAGCAAGCGATGCGTGACGGCGTCGATATCCTGCGGATCTACTTCCGCGAGATTGCGCGATTCCCCATTCTCTCGCAGGAGGAAGAACGCAGCCTCGCCCGCGAAATGGCCAAAGGCAGAAAAGGGATGCGAGAGAGGCTGATCACCTCGAACCTTCGCCTCGTGGTGAAGATTGCCCGCGAGTATGAAGGCGTCGGACTTCCGCTGATCGATCTCATCCAGGAGGGGAACATCGGCCTGATCGAGGCGGTCGACCGGTTCGACGCCGAGCGCGGCTACCGGCTGAGCACGTACGCCTCGTGGTGGATCCGCCGAGCGATCCTTGCGGCCATCACCGACTATTCCCGCATAATCCGCATCCCCGACTATCTGTTCCGCGCCGTGCGCCGGCTGGAACAGATGCGCAGCCTTGCCAACGACAAACTTGCAGAAGACGAGGAAATCACCGAGGCTCTGGGGATCTCGGTTGAACGTCTCCGCCAGATAGAGACCCAGGTGAACGAGATTCTCTCCCTTGACCAGGCGGCCGGTGGAGACAGTGACGAGACGCTGGAAGAGCTGATTGAGGATCAAACGGCGCTCTCTCCGGAGAGGGAAGCGCTGCGCCTGTTGTTCCACGATGAGCTGGAGCAGGTGCTTGACCATCTCCCGTCGCGCGAGGCGTTTGCCGTCCGACTCCACTACGGCGTTGAAGATGGCTGCCCATATTCCTTGGCCGACGTCGGCAGGGCCATGAACATCAGCCGCGAAAGGGCCCGTCAACTCGTCAAACAGGGACTCAACCACCTGTCAGAGCAGTGGGGACACCGTGCGCTCGACTTCTACCGCGGCCTGCTCAATGAGTGAGGTTCGGCCCTCACCCACAGTCTGAGCGACCTCGCAGCTGACCACAGCCTGCCTGTATCTCAACCCCTCTGCGCAGACGAATCGTCACAGGAATTCCTGCTCGCTGCAGCTTTTCTGCATACTTCTGCGTGCGCTCCCGGGAACTGGGGCGAAACGAGCAACCAGGGATCGGGTTGAGCGCAATCAAGTTGACGTGACACAGGAGATCGGAAAGCAAGGCCGCCACCTCGCGTGCGTGTGTTTGAGAATCGTTCACCCCTTCGATCAAGGCTATCTCGAAGGTCACCCGCCGGTTTGTCCGCTCCATGTAGCCTCGACAAGCACGGATCAGCTTCTCAAGTGGGTATCGTCGGTTGCTCGGAACCAGTCTATCTCGCAACGTATCGCTTGCAGCGTGCAGTGAGACCGCAAGATTCACCTGCAGGTTCTCATCGGCAAACCGCTCGATCCCAGGAACGATCCCCACTGTGGACACGGTGAACGCCCTTGCCCCAAGGGAAAATCCGTTCTGATCGTTGAGGATGCGGATCGACTTCAGCGTCGCGTCGTAGTTGAGAAACGGCTCTCCCATGCCCATGTAGACAATGTTCGTCAGGCGCTCGGTACAACTGTAGAGCTCGCGCGCGAAGTGAAGTGCCTGCCCAACGATCTCTCCCACGGTAAGATTTCGCACAAACCCGCCCCTGCCAGTGGCACAGAAGGAACAGCCCACCGAGCAGCCGACCTGGGCAGACAAGCAGATCGTCTGCCGCTGAGCATATCGCATGAGAACCGTTTCAATCGTCTCACCGTCGACCAGCCGGAATAGCACCTTGCGCGTGCCGCCGTCCGCGCTTTTGATCGACTCAATCGGTACAAGCGCTTCCAACGGCAGTTCTGCCGCCAACAACCTGCGCAAGGACAACGGAAGAGTGGTGATTGCCTCATACGAGCAGACGAGATCGCGATAGATGGCCTGCCAGATCTGCTGGGCACGAAAACTCGGCTCGCCGTGAGCCTCCAGAAATCGGTCGAGCTCCTCGCGGCTCAGCTCGAGCAAGGTGGGATTAGGCATTGCCCTCAACCAGCGCGAGAAACTCCGCCTCGGTCAGAGTGGGCACACCTAGATTGCGCGCCTTGTCCACCTTGGATCCCGGATTCTCACCGACCACAACATAATCCGTCCGGCGACTGACTGAGGAGACAACTGCGCCGCCACCGCCCTTCACGCGCTGTGCCGCCTCTTCGCGCGTCATGGAAGACAGCGCGCCGCTGAACACAAATCGCTTGCCGCCAAGCTCGGTCGAACTCTCCCGCCGGGCTTGTTCTATGATCACACCGGCCTCAAGCAGCTCTGAGATCATCTTTCGATTCTCCAGATTGGCAAAAAAGTCGACGATTGCCTCGGCGGTGCGAGGGCCGATGTCTTGAAGGCCGACAAGGGCCTCCTCCGTTGCCTCCATTAACGCTTCTAGGTTGCCGAACGCCTTTGCCAGAAGCATCGCCGTGTGCTCGCCGACCTCCGGAATGCCCAGCGAGAGCAGAAACCTCGGTAAGATGATGGTCTTGCTGCTCTCGACCGCAGCAAGCAGATTGCTCGCAGACTTGGACCCCATCCGCTCGAGCCCCACCAGCGTATCCTTGTCCAGATGGAAGATGTCGCTCACCCGTTGGATGATCCCCTTGTCGACGAGCTGGGCGATGAGCTTTGTCCCGAAACCATCAATGTCAAACCCGCCCTTGCAGACGAAATGGTGTATCGACTCCTTGAT
>Ga0180431_10005366_pt1 | contig 15634 bp, 11 predicted proteins | sample SS_ome_11_FD_132459 | JGI IMG/M metagenome (GOLD analysis project Ga0180431, IMG submission 132459) | Hypersaline lake sediment archaeal communities from the Salton Sea, California, USA - SS_1_MS_1 metaG | ecosystem: Environmental > Aquatic > Non-marine Saline and Alkaline > Hypersaline >... | reverse complement strand
TGGCGGCGTCGTGCTGCTCATCTCCAATGCGCCCAGGCCGGGCAAGGATGTCGATCGGCAACTCGTCGGCTTCGGCGTCGATCTCGCCTGCCGAAACGGCATCATCACCTCGGGCGACGCGGCGAGGGCGGAACTCGCCAAGCGCCCCGGCGCCCGCGTCTATCACCTCGGCCCGGACTGGGATCACTTCATCTATGAAGGCCTCGACGTGACGCTGACTGGCCTCGACGAAGCCGAACTCATCTCCTGCGTCGGCCTCGTCGACGACCGGACGGAGACCGTCGCGGACTATGAGGGACTGCTCAGCAACATGGCGGCGCGTCATCTGCCGATGCTCTGCGCCAATCCGGATCTCGTCGTCGAACGCGGCGATCAGCTGGTGCCGTGCGCCGGCGCGCTCGCGGCCCGCTACCGCGAGCTTGGCGGCGAGGCGGTCATCGTCGGCAAGCCGCATGCACCAATCTACCGCGAGGCGCGCGCCGCGATCGATCGCCTGGCCGGCGAGCCCGTTGCCGAGCGCGACATACTGGCGATCGGCGACGGCATCGGCACCGATATCGTCGGCGCCAACGGCGCCGGGCTCGATGCGCTGCTCATTACCTCCGGCGTGCACGCTGCCGATTCCGGGTCCGGCGACGACGCCGCCGAGGCGGTCGCGCGCCTCCTGGCAAAGCAGTCCGCCCGCACCAGCGCCTTCATGCCGCGGCTCGTCTGGTGACCGGGGCGAGCGACCGGAAGGCGCCTCCTGTTCTCAGTATCGGCGCGGAGGATGACGCTCCCGTGCCGGACGACTTCCGAGGCGGCGTGGTCGCCATCGGCAGCTTTGACGGCGTTCATCGCGGCCACCAGACACTGATCGCAAGCGCGGCCGCGATCGCTGCAAGGTCCGAAACCAGAGCGCTGGCGCTCACCTTCGAGCCGCACCCACGTGCTTTGTTCCAGCCGGACGCGCCGTTGTTCCGCCTTTCCGATCGAGCCGCCAAGAATGCGCTCCTGTCGATCGCCGGGGCGGCGGGCGTCATCGAGATCGCGTTCGACCGTGCCCTCGCCGGCCTCGCGCCCGAGGCGTTTGTCGAGACGATCCTGGTCGGTCGGCTTGGCGTGCGTGGCGTCGCCGTCGGCGAGGCCTTCCGGTTCGGCAAAGGCCGCGCCGGCGATGTGGCGGTGCTGAGGGCGCTGGGCGACCGTCATGGCTTTGCCGTGGACGCGCTGGCGCCGGTGCGCGATGACACTGGCGAAGTCGTTTCTTCCGGTCGCGTCCGCGATGCACTGCGCGCCGGCGATGTCGAGCAGGCAGGGATACTTCTCGGCTATCGGTGGTTCGTCACCGGCGAGGTCGTTCGCGGCGACCGGCGAGGGCGCGACCTCGGATTCCCGACGGCCAACATTGCCCTCTCGCCGCCTCCGGAGCTCGCTTTCGGCATCTATGCCGTGACGGTTCAAGGCCGCGACGGCGCCGGCCGGCCCGGCGTTGCGAGCTATGGCGTGCGCCCGACCTTCGGCGAGCGCGCGCCGCTGCTCGAAGTCCACCTCTTCGATTTCGACGGCGACCTCTACGGCCACGATATCGCCGTTGTCTTCCACGACTGGATCAGGGGCGAGGAGCGCTTCGATTCGAGCGAGGCGCTCGTTCAGCAAATGGAGCAGGACGCGGCGACGGCGCGGGTTCGGCTAGCCGCAGCCGGCCCCGGGACGAAGGTTGACCGGGCCTTAACGGAATGGTTCTAGCGGTAGGGACCTCATGTTGCTGAGGGGAAGGTGATCGCCTAGAGTCCGCCGCGACTGACCTCCCCCAATCGGCGCAATGCCCGATCCGCGCGGCGGGGTCGCGGTCGGCCGAGCGAAGGAATTCACGATGGTTTTCGGTAGCGTTTCAGTCCGGGCTCTCCGTCTCGGTGTCCTGGCGGTGGGAGTTGCAGTTCTCGCCGGCTGCTCGACGGTGACCTACGGCACGGGCACGCCGACGACCGCGCAGACCCTCCAGGACGTTGCCGGCATCGTGGACTTCACCCGCGACCGCGACGTGATCGTTTACGAGGAACGGCCGGGCCTCCAGACGCCGCCCGACGCGACGCTTCCACCGCCGCAGGAGGCTGCGGAGACGCCCCCGCCCCAGCAGCCTGTGCTGACGCAGGAGCAGCGCGAACGATGCGCGATCGCGCCGGGTCAGGTCGCACCGCCGCCCGACTATTGCACGCCGAACCCGAACGCGCCTGCGGTGACGCAGGAGACCGGCCTGTTCGGCAATGCCAATGATGGCGGGATCCGCTCGCCCATCAATCCATGCTCGTGGTTCCAGCTGACCTGGGGTCAGCTGACGCCGGAGGAGCAGGGCCAATGGGAGCGCCTCGGCTGGACCCCGGCGACGTTCGGCGCGGCCAACGCCGCCTCGTGGCCGCCGGCAGCCTATCTCCCGTGGAGAGATCTCAGTTTCGGCGAAAGGCGCGCAGCAGGGCGGCTCGGCTTCGACGAATCGACCTGGGGCGCCTGCCCGGTCTAGCGCGCCGGCCGCACGAACGCCGCCCGCTCAGCCTCGATTTCGGCGCGACACGAGCAGCCCTCGACGTGGTCGTTGACGAGCCCCATCGCCTGCATGAAGGCGTAGACGGTGGTCGGGCCGACGAAGCTCCAGCCGCGGCGCTTGAGGTCCTTCGACAGGGCCTTTGACTCCCCCGTGACCGGCATCGCCGTCAGGGTTTGCTCATCGATCCGCGGCGGCCGGGCTTCCGGCGAAGGTTCGAAGCGCCAGAAATACGCGGCGAGCGATCCGAACTCGGCCTGAACCTCCAGAGCGCGCTCGGCGTTGTTGATGACCGATTCGATCTTGCCGCGATGGCGGACGATGCCGGCGTCCTGCAGCAGGCGCTCGACGTCGCGCTCGCCATAGGCCGCGACGCGCTCCGGCACGAAACCGGCAAATGCCTCGCGGAACGCCTCGCGCTTGCGAAGGATCGTCAGCCAGGAGAGCCCTGCCTGAAAGCCCTCGAGGCAGATCTTCTCGAAGAGCCGATCGTCGTCGGAGACCGGGCGGCCCCACTCATGGTCGTGATAGCGCTGGTACTCGGCAATGCCGCCGTGCCACCAACAGGTTCCTGTCGCCACCATCGCCCGACCTCTCCTTGGCTAACGAACCATTAACCATAACAAACAGCTAAGGCGCAGGCTTAACAAAACGCTGAGGATCGGACGGCATGGTCGACGTTCCATCGACGGACCCCGACCGGACGCCTCCCGTGCTGCGCAAACTTGCCTTCGCCTCTGCCCTCGTCGTCGGCCTCGGATGCGCCGCCGCCTCCGCCGACTTGACAGTTCCGCCGCCGCCGGGAACGCTCAGCCCGGACCCGATCGCCAACAACGGCGCCCGTCCGGCAACGCTGGGGGCGGCGATCCCCTCCACCGTCGAGGTACCGATCGCGCCGCAGGACAACCGGATCCAGCACCCGCCGATCAATCCGGTCTACTTGCCGACCAGCGTGCCGTATCACGGGTCGGAACCGGCCGGCACGATAATCATCGATACCGGCAACCGATTCCTCTACCTCGTGCAGGATGGCGGCTGGGCAATCCGCTACGGCGTCGGCGTCGGTCGGCCGGGCTTCGAGTGGTCCGGCGTCCACAGCGTGACACGCAAGGCCGAATGGCCGGACTGGCGGCCGCCGGCGGAGATGCGGGAACGCGAGCCCTGGCTGCCGGACTATGTGCCGGGCGGCCCGGCCAACCCGCTGGGAGCGCGGGCGCTCTATCTCGGCTCGACGCTCTACCGGATCCACGGTTCGAACGAGCCCTGGACCATCGGACAGGCGGTGTCCTCCGGCTGCATCCGCATGCGAAACGAGGACGTCATCGACCTTTATGGGCGCGTCTCGGTCGGAACGCGGGTAATCGTCCTTTGAGGCCTCAGGCGATCTGCCGGTAGGCCGACAGCGTCAGGAAGGGCTGCAACTCCTCCGCCATCGACAGCTCGGTGAAGAGCGCAATCGCCTCGGCGAAACGGCCGGACTGATAGGCGTCCTCCCCGATTTCGTTCTTCACCCGCTCCATCTCCTCGTTGAGAAACTGCGAGTAGAGCGCGGGAGTCGCCTTGCTGCCCTCGGCGAGGCTCGCCTCGAAGTGAAGCTGCTGCCAGATTTGCGTGCGGCTGATTTCGGCAATCGCGGCGTCCTCGATGACGCCGCCGAGCGGCACCGCTCCCTCGCCTCTCAGCCAGGCCTCGAGATACTGGATGCCGGTGCGGATATTGTCGCGCAGGCCGGCTTCGCTCCGGGCCCCGTCGTGAATCTCGAGGAGGTCGAACTGGGTGATCTCGAGGTCGTCGCGCTGGCGGTCGAGCTGGTTCGGCCCCGGCATGAGGTCGTCAAAGACCGCCTGCGCCGGCTCGATCAGCGCCGGATGGGCGACCCAGGTGCCGTCGTGGCCGGCCTTGGCCTCGCGCTCCTTGTCCTTGCGGATGTCCGCAAGCGCCTTCTCGTTGGCGGCGGCGTCGTTGTCGACCGGGATGTAGGCCGACATGCCGCCGAGCGCGAAGGTGCCGCGGCGATGGCAGGTCTGGATCATCAACTCGGAATAGGCGCGCAGGAACGCATCGCCCATGTCGAGCCCGTCGCGGTCGGGCAGAAGGTAGCTCGGCCGCGTGCGGAACGTCTTGATCAGCGAGAAGATGTGGTCCCAACGGCCGGTGGTGAGACCGACGGCGTGATCCTTCAACTCGTGAAGGATCTCATGCATCTCGAACGCCGCCGGCAGCGTCTCGATGAGAACGGTCGCCTTGATCGAACCGGGCTGGATGCCGAGCGCCTCTTCGGTGTGGGCGAAGATATCGCGCCATAGCCGCGCCTCGAGGTGGCTTTCGAGCTTGGCGAGGTAGAAGTAGGGGTGCGAACCCTTGGCGATCGCCGCGGCCGCGTTGTGGAAGGCAAGCAGGCCGAAATCGAAGAACGCGCCGGAAATCGGCGAACCGTCGACCACGACATGGGCTTCCGGCAGATGGAGGCCGCGGGGCCGGGTCATCAGGACGGAAGGCGTGTCGCCGAGCCCGTCCAGCTGGTCGTGCCAGCGGTCGCGGACATTCACCTGGCCATCGAGCAAATTGGCCCAGGTCGGCGCCATGGCATCCTCGAAGTCGCCCATATAGACGCGCGCATTCGAGTTGAGGCCCATGGCCAGCGCCGCCCGGCTGACGGCGCCAGTCATCTCTATCCGGCGGTCGAGGATTTCCTCCGGCGGCGGCGCCACGCGCCAATCGCCCTCCCGCACATCCTTCGTCGACGGCAGGAAGTCGGGGAGTTCGCCATCGTCGAAATCCGCCTGGCGGGCATCGCGCTGGGCCAGAAGGTCGAGCCGACGGCCGTCGAAACGGCGGTGCAGGTCGGCCAGAAAGGCGAGCGCGTCCTCCGTCAGGATCTCGTCATGACGCGGACCAAGCTCTGCGGACAGGGTGATGCTGGGCTGTTCTTCCGCCACGCGACGCTCCCCCTACTCTCAAAACACCTGATGCAAAGGCCGGACCCGGGCTGGGCGCCCGGACGAAACCGCGTTGGTAGCCGATAAGTCGGCCGGGTCAAGGATTGCGGTTCTGGACCTCGGCCTCTTCCGCATGTCCGCGACGGCGAATCTGGCGGACGAAGAGCCAAATGCCGACCACGACGGGAGGAATGGCAAACGCGGTGATGCGATATGGATCGATGTCGACATCGTATGTGTCGATACCGCGAACGAGATAGGAGATGAGGCTGACGATGTAGTAGCTGACCGCCGCGACCGAGAGCCCTTCGACCCATTGCTGGAGGCGCATCTGGAGGCGGGCGCGATCGTTCATCGCGGCCAGCAGCTCACGATTCTGCTGCTCGAGATCGACCTCGATGCGCGTCCGCAGGAGTTCGGTGGCACGCGCCAGGCGATCCGACATCTCCATCAGCCGCGCCTCGACGCCGTTGCAGGTGCGGACGGCCGGCGCCATGCGGCGCTGCAGGAAGGACGACAGCCGCGTGTAGCCCTCGAGCGGCATCTCGCGGATCGCACCGAGGCGATTCTGGACGATGTCGTAATAGGCCCGAGTCGCTCCGAAACGGTAGGCGCTTTGTGCGGCAGAGGCTTCGAGATCGCCGGCAAGGCTGGTGAGCGATTCGAGAAGCTCGCGGTTCTCCGTCAGCCCGGGGCTGTGACCGATCCGCCGCGTGGCGTTTTTCAGCTCGCTCTCGGTCTCGGAGATGACCGGCTGGAGGCGCCGCGCCTCCGGCAGGCCAAGCAGCGCCAGGGTGCGATAGGTCTCAAGCTCGACCATCCTGATGACGACCGGCCCGACCTCGTGCGGGAAGAGATCGCGATCGACGACGAGAATGTTAGTCATCCCGGTCTGGTTGACCTGGAAGTCCGTCGCCACGATCGCGCGCCCGTCGCGAAGCAGGGAGATGGCGGTGGTGCCGGGGTCGAGGTGCTCGAGGAGTTCGTCGATCTCCTCGGCCTCCTTCACGAGATCGACGCGCGTGGCGACGATGAGCTCGCCCGGCTGGACGAACGGACCGCCGAGCAGTTCCTCGAAGCGCGGCGCCGGCCCGTCGCCGTCGATCGGCTCCATGTCCCAGGTGTATGTTGTGAACTCCGAATGGACCTCCCAGCGGAGACGCGCCGCGCCGATCGTCACGATGTGATGGCCGGCGTCGACCGCAGGCTCGGCGACGCCGTGCCTGCGGCAGTGCTCGATCAGGCGGTTGCGGTCGGCCGCGGCCGCGGTCGCGTCGGTCAGAAACGCGAAGTGCAGCACCAACCGGGGAACGGAGACGCCCTGAAACGGCCGCGCATGAATCTCGCCGAGCGCAAATCCGCGCAGCGGATGTTCCGCGAACCCGTTCGGCGTCGAACCGTTCGTTTCGGTGGATTCGGACATGCCGCCCCTTCGCCCCGTTGTCGGCGTGAAGTCGTAGCCTAGCGCTTCGGGGAGTTCACGCCCCGGCGACATTCTCGACACAAAAAACGCCCCCGCCTTTGGCGAGGGCGCTGGGTGCATGCGGCGGGGTTGGCCCCCTAGTCCTGGGGCTGTCCAACATAGCGGAGGTAAGGCTTCACGGTGCGGAAGCCCTCCGGGTACTTCGCCTTGGCCTCCTCGTCGGAGACGGCCGCTACGATGATGACCTCGTCGCCTTTCTGCCAGTTCGCCGGAGTGGAAACCTTGTGCTTCGCGGTCAACTGGAGCGAATCAACGACACGGAGGATCTCGTCGAAGTTCCTGCCGGTGGTCATCGGATAGGACAGCGCCAGCTTGATCTTCTTGTCCGGCCCGACGACGTAGACGGTGCGGACGGTTTGATTGTCGGCCGGAGTGCGCCCCTCCGACGTGTCGCCGGCATCGGCCGGAAGCATGTCGTAGAGCTTGGCCACCTTCAGTTCCGGATCGCCGATCATCGGGTAGTTCGGCGCGGTGCCAGTCGCGTCCTCGATGTCCTTGGCCCAGCCGCGGTGGCTGTCGACCGGATCGACCGACAGGCCGACGATCTTGACGTTGCGCTTGTCGAACTCCGGCTTGAGGCCTGCCATCGTGCCGAGTTCGGTCGTGCAGACGGGCGTGAAATCCTTGGGGTGGGAGAAGATGATCCCCCATGAGTCGCCCAGCCACTCATGAAAGCTGATCGGTCCTTCGGTGGTTTCGGCCTGGAAATCGGGGGCGGTGTCGCCGATACGGAGCGTCATTTCGGAACCTCCTTGCGTGCTCGAGCCGCGAGGCTCGTGGATGGCCGGAATATCGGGACGCACGAAGCCGCCAACAAGGAAAGAGCTATCCAATTTGAGCGCGCCCGGCGCGAAAGGAATCTCAGGAGTGCGGCGGGGATGAACGAGGCGTTCGGCGGCCTAGAATGCCATCCGCCGGAAGAGCTCGGCGAGGTCGCCGTCCCACTCGTTCTCGTAGGCGTCGAGATAGCGGTCCGCGAGCGAGCGCCCGGTTCGAACGGTCTCCAGCAGCGGCTCGAGATAGACCGTCTCGTCGCGGCCGGAGCTTCCCAGTTCGCCGCGACGCCGGAGGCCTTCGGCGGCGAGTTCGACGGTCGCGGTGGCAATCTCGAGCACGGAACGACCGACAACCTCCGCCTTCAGGCCCTCGCGCGGAACGGCATCGCGAAGGGCCTGGATATCGTCGGCGCTCCATTCGCCGACCAGGTCCGAGGCCGCTTCGAGGATGTCTGAATCGTAGAGGAGCCCGACCCAGAGAGCTGGCACGGCGCACACTTCGCCCCATGGGCCGGCATCGGCGCCGCGCATCTCGATGACCTTCTTGAGCCGTACCTCGGGGAAGAGCGTGGAGAGGTGGTTGTGCCAATCGGCGATGGTCGCGCGCTCGCCCGGCAACGCGTCGAGTTTGCCGGCCAGAAGATCGCGGAATGAGGCTCCGGCGCATTCGACGAGCCGGTCGCCGCGTTTGACGAAATACATCGGCGCGTCGAGCGCCCAGTCGACATAGGCCTCGAAGCCGAATCCGTCATCGAAGACGAAGGGGAGAATCCCCGTCCGCGCCGGATCGGTGTAGCGCCAGACCTCGGAGCGGAAAGATCGGAAACCGTTTGGCTTGCCGTCGGAGAAGGGCGAGTTGGCGAAGAGCGCCGTCGCAATCGGCTGCAGGGCGCTGCCGACCCGCATCTTTGTCCGCATGTCGGCTTCGTCGGCGAAGTCGAGATTGGCCTGCACCGAGCAGGTGCGGAACATCATGTCGAGGCCGGCGGGGTGACCGGGCACGACGTCGGCTGTCCGCGGCACCGGCCGCGACACGCGCGCCATGTAGTCGCGCATGATGCGGTAGCGGTCTTTCGGCATGATCGGCGTTTCAGAAAGGCTCCAAAGCGGCGAGAAGCCGATGCCGAGGAACGAGATCCCGAGAGGCTCGGCGCACTCGCGAAGCTGGGCGAGATGAGCGTTCAGCTCACGACAGGTCTGGTGGATGGTCTCGGTCGGGGCGCCGGAGAGCTCGAACTGACCGCCGGGCTCGAGGGTGACGGCGCTGACGCCGAGCGGATCGATCAGGCCGATCGGACGGCCTTCCTCCTCCATGATGTTCCAGCCGAGGAGACCGGCCATCGTTTCGAGGAGGGCTCTGATTCCGCCGGGACCGTCATAGGGAACCGGGCCGAGGTCGTCGGTGCGGAAGGCAAGCTTCTCGTGCTCAGTCCCGACGCGCCATTCCGATTTCGGCTTGGCTCCGGATTCGAGAGCCCCGACGAGCTGGTCGCGGCTGACGATCTCGCTGCCGCCGGTTGTTTCCCGAGCCATATGCACTCCACACGAAAGCGCGGGACACTAGGCGCGCTGTATGTCTACGGCAATCGCACCCTTTTGGTTCCGGTTCACTTCATATTGTAGAGCGGCGCTCCGCCGCAGCCGGCCAGTCGCCGGCGAGCGCCTGAACCAGCGCCAGGGCGGCGACGGCCGCCGTATCGGCGCGGAGGATGCGGGGGCCGAGGCCGATGGTGGTGACAAACGGTCGCGACCGCAGGCGGCTGCGCTCGTCCGGCGAGAAGCCGCCCTCCGGGCCGATCAGCACGGCGAGCTTCGTCCCCGCCAGCGGCGGCAGAACGGTCACGGGGTCGTTGCCGGTCGATTCCTCGTCGCAATAGACGATGCGTCGGTTGGGTTCGAGCGACGGCCAGGCTTCGATCAGCTGGAACAGGGGAACCGGCTCATCGATCTGCGGAATCGACAAAAGCCCGCACTGCTCGGCCGCCTCGACGGCGTTTGCTTCCATGCGCTGGGTGTTGACCTTGGACACCTGGCCGCGATGGGTGAGCACCGGCGTCAGCAGCCCTGCCCCCATCTCCACCGCCTTCTGGACCATGTAGTCGAGCCGCGCCTGCTTCAGCGGCGCGAAGAGGTAATAAAGGTCCGGCGCGGCGGTCTGCTCGCGCAGCTGACCTTGGACAGTCAGCCCCCAGGCTCGGCGATCGCGTTGGCCAAGCGCCGCCTCCCATTCCCCGTCGGAGCCGTTGAAGACGGCAATCGTCGCGCCCGGCTCCATGCGCAGCACGTTGACGAGGTAGTTCGACTGACCGCGGTCGAGGTCGACCGTCATGCCGGCGGCAAGCCGCGAGCGCAGATAGAGCCGTTTCATTCCGAAGCGGTTCCCCCAAAGCTGTCCTGCGGACGGCACGCTTGACGGCGCATCGCGGCGCGGCCACCGTCTTCGCCCGAATCCCGGAGCCGGCCGTGCCCACGCCCGCCAGCAACGTCACTGAATACACTGTCTCCTCGATCTCGGCCGCGCTCAAGCGCACGGTCGAGGATGCCTATGGATATGTCCGGGTGCGCGGCGAGGTCTCGGGCTTTCGCGGCGTCCACAGCTCCGGCCACTGCTATTTCTCGCTGAAGGACGACCGCGCCCGCATCGAGGCGGTGATCTGGCGTTCGACCGTGCAACGGCTTCGCTTCCTGCCTGAGGAAGGGCTGGAGGTGATCGCCACAGGCAAGCTCTCAACCTTCGCCGGGAGCTCGAAGTACCAGATCGTCATCGATGCGCTCGAGCCGGCCGGCGCCGGCGCGCTGATGGTGCTCCTGGAGGAGCGGCGCAAGAAGCTCGCCGCCGAGGGCCTCTTCGGCGCCGAGCGGAAGCGGCCGTTGCCGTTCCTGCCGCGGACAATCGGTGTCGTCACCTCTCCGACCGGAGCCGTCATCCGCGACATCATCCACCGCCTTGAGGATCGCTGCCCGACGCGCGTGCTGGTCTGGCCGGTCCGCGTGCAGGGCGAAACGGCGGCTGCGGAAATCGCGCAGGCGATCGCCGGCTTCGATCGCCTTCCAGCGGGCGGCGCAATCCCGCGGCCCGACGTCCTGATCGTGGCGCGCGGTGGCGGCAGCCTCGAAGATTTGTGGCCGTTCAACGAGGAGGTCGTCGTGCGCGCCGCTGCGGCGGCGAGCATTCCGCTGATCTCGGCCGTCGGCCACGAAACCGACACGACGCTCATCGATTTCGTCTCCGACCGGCGGGCGCCGACGCCGACCGGAGCCGCCGAGATCGCCGTGCCCGTCCGTGCCGAGCTCGCCGCGCGCACCGAGATGGCGGCGTCGCGGGCCCGGTCGGCGCTGGTGCGGCAGATCGAGCGCGACCGCCGGGAGCTCAATGCCCTGTCGCGCGCCCTCCCCTCCGCGGCCGACGTCCTCGCCAATCCGAGCCGGACGCTCGACGAACTGGCCGGACGGCTCGCGCGCTCGCTGACTGCGAATGTCGGCGTCCATCGCGCCCAGCTCGACCGAGCCGGCGCCGGCCTCGCGCCGTCCGGGCTGGCGCGGCTCGTCAGCCACGCCCGTCAGCGCATGGGCGCCTCCGGCACGCGGATGGCGCAGGCGCTCAGCGTCCATGCCGAGCGCAAGCGCTCGGCCTTCCTCGCCACGGCCTCTCGCCTTCGCGCCGAGCCGATCGCCCGCCAGGTCGCGAATGCCTGGGCGCGTCTGGGCGAGATCGACCGTCGGCGAAACCACGCGCTCCGGCAGCGCCTCAGGGCCGACTGGCAGCGGCTGGAAGCGCTCGACAAACTGCTCGACGCCTTCTCGATGTCGAAGGAGGACGTCCTGAAGCGCGGCTTCGCGCTGGTGCACGGGCCGTCGGGAGGCATCATCAGCAAGGCTACCGAGGTTCCGCAGGGCGGCGCTCTCGAACTCGAGTTCGCCGACGGGCGCGTCTCGGCCGTCGCCGGCGTCGGTGCGATCACGCCGAAGCGCCCGCGGCGGCGGACACGCGTGCCCGACCCCGGTCAGGGTTCCCTGTTCGATCCCGACTCGGCCGGTTGACCCAAAGCAAGGTATCCGGCCGCGCGTCGGGATAGCCGGTCAAAATCACATCGACGACCGGCGAGGCCCCTCGTGCCCGACATCACCATCGAAAGCCCCCACGGCACGCTGCCGGTGTATCTTTCCGATCCGGCGGGCGATGCGCCGCGACCCGGGGTGGTCGTCATCCATGACGCGCTCGGCATGAGCGCCGATCTCCGCAACCAGGCCGACTGGCTCGCATCGGAAGGCTTCGTCGCCGCCGCGCCCGATCTCTATTCCTGGGGCGGCCGGGTGCGTTGCCTCTTCCGGGTGATCCGCGACGCAGTGAAACGGGAGGGCCGGTCCTTCGACGAGGTCGAGGCAACGCGCGCCTATCTCGCGGGACGCGAGAACTGCACCGGCAAAGTCGCGATCATCGGCTTCTGCCTCGGCGGCGGTTTCGCCCTTCTGCTGGCGCCGGAGCGCTACGGCTTCGCCTCTGCGAGCGTCAACTATGGCGCCGTCCCAAAAGACGCCGACCAACTCCTCGCCTCAGCCTGCCCGATGGTCGCCAGCTACGGCGCCGAAGACAAAGGCCTGCGCGGGTCGGCAGAACGTCTCGACGCCATCCTGACATCGCTGGGCATTCCGCATGACGTCAAGGAGTACCCCGATGCCGGGCATTCGTTCATGAACAATCACGATGTCTCGGAGGTGCCGCTTGTCTTTCGCGTGATGTCGTGGGCGACCGGCGGCGCCGACTATCACGAGCCGTCGGCGATCGACTCCAGGCGGCGCATCGCCGCGTTCTTCCACGAGCATCTCGACTGAGGGGGGGGATGGTACAGCTGGGTGGATTCGAACCACCGACCTCCGGAGCCACAATCCGGCGCTCTAACCAACTGAGCTACAGCTGCATGATGCGGCGCGGACGGTAGGGTCTTCGGCCTGCGTTTTCAAGCAGAGCGAGGCCGCTGCGATCGCCGCTGAGGGTAAGGTTCACCACGCCGCCCGGCGGTCGTGGACGCCGCTGCCGATTGCGATTATTCACCGATTGTTAGCCATGGTCGCCAAAGGAGATCGGGCGCATTGCCGCTCGCCCACCGCCCGCGATGACGCGCACTGGCCACTCCTATCTCGACCTCACCGCCCTGCCGGATGTGGGCGCGCTGCTGCTGGCCCCGGCGCCGGCCTGGCTTTTCGAGGCCGAGGAAGGCACGCTGCTGTGGGCGAACGCCGCCGGCGCAGACCATCTCGGCGCGACGTCGATCGCCGCTGCGCTCGATGAACCGGCCGAGTCGATCGCGCCCGAAGACCTTAGCGAACTTGCCGCTCGGGCGACGGCAATGCCCGCGGTGGCCGAGCTTCGCTTTCCCTCCGCCGACGCTGCGCGCTGCCTGGTGCAGATCGTCGAGCTCGGCGACGGGACGAACGCTTTGCTGGCGGCCGGGATCGAGGATCGCCCCGCCACGGCGCCGCTCGCGGTTCGTGCAGCCCGGCTCGTCGAATCCCTTGCGAGCGAAGAGATGGTTGCCGCCGTGTGCAGAAGCGGCGGCAAGGTCCTTGCCGCGTCCGCCCGCTTCGCGTCGCTCCGCGGCATCGACGCTGTTGTTGCCGCAGCGACCGAGCGACTGGACGCGGGCGGCGTTGCGAAGGGCATGGAGACGATCGGCGACGAGCGGCGGCCGTTCGGCCTGACGCGCGCCGAGACGCCGGAAGGCCCGCTCCTGCTGGTGATCGCCGGACCACCGGTCGAGGAGACCGAGCCGACCGGCCTGCGTCCCGATACCGACGCCGGCGCGGCTAGCGACTATGCGCCGCCCGCGCCGACCGATCCCGGACGACGTCGCTTCACGTTCCGTATAGACGGCGATCAGCGCGTCACCGAGATCTCGCCCGATTTCTCCGCGATCGTCGGCCCGCGGTCGGCGGATATCGTCGGCAAGAGATGGCCCGACATCGTCGCGCGCCTCGGCATCGACACGGGCGGCGTCGTGCAACGCGCCCTCACCCGCCGCGACACCTGGAGCGGCGTCTTGCTCGACTGGCCGGTCGACGACGCCGAACATCGCCTTTCGCTCAGCCTGACGGCGCTGCCGAGCTTCGATGCGCGCGGCGGGTTCATCGATTTCCGCGGGTTCGGCGTCGTCCGCACCGAGGCCGCCAAGTCCGACCTCCCCGAGTCCTCGCGGGAGCGAGAAGCGGAGGCGGAGGCGGCCGGGGCGAGCGAGGTGGAGGAGGTCGCCGAGACCGCGGAGGCCGAGCCTCCTTCCAACGTGGTGGTGCTGCCGACGGCGGCCGAGCCGCCGTCCGGGAGGGCCGAGCCCCAACCGGAACAGGAAGGCCGGCGCAACCTCAGCGGCGAGGAGCACGATGCCTTCCGCCGCATCGCGGAAGCGCTGCGCGCCGTGGGGCCTTCAGGCAACCGCCACCCCGCCGCGACATCGCGGCCGCACCGCGATCTCGCTGACAAGGCTGCCGACGCCGCACCGCCGGCGCCGCCATCCGCCGAACCACCTGCTTCGCCCGAGGCAACGGTGCCGTTGAAGCTGCTCGATCGCATGCCGATCGGGTTGCTGGTCTATCGCGACCGGCAGCTCCTCTTCGCCAACCGGGCTCTCCTCGATCGCCTCGGCTATTACGACGGCGCTTCCTTCGCGGCGGCTGGTGGCGTTGATGGCCTCTTCGCGGAGGCCGGCGAATCGCCCCGCGACGGCGGCGCCTCGTGCACGGTCCCGCTACGCGCCTATGATGGGCGCACCTTCGCCGCAGAGGCGCGGCTCCATATCGTGCCGTGGGATGGCGGGCCCGCGACGATGCTCTCGATCCGCGACCCCGGATCGGCGGCCTCGCGCCAATGGGAACCGGAGCATCGCGCCGCGCTGGCGCGGATCGACGAGTTGGAAGCCGTGCTCGACACGGCAACCGACGGCGTCGTCGTGATCGACGGCGGCGGCCATATCCTCAACATCAACCGATCCGGGGAGGCACTGTTCGGGGTCGAAGGCACCGACGTGCTCGGCGCGCCTTTCACCGGGCTGCTGGCCGAGGAAAGCCGGCAGTCGGCGCTCGATTATCTCGACGGGCTTTCGGCAAACGGCGTCGCATCGGTGCTCAATGACGGACGCGAGGTCATCGGCAAGGTGCCATCAGGCGGGCTCATCCCGATCTTCATGACGATGGGACGGCTGTCGGAGCGCGACAAATTCTGCGCCGTGCTTCGCGACATCACTCATTGGAAACGCGCCGAGGAGGAACTCGTCTCGGCACGGCGGGCCGCGGAATCCGCCAATCAGCAGAAGTCGGAGTTCCTCGCCAAGATCAGCCACGAGCTCCGCACCCCGCTCAACGCGATCATCGGCTTCTCCGACATCATCCTGGAAGAGCGTTTCGGCCCGATCGGCGTCGAGCGCTACCGCGAGTATCTGAAGGATATCCGGCTGTCGGGCACGCATCTGGCGAGCCTCATCAACGATCTCCTCGACCTGTCGCGCATCGAATCGGGAAAGCTCGACCTCAGTTTCGAGGCGGTGTCGCTCAACGGCCTCATCCAGGATGCCGTAGCGCTGTTGCAGCCCGACGCCAACCGGCGGCGGATCATCATCCGCACCAGCCTCGGCGGGAACGTGCCCCGGGTCGTCGCCGACCAGCGCTCGATCCGGCAAGTCCTCCTCAACCTCCTGTCGAACGCGGTGAAGTTCAATGCCGAGGGCGGCCAGGTGATTGTCTCCTCGGCCCTCGATGCCGACGGCGAGGTCATCATCCGCATTCGCGATACCGGCGCCGGGATGACGGAAGCGGAGATCGAGCAGGCCCTGAAGCCCTTTCAGCAGCTCGCGACGTCCGGGCCGATGCGGTTCGAGGGCACCGGACTCGGCCTGCCGCTGACCAAAGCGCTTGTCGAAGCGAACCG
>Ga0180431_10005365_pt1 | contig 15635 bp, 14 predicted proteins | sample SS_ome_11_FD_132459 | JGI IMG/M metagenome (GOLD analysis project Ga0180431, IMG submission 132459) | Hypersaline lake sediment archaeal communities from the Salton Sea, California, USA - SS_1_MS_1 metaG | ecosystem: Environmental > Aquatic > Non-marine Saline and Alkaline > Hypersaline >... | reverse complement strand
CGGCCCGTTCACGATGGACTACGAGAGCCCCTACGAGCAGGTTCGTGGCGCGTACGAGGGTACGCCGGCCCCGAACCGACGCAACCCCGGCTACCGCTCCATGAAGGGTGCGCAGCTCGAAGCCCTCGCCAACCGGGGTGACGCCAGAGCGGCGAAGGAAATGCGTCGCCGCAAGGCCAAGCGCAACCGCCGCTGAGTCGTCTGCCGAGGGCAACGCCCTCCCGCAGAACGGAAAAGAGCCCGCCTGGAGTGATCCGGGCGGGCTTTCTCGTGGCCGAATCTGGCCGAAGGGTGGCCGAATCAGCCTTTCTTGCGCTTCCAGACGAAGAAGCCGATACCACTGACCATCAGGAGACCGATCACAGGCAGGAGCATCCCGCTCCCGCCGGTCGACTCTGCCGTCATCTCGGCGTCCTCGATCGGCATCTCCCCGGGAGCAGCAGCCCGCCCTGAGCCCGCCTTCATCATGAAGTCCTTGCGCGATCCCTTACTGCCCTTCCTGCCCTTCGGGCCCTTCTTGAACCCCTTGCTCTCAGGTGTAGTCTCTACGCCCCGCTCCTCGCGCTCGATCAGCGACTTGCCCTTGCCTTTCACGTAGAGCTTCTCATCGAGCTTCTTCGCCTTCGCGGTCTTTTTCTTCGCGCTTTGCTTGTACTTGTCGCACTTCGAGCCCTTGCCCTTCGCGATGCACTTCTCGTACTTCTCCATCTTCCTGGCTGCTTCGCGCATCCTGGCGTCACGGCGCTGGGCCTTGCTCATGCCAAGGAAACCGTAGGGTTCGCCGTAGGAGAGGGGGGAGGGCTGGAAGTGCATTTTCGTGTCCTCAGGAACGGAGCTGCTGGAGCTTGCGGTCGATGATGCCCAGGAGTCGCTTCTTGAACTCGACGCGCTTGTAGGCGACGTTGAGGTGGGTCTGCTTGAACTGAGGCTTGTCTGTGGCGGTCACCTGCCAAGACAAGAGCCGGGCGTCGATTGGAGGCTTGGAGGCCTCAGTACGAGCAGCATACAGTGCCTCTACCAGAGCCCCCAGTTTTTCGGGTGCTACCGAATCAAGGTTGCCGGCCCGCAGGGACTCCAAGCCTTGGACGCCGAGGACAAGCGCAGCCGCGCGAGCCATGGTCGCGATGTACTTCTTCGAGGCCGTGCTGAACCCGGCGCCCTGCGCTGCCACCCACTGGTCGTACCCGCTCCGGAGGAACTTGAGGGCTGCCTGCTGCTTCTTGCTCGGGCGGGAGAGGATCTGGGAGGCCAGGACCGGACGCATCGTGTAGAGCGCCACGCCCAGCTTGTCTTCCCAGCCCTTGCCCCGCTTGAGGATGACCTGGGACTCCTTGCCGCCCACGCCCTTCTCGGAGCCCGGCGGGTAGAAGCCTTCTTCCGAGAGTGTCGCTGCCCGGAGCGCGTGCGTCTCGTACAGCGCTTCCTTGACCTGCCGGATGATCCCGAACAGATCCTCGCGGGACCTCGCGTAGACGTGGGCCGCGATCGTGGTTTTCTTTCCCTCGGGTGGCGTCTGGTAGGCTCGGGGCGCGAACTCGTAGAACTGGACCGGAAGGTCCACTTCGCGCCCTGCTGCGTCGAGGGGCTTCTTGCCATTCCCGTAGATGAAGAACGCGTCCTCTCCGGTGTCCTTGATGACCCCGTCCCAGTACGCGTTCCACGCCTCCTGGAGATCCTGCTCGGACCGGATGGGCTTCCCGTACTGGAGGGCTGCGGTGCGCGCCCAGTAGAGCAGCATCCCGTAGAAGCCAATCTTGTCGATGCTCTCTGCGAGCTGCTGGTTGCGCCAGACAGACTGACCCTTCTCCTTGTCGTACCGGAAAAACCCCGGGAAGGGCAACTTCGCCCCGTGCTCGTACTCGCGTCCAGTCACCACCTGGTACTGGTCTCGGGTCAGCGTGAAAAGCAGGGGGTTGTAGGTGTAGTAGCCGTTGATGCGGACAGGCCGCTGCCCCGCCGTCCGAATCCGGCTGGCGTCTTCGATGCCGTGGCCACCTGCGATGGCGATCTTGAGCGTCTCCCGGAGCTGCCGGGCCACGTCGCGGAGATCTGAGCGCGCGACATCGAGTGTCTTCTCGGTCTGCTGCGCGAGGACAGCCTCGCGGATTTTCGCCACCTCGGCGGCTTCGTTCACGAGGCCTGCGCGGTTCATCGCGGTGACCAAGGCTCTGAACTCTGCGTCGTTCAGCGTGTCGAGGCGCTTCACCTCACGCCCATTCCGGTAGGCCTCCTCCCGGATCTTCTCGTAGGTCTGGGCGACGACCTGAGCCTTCTCGGGCGGGAACGCTTCGGGGTTCTCCGCTTCCTTCTGGCGCAGGATCTGATCCAGAAGCGCGGGGACGTTTTGGACACCGCCGATGTAGGCGGCCTCCTTCGTGAAGGGGCCCACGAGCGTCGGCCGGTCGAGCTTGAGGGACAAATAGATCGCCATCGCCTCTGCGAAGACGAAGTTGCTTCCCCCGCGCCATGCAGGCAGGCTGAGGTTCTGGACCGCGCGCTGGTGGAGGTAGTCGAGCAGGTTGAGACACGTCTCCCGGAAGGGACTCGGCGTGGAGAACGCCCCGAAGATCGCCTGCTCCCCGCGTTGGAGGCACGCTGAGAGGAACCCCTTCTTGGTCTCCGTGTTCGACTCTGGTCGTGCCTCGATCGTCGGGTATCCCGCGAGGCCCTTGTCGATGAAGTCCACCGTCTTGTCCTGGCCCGAGAACTGAGCCAGAGCTCGCACGATCTGCTCGAAGCTGATCTGGTAGGTCTTGCTCACCATCGCGAGTAGCGCCGGATCTCCGAGGTCGTCCGGCCGGTACGCGGACAACCCGAGCATCGCGGCGTACAGGTACGCGTAAGAGGTCGTCTTCTCTGGTGAGATGCGAAGGCGGTCCTCGCCGTCCACGTCCAAGACGGAGCGGAAAATCCGCTCCAGACCCTTGGCGTAGCTGGGGAGCGTGCGCGCCCTGAGGTCCGCGAAGAACTCCTTGCCGTTGGTCAGCCCAGCCGGGGAGAAGCGCTCTTCGAGGGTGCGCACCACATTCGGGGAGATCTGCGGCCAGGAGGTGACCTTGGACAGGCTCTGCGCCAAGGCTGCGACGACCTCACTGGACCACCCGTTCTTGCGTCCAATGTACTCGATGTACGAGGCTACGGACCCGGGGGGGTATGGCTTGAACCCGCGCTCGAAGGTGCGGATCTTGTACTTCTTCCGGTCCTTCGCCTTCTTGAACCTCCCACGCGATACGCGCGTCTCCTCGACGAGAACTCCGTTCTTGACTGCGTCGTTGATCAGGGCGTTGATCGTCTCCTTGAGGCGATCCAGCGCCTCGCGGACGAAGTTCTTGGCCTCCTTTGAGGGGAGGAGGAAGTCCAGGGCGTCTACTTTGTCGAAGATGGCGTAGTCCGCCGCCGGCTGCCCCTTGTAGGGGCGGATCGCCTTGGCCTCGTTGATCCGGTCGTACTGCACGCTGAGGCGTGCCAGCGCGACGCGGAGTCTGGTCACCTTCTTGCTGAAGTAGTCTTCTGCCTGCTTCACGACCTGGAAGGTCTTGGCGTCGTTTCCCTCGTAGTAGATGGTCGAAGCCTGGACGAAGTTCGGGCTGTTCTTCGGCCCGACGTCAGCCATGCTGTTCATGTCCCCGCGCACAGCGTGAGCGGTGGCCATGACGTTGCTGACCGCGTATGCAGCCTGTTTGACGGCTTCGAGGTACTCCAGTTGCTTCGGCTCCGGGCAGTACCGCTCGAAGACATTGACCTGCTTGTCCGACTCCTTGATGCTGATGTCAGGGAACTGACCCGGCCGCTCCCGAACCCAAGAGTAGTAGGGGTTCCGGTCCTTCGGGCTGTTCGGCGCGAAGATCTGGAAGTAGTCCCGCAGAGTCTGCCGCGTGAGGTCCTTGCTCTTGGTTACCCGGATCGCGAGGAGCTCGGAGTCACGGAAGATGTTGGCCCGGTCCATGTCCAGGGCGTAAGCCTCGCCCTCGTCGCCATACACCTTCTTCCCCTTCTTGGGCACCGAAAACAGGACCGGCGTCTCAGGGCGAATCCGGTTGTCTGGGACCGAAAGCCTTCCTTGAGTCCGGACGGAGGGGAGCTCACTCGGAATGGCTGCTTTGGGAGAGAGCCCAGCAGACGATCCTCCCTGGATCTTCGAGGAACGCAGCGTACCGCTTTTGGGGTCGTAGACCCCCGACTTCGAGCCCTTGGACTTGATCCACTGTGCCCCGACGTTGGTGATGCCGACGGGCGTGGCCTTGCCCGTATCGTACCCTGACGGAAGCTTGCCTTCGAGCAGCTCGTTGTCCTTGAAGCCACTCAGGAAAATCTGGAGAGCCTCGACGTTTTGGGGAGCTGCCACGTCCTTCAGCTTGCCTTCGTTTCGGGCGCGGGCCAAGACAGGTTTGAGCTCCCCTCCTACGGCCAGAGGGACAACATCGAAGGGGCGAAGACTGTCCTTCCCTCCAACCTTCGGGACGAAGATGCGGACTCCTTGCCCCCCGGCAGCGGGCGTGATCTGCGCCGTGTTGACGTCGATGGAGAGAATGTTCTCCAGCGTGAGCGGCTCAGGCTTGTTGCCCCCGACGCGTACCCGGAACTTCGCTTTCTTGGGATTGAAGGCGAGCTTGCCGTTGCGCATCTCCAGGCCCAGGTCCCCGTAAGTGAGCCAGTGGCTCACCGTACGCGGCCTCGCCGTCGTGTTCAGGGTGTACGCGTGGCCGTCGATGACGTTGCCGCAGATGAAGGTCTCAGCGCGGTCCGTGCGGACGGGATCCGGGAGGATCCGAACAGCCGCTCCGCGCCCCTGAATCGTCTCGAAGATGTCCGTACCGTCCGTCTTATCCCGCGCCTGTTTCAGAGCTTGCGCCTCGACATACCGCTTTTCGCGGCGCTGCTCCGTGCGGAACTGCTTCTGCGCCTCAGGCGTGCGGGCCCCAGATCGACCCACGCTGATGTCTACACGAGCTTTCTCACCCGTCATTCGAGAAGCGTAGAGCTCCTCCTGACGGCTGCGCGGGGCCGGCAGATTCCCTCGCAGGTACTCGTAAAGCTCCGCTTCGGACCGGAGCGAGGGCTCTGCGCTCAGCAGGGAATCCTTCAGAAACTCTTTGTTCTCCTTGACGGCATCGCGGACCGTGTCGAAGTCTTGGGTGTCTCCGATCCGGCCTGCCTCGAAGTCGATGACAGCATCGACGGCATCATTCCCCGTCCGCACGTCGTACTGGATCATGGCTGCGAGGGGCACAATCCACCGCGTCTCCTGCTCAGGGTTGCGGCGGTAGCGCGTCTGAGAGCGCCGCCCGTTCGTCCGAAGACGGCTCAGTGAGCTCCCAGCTTGGCGGACGAGTCGGTTCGACCCATCGAGCCGGATGTCCACCATCCCCTGCCCGGTCTTGCGCACGACGGTGCCCGTCCGCAGCTCTCCCGAGGACGTGTGGTACGCGACCTTGTCACCTTTGCGGACAGCCATGGGATCAACTCACTGGGAAGCTGCGACAACCAGCTCGAACGTCTGCGGGCTGCCAGTCTGGTTAGCAATCTGGAGGCTCAACATCGTAGCCACCACGCGGATGTTCACGAAGGTCGGCGTCAGCAGGAACACAGCTTGCGGGGGAGTGAGCGGCAACCAGTTGGGTTGAGCGTTCGTGGTGTTGTCCACAGCGAAGTACGGCTCGAAGTTGGCTCCGACCGCACCGGCTGTCTGGTGAAAGTAGAAAAACGCGTTGGGCAGGTTGTTGCACTGGATCGCGAGGTCGGCCAAGGTGGTTTTCGCACCTCCCGCCACGACTACCGTCTTCCGCTTGAACACGGAAGCCGAAGCAATCAGATCACTACCCGCTACCGGGACGCGGACGATAGGCATTGTCGGTCCTCAGTAGTACGCCGATTCGACGTAGATGACCTGGTTGGAGTTCCAGTCGTCCGGGTCCTTTCGGAAGCGCAGCTCCAATCCCCAGAAGCGTACCGGAGTCCCTTCTCCCAGCGGAGCAAAAGTCACGATGACTCGATCTGGCTGGTCGGTGCCCAGCATGAAGTCAGCCGTGATGTCGGACGCAGCAGTCACCCGCTCCACAGAGCTGAAGCCGTTCCGGACGTCACCATACGCGATGGCCGCCGACTCCAGAGACTCCACGCGGAGCCCCGTCGTGGTATCTGGGTCACTCAAGACAAGGTTGCTGATCTGGATGTAGAGTCGCGCGGAGCGGCTCCAGATGGGGACACCGGACTTGGGCGAGCCCCCTGCACTCCGGAGATCGGGGCGCAGGTTGAAGATGGGCGTAGACCACTGGGCCAGGTACGAACCGTCTTCTTGGAGTACCCACTGCAACCGAACCTTGGTGCTCTCGTAGTACGCCACAGGCATCCCGGATGCTGCGGGCATCGGGAGCGTCGTCTGCGGGTTCGGGAAGAGCGCCCTGTTGGACGGCTGCGAGGGGTTGCTCATCAGTAGCGGCCCGGCGAGCTGAAGTTGCGGGGACCGCGCATCTCAAGGCAGACCAGCGTGATGTCAATGCGGAGGTCGGCGATCAGCGGGGTGAGGCCGAGCTGAACGGACGCGCCCTGGTCGATGTTGAAGCCGTGGCCGCCGATCTCACCGGGGTTCTCCATCGTCCCCACGACGGTCTCAGCGAGGCGGGCTGCGGTGTGCAGCTTGTCGCCTGTCGAGTACTCCATCCGGAACAGGTAGGAGAGGTTCATGTTGATCGTGGACAGCGCGCCAACAGCCACGCCAAGGGCCGCCGTGTTGACCGCTGAGCCGTTGATCGCCACGAGGCGGCACGGGATGTCGAACTGCACGAAGCGGGTCGACTCGGAGTTCACCGTGTAGTCCGCGTCCGTGCTCAGCAGCGTCGCGCCGTAGTAGCGGACCTGGTAGCCCACCGACGGGTTGGTGCTGTACCATGGGGCGGTGGGGAAGAACGGGAAGCGGACGAACGGCTGCTCACCCTCACCGCCCATCTGGGCCGAGGAGGGCATCGCGATGTTTGCGGAACGCTGCTGGGTCATTTGACACGGCCCTGTAAAAGAGAAGAGGCAGGAAGCATCGTACCAGACAGGTAGCACGAGCCTCAGAAACAAGTAACCCCCGACCCGAAAGGTCGAGGGCTACAAGTTGCCGGGGGCAGGGTTTTCTGCGCCCTCGTCAGGCGGACCAGATCAGGTAGGCGCGACGACCACGGTGAGCGACTGGCCGATGGCCGAGGTGAGGCGCAGGACGGTGTCGTTGAGGGTAGCGGCCGCCCCGGCACAGGTCACGATGATCTTGTCCTCGAAGACCACGCTGGGGTCAGTGGCGGGAAGAGTGGCTTTGGCGTCACCTACAGCCGTTGCGGGGAGAGCGTCATTCGTGCCGTTGCTGACCGCAATGGTGGAGTTGGTGTTCCCAGTGGTGGTCACGCTGGAGAGGTGCCAGCTACCGTTGGGGAGGGTGATGGTGGCCGAGTTGCCCGTGCCGATCTGGTTGGTGAGGTCGATCGTGAACGTCGGGGAGAAGGTAGCAGCCATTTGGACCTCCTAAGGTCGTTGGCGGTGAAGTGAGAAACACAGAGGGAAGGGTGAAGAGGCCTCTGCTGCGCTCACGCAACCGGAGCCTAAGTGAGCGACAGCATCAGCCCAAGAACTTCGGGTCAGCGCGAGTGCTACACGACCTCAACTCTGACAGGTCGCGCCTTGGCGTCCACGGCGCGGCAGAGCAGTTGGCAGCGGCGCACGGGAGCCCCGGTCACCTCGATCTCGATGACGGCGGTCGCAGAGAACGTCGAAGCAGCAGGAGAAATCTCCGCGCCCTCAGGCCCCACGGAGGCGGCGCTCACGGTCCCGTTGAAGACCCGGACCGCGCAGCCCGGCTCTCCCTCGACGAGCACGCTCATCAGCTCGAACGCCTGGCCGATGTCGGTCACGCGCAGCCGCTTGCCGCCCTCGACGGCCGCCTTCAGGTCTACGACGAAGACGTTCGAGTAGCGGCCGAGCATCACGCCACGACGACCGTGAGGACGTCAGCGTAGGCGTCGGGGTAGCGGGTGAACAGCGTCACGCGGGTCGCGTTCGCGTCAGCTACCTCGATGGTGAGCGCGTCTGCCGGAGTGAAGCTGGCGTTGACGTTGGTGATCGAGCACGAGTTGGTGGGATCGCCCCCACCCGGGAAGTGGTAGGTCGCGACAGCAGCGATGTTGCCGTTCTTCTTGACCGTCGCCACGCACCCGGCGGAACCGGTCACGGCCACATGCACCAACTCGAACGCGTCGAGAACGCTGGTGATCGTAGCGGTCTGCCCCGCGTTGATGGCAGAGGTGATGTCGATGATCCCACAAGGGCTGGCGCGGTTTGCCATCAGAAGCTCCGGTTGATGAGGCGACTCTATCGCACAGGAGACAAGCAGTCAGAGTTGAAAGGGCACCTGCTGTGCCACAGACTTCGATCAGAGGGTCGTCTTGTAGTAGTAGAACTCCTGGTGGCTCAGAGTCTCTCCCAGAGCGGCGTTGACCTCATCGCGGACCTTGCCTTCCCGGATGAGCTGCCGGATCTCCTCCTTGCGAATGCGGGAGCGCTTCGGCTTCTGTGCCTTCGTGCCACCTGTCTTGCCTGTGACCCCCTTGCGGGTCCTGCCGTGCGCGATCCCCAAGGCCGTATCTACCGAGCAGTCGAGGATTTCAGCCATCGCTCGGAGAGACAGCTCTCCCTCGTCGTACAGATCCGAGCAAGTCTTGACGAGAGCCTCGTCGTTCGTGCGGCCACCGTACCAGCGCCACTTGGGTTCTGAGGCGGGGGCGAGTTCGACAGGAACGCTCTCCTGACGGTGCTTGACCACGTCGAGCATGTTCTCGCTACGAGTACCCCAAGCCAGATTCTCGGCCCGATTGTCTCGTTTGTCCCCGTTCAGGTGCCGCACATCGGTGTGTTCAGGCGACGGGGGGTCGCCGTGGAAGGCTTGGCAGACGAGCCGATGGACGAGCCGCGTCGAGGACTTCTCTCCGACCCGTCTTGTTATACCTACCGTTCGGTAACCTGTCGCCATCACGGTTCCGTCCAGCGTCGTGCCTCGCCAGGACCTCGTGTAGCTCTTGACTTCTCCGGTGTTCGACACCGTGTACCGCCCGCTGGTGCCCGAGACGCTGACTGTGACCACCCCAGTGTTTTTCTTGAACACGAGCACCGGCTCGGTCCGAGGGCCCTGACCGTTCTTCCGCCCGAAGTGGTCCACCCCGACATGCAGCTTGTCCTCCTCAACGTACTCCAGCCCCGCCTGCCGGGCGCACCGGAGGACGGCCTCACGCCGAGCGTCGTCCACGTTGAGGACAAAGTGACCCCCTGGCTTGAGGACATCGAAGCCTCGCTGGATGGTGGGCTGGAGGTACCGCTCGACCCACTCGGACTCCACGGGATAGTCGCGCCAGCACTGACCGGGCTCGTCGAAGTACCGCTCCTTATCGAAGTAGGGTGGAGAGGTGAACACCATGTCCACAGGGCAGGTCGGCCCTTCGACTTCGGACCCGTTCTCGATGATCTCCCCCCGGCCGGGGAGAAGCGTCCGCAGCTCTGCCGCAGTCAGCCTCGCGGGCTCGTTCGCGATGTAGCGGCCCTCAGGGTAGACCGCGTAGAAGCCCAGCATGCGGCCTCCGAACCCACCTGACGGATCCCACACGACGGGCCGAGGGTTGTCTCCGATCCACTCGCGGTAGATGGCGGCTGCGGGGACCGGCTTGAACAGGGAGGGCACCTTGCGCCCCGAGATGAGCCCCCGAAACAGGGCCTCTCGGGTGAAGTCCCACACCTCATCGTGCTTGTTCAGTCCGATCCTGTACGCGATGACCTGCTTCAACTTCTCCCAGTCTTGGCACGTCTCCAGCGCGCCGCCTTGCGTCTTCCAGTAGGCCGTGAAGTGCGCGCGCATCAGCTTCACTCCGACCCTGGACAATGACGAGAGCCGATCGTCACTTCGCGCCAAGACGGCTCCATTTCGGGCCTGGGCCAAGACCTCCTCCGAAGTCCCCGCGAAGCCGGGGTTGCGCCAGCCCCACCGTTCGATGTCCCGCTGGGCCAGATCGGTCAGCTCCGGAAGCACCTGCGCGACAAACGGCCCCAGATCCCACTTCCGAAGCTCCCGCGACTCCTCGGCGCTCAGGAGCACCTCATCTGTCCAGCACCACTCGGGGTCGGCGTAGAAGTTCCGCAGGCGTCGCCACACGGCATCCAACAGCTTCTCAGCCATTCTCTTCTCCTGTGAGATGACGTACTTGTATCACTCAGCGAGAAGCTGCACAACTCCGTACTACAAGACCCCCAAATGCGAAGAACCCCCGACCTTTCGGTCGAGGGCTCTTGTCCAAAGCGCCGCTTGAAGCGGCATTCTGGATCAGCCGATCTCGATGACCGACTTGTAGTAGCCGAGAAGCACGACGCGAACGGCGATGCCGACGTTCGTCGGCAGAGCGGCGGTGCGCGAGCCGAAGTTCAGCTCGACCGAGAAGGTCGAGGAACCGGGCAGGGCGACCGGGTTCTTCCGGTACATCCAGATGCCGCCGTTGCCGTTGTTCAGCGAGCCGACCTGGTTGCCGGCGGAGTCAGCGACGGCACCGAAGATACCGCCGCCCGCACCAGCGAGCATCAGGGGGCAGATGAACACCTTCGTCTGGGTGAAGTCCCAGGCGAGAATGCCGTTGTTGACGACGTTTGCGAGGCCGGAAGCGGCAGCGCTGGCGTCGGTGATGGGCTCACCGAAGTCGTCGTCGGTGGGGTCCCAGTGGATGACCTGACCGGCGACGCCGAAAACGTCGTAGGCCTGACCCGACGGGATGCGCCCCGCCTCCTTCAGGTTGGTCTCGCTCTGGGTGAGGCCGTTCGGGAAGCCCTGGCCCTGACCACCGAGCTGAGTCACGAACAGGCGGTTCACGCTGTTCTGGAGGTTCTGGGCCGCAACGGCCGAGCCGAAGGCGTGCGTCGAGTAGAGGGTGATCTCACCGAAGCGGAAGAGGTTCTTCGGGAGGGACTGCTGAACGTTCGAGGGGAAGCCCGAACCCTGGCTGATCTGCATTGTGTACTCCAATGCGAAGGGATTGAGATGATGAGGGCGGATGCCCGGTAGATGGAAGAGGTTGCCACTGGCGGCTGGCCCCTTGACAGGCCCAGCCTACCAGATCACATCGCAGCCTGGCCAGCGAAAAGCATTCCAGCGTAGCTGGAGTCTGCTCCGTTCGCCGTCCCAGCCATGTTGGCCGTGTGGCCGGAGACGAACTCCGGGCTCTGGACAGGGAGCTGGGTCTTCAGCTCACGCTTCATCGTGATGATGGCTGCGCGGCGCATCTTCTTGATGAGGGCGAGGCGCTGCCTGGGGGGGAGGGCGGCGAGGCGCTGGAACTTCCTGAAGCCGATCAGCTTGATCAGCCAGCCCCAGCGGTGCCCACGACGACCCGCAAGGTGGGACGGAGCACCCGGAGATCCACCCATCGCGTTCAGGCGATGGGGAGGATGCCCGAAGCGGTTCATCCACTCTTCCGGCCCGGCGCAAGCTGCCTGGCCCTCTGCCACATCGAGATCCGCCCCGGCGTGCTGAGCGTCGGCGAGCTCTGCACTTCCGTATGCCGAGGCGGCATCATCAAAAGGGGAGGAGAAGCCCCCGATCTCGTAGGCCATGCCGTCGCCGTAGTTGTCCATGGCGATCCCACCGAAGACACCCTCGTTGTCCAGGGCGATCCCACCGAAGACACCCTCGTTGTCCAGGGCGATCCCGCCGAAGACACCGGCCATGTCGTCGCTGATCTCCTCGTCGAGCTCGTCCTCGTTCAGGTCGAGATCGCCCTCGCCGAGCATCCCGGTCATCTCAGCGACCTGGAGCGCACCACCGGCAGCGGCCACACCGCCAGCCAGCAGGCCGAGGTACAGGCCAGCCTGACCGCCGACCGCAGCGGCAGCGCCGCCGAGGATCGCGCCGGCCAGCAGACCGGTGGAGGCGTAGGCGTACTCCTGGAGGTACTCACCCGCGACGGGGATGCGGGCGTAGACGTTCTCGCTGACCCAGGGCACGGCCTTGGCGTGGACGTAGGCACCGGCAGCGGCACCGACGGTCGCCACACCGGCCTTCATCGCGAGGCCACGGTAGTCCGGGTTGGTCAGGGCGAGACCGCCGAAGACGCGGGGGTTGCTGACCATGGTCAGCGCGCCCTCACGGCCCTTCACGATGTCCCAGGCCTCCTTGAGGCTGACACCGCGCTCCTGCTTGATCCGCATCGCCATGGCGGCCATGGAGTTGCCGCCGCGACCGCTGCTCTTGCGCTTCGGAGCGGACTTCCAGGCGGCCTTCTGCTCGGCCCACGCCTGCTGGTGGGTGACGCCCGCTGCGCGGCGCTGGACGCGGCGCTTGTTGAACTCGCGAACGGCTGCGACGTCCACGGTGCTGTACGGCTGGCGGCCGAATGCGTTGGCCTTGTAGCGGTCGTTCTTCTTCCGCTTCAGGTAGTAGCGCCCGGCCTTGCTGCCCAGAGCCCGCTTGGCGTAGCCTACGGGCTTCGCGAAGCCCTGCTTGGAGGGCTTGCCGTAGCCGGCCTTCTGAAGGCCCATGGCGATGGCACGCTTGGCGTTGGCGTACTTCTGCTTCGTGGCCTTGCTCTGGGGGCCGGCAGCGATGGCGGCCGCGACCCGAGCACCCTTCTGGCCCTTCGGGGAGTAGATGTCGTACGCCTGCTTGATCTGCTTGGCGGACTTGCCGGAAGTGATCATGCCGACGACGTCGCCAATCGAGGCGCCTTTCTTGACGACGGCGCGAGCGGCAGCGTTGATGCGCCGACGGTCGTTCGGGTTGGTGAGTGCGAGACCCATGTCTTCGCTCCTTCTGGGGTTTGATACGAGAATCGCCCCAGACAGGGGCATGAAGTTGCTCATGGCAGCCTCTCCGCGAGAGCAGGTCTGCTGCTCGATCAAACCTCGCATCTTTTCCGTCTTGCTGCAAGAATGTAAGGTTATTACCCAGTGCTACAAACACTGCTACGGAGAGCTCATGGCAAAAGCGCACGTCGGCCACCACCTTCTCCGTGTGCGGATCCGAAAACGCATTTTCCGGCACCTCCAGGAGGTAGCGGACTACGAGTCCGACCGGACAGGGGAGCACGTCACGGTCTCAGACCTTGTCCGGCAGGCGTGCGTCAACCTGCTCGTGCTGCACGAGACCATGCGCTCGCTACACGAGCTCCCCGACCTGATGAACCCAGACCTCGACGACGAGGACTGGGAGGACCTGTTCGACGGCGCAGAAAAAGACGACGCGGAGGAGGAAGCTGATCTGGACGAGGAGCTGGCTTCTTTTCAGCCCTTCACGGTAGCGCCCCAGCGCTTGAACTGATCAGTCCTTCTTCGGCCAGAACATGATTCCCAGGCCGATCACAGCGGCGAGCGTCAGAGGAGCTGCCACCATGAACCAGGTCTTCGTGTAGAAGGGCTGAGAAGCCGGAAACGTCTCAACGGCCTGCGAGACGATCTCCTCCGCAGGGACGGACGCCGGTACCTGTGGCTTCTTGCTCCGCTCCCTCTTCAACTTCGCGGAGGACACAGACTTGGCCTTGCCGCTCTTGATCGCGTCGATGATCGCGTTGTACGCCGTCGACCCCTTGCTGACCGAGATGTTCGTGCCGCCCTTCGGCGACATCACGATCGTCACGGCCTTGGTGCTGGCGTTGTAGAAGTAGGTGTAGCCGCTCTCCGCGTAGTTGCCGGTCTTGAGACCACTCGTAGAGGAGCCACCGGACTTGGGCGCGTCCGGGATGGAGGTGTAGGAGGTGTAGGTTCCCTTCGGCTTGCCCTCCTGCGCGGCGCGGAGGTCGGCGCAGGACACCTTGGCCCCCTTCTTTCCGAGGAGGCCGGCGTGGTCGGTACACGTCCCACCGATGACGCCTTCGTCAGCTCCCCCCTTTCCAGTGAGGTTGCTCCAGAAGCCGGCGTACTCTTGCTCGGAAATCGCCATGGTTCAATCCGTGATGCCCGGATGGGGGCACGTGTAGTTGCCGCCTGCGAGCCACAGCCGGCCCTGGCTGTCGCAGCAGAGGACGGGGTAGTGAGCCGACTCCTCTCCCATCTTGTGGATGTAGTAGGAGGGGCCGTCGTCTTTCTTGTGGGTGTGGTAGACGAGAGCCGTCATCACTCCGATGGGCTTGACGATCACGTTGGGGTAGTCATCCACCTTCCCGTGGCGCCCTCCGACCATCAGGGCGAGTTGCCCCAGCGGGAGGGCTGGCGCGCTGTTCTCATCGAAGAACCGCTCTGCCAGCTTTCCTGTCGCGGAAGGCGCGACCAGCAGGTAGAGCCGCTCGCTCGGATGCGCCGGATCGTAGGCGACGTAGGACCGACGTGCAACAGGACGCGCGAACTCGATCATCGTGTCCCGGACCCGTCTCGGGTTAACCTTCACGGGAGCCCGGAAGTGGACGCGGACGAGCCGACCGCACTCGATCATGTTCTCCGGCAGGTCCGCATCATCCCAGTCGATGACCTCTGCCGGCTCCTCGCCCCAGTGCCAGTCCGTATACATCTGGGCATACTGCTTGGCGTAGTTCGCGGGAGACCGGCTGACCACGTTGATCTTCGGGTTGTAACGACTCATTTCACCGCTCGGTAGAGGACAGCGACTCCCAGAATGCCCATCGAGCCGTACAGGGAGTACCGGAGAATCTGGTTTCGGATCTCTGCGCGCTCAGCCTGCACGACCTTGAGGTCTTGTGCCAGCTCTTGCGTAGCGATCTTCTCGTAGTCTACTCGCTGCTGCCCGATAGCCTGCTCTCGCAGATCAAGCGCAGCCATGGCCGTCGTCCGGTAGATCTCCTGCTGAGGCGTGAGCCGGGCAGACTGGATTGCGGTCTTCGCGGTGGCTGCGCCGCCCGCAATGGCTCCGCCAGCCGCAGCGCCGAGTCCGATGCCGGCCCACAGAGAAGCTACGCCAGCCCCTGCGAAGGGCCCAGCGCCCCCTGCGGTGAGGATCGTCGCGGCGATCCCGCCCACCGTGCCGACGACAGCCGTCGTGATCTTCCCCGCCATGCCCGACTTGCGGCTCCGCTCCAGGCTCATCCCGATCATGAGCATCGCGCGGGTGGACCAGGCAGCGGGTGCGATTGCACGCTCCACCACAGCAGCCTGGATGTACTCAGCCGCGCCCCTCAGCGTCTTGGGAGCGACCTTGCTCTTCCAGTACCGATCCGCGACAGGATCCTGCTTGAAGCACTTCTTGACGAGTGCGAGGATCTGCTTGTCGTTCTTCTGGCCCTTGGCTCGCAGGAGGCCAGGGAGCACCTCAGGGTTGACCACCGTGTGGAAGGGTGCGTAGCCCGGACCCTGCGTCTCGGGGTTGAAGGCAGAGGCGAGCATCGTGAGGCCGCCTGCGATGACAGCCCGGTACTCGGCGTTGATGTACTTCTCGTCGGGTCGGTAGCCCTCCGCCATGTACTTCATGCGACGAGAACCGCCGGACCACTTCGTCCCCTTCTTGGCGGGGCGTTTGTGCCACGGCGTAGACGCCTTCCAAAGGGCCGTGAAGTTCTTCTCCTTGAGGAGCTGCTTCCCCGGGATGGGCTTGGTGCTCCCGGCTTTCTCTTTGAGGTCCGCTGACCGGACACTCAGCTTTCCCGCCGTCCGGCGCAACCGTGCCGCTTTCTTCGACTTTCCCGCAGCCT
>Ga0180431_10005364_pt1 | contig 15640 bp, 11 predicted proteins | sample SS_ome_11_FD_132459 | JGI IMG/M metagenome (GOLD analysis project Ga0180431, IMG submission 132459) | Hypersaline lake sediment archaeal communities from the Salton Sea, California, USA - SS_1_MS_1 metaG | ecosystem: Environmental > Aquatic > Non-marine Saline and Alkaline > Hypersaline >... | reverse complement strand
GTTCATGGTGATCGACAAGGAGTACAACGTCCAGTACCTGAACCAGACCGGCGCCAATGTGGTGGGGAAGGCGCAGAAGGAGACGCTCGGGGCGAAGTGTTACAATCTCTTCAACACGGGCGACTGCCAGACGGAGAAGTGCGCACTGCGGAAGGCGATGACGGAGATCCGCGTGGCGAACTCGGAGACACAGGCCCGGATCAACGGGAACGTGCTGGATATCGCCTACGACGGGGTGCCGCTGATGGGGCGGAACGGTGACGTGATCGGCGCGCTGGAGATTGTGACGGACCAGACGGCCATCAAGCGGGCGGCGCGGCGGACACAGCGCATTGCCGAGTTCCAGCAGCAAGAGGTGGAGAAGCTGCAGGGGAGCCTGAATGCGCTGGCCGATGGAGACCTACGGCAGGCGTACGACGTGGCGGTGGCGGACGAGGACACGGAGGAGACGCGGGCGGCATTCGCGGCGATCGCGGAGGCCTTCAACAAGTCGGTGGTTGGGCTGAAGGCAATGGCGGGGCAGATGCAGGAAGGAGCGATGAACATCTCGTCGGCGACGTCGGAGATCATGGCCTCGTCGAGCCAGATGGCGAGCACGACGAAGGAGCAGGCGAGTGCCGTGACGGAGGTGACGAGCACGGTCGAGGAGATCCAGTCGTCCGCCGAGCAGGTGGCACAGCGGGCGCAGAGTGTGGCCGAGGCTGCCCAGCAGGCTGCGCGGGCGGCCCAGGATGGATCGATGGCCGCTGACGAGGCCATCGCCGCCATGGGCGACATCCGGCAGCGGGTGGACGCCATCGCGGAGAACATCCTGTCCCTGTCGGAGCAGACGCAGCAGATAGGGGAGATCATCGACACGGTGACGGACATCGCGGACCAGTCGAACATCCTGGCGCTGAACGCGGCGATTGAGGCGGCGCAGGCCGGGGAGGCTGGGAAGGGGTTCCGAGTGGTAGCGGATGAGGTGAGGAGCCTGGCGGAGCAGTCGCGGCAGGCGGCGGCGCAGGTGAAGGTGATCCTGGGGGACATCCAGGAGGCGTCGAACCGGGCGGTGATGGCGACGGAGCAGGGGACGAAGCAGGTGGCGGTGGGTAGCGACCAGGTGGAGCGGACGGCGCAGACGATTCGGGAGCTGGCGGCCACGGTGGAGCAGTCGTCGTCGGCCTCGGAGCAGATTGTGGCCGGGGTGCAGCAGCAGACGGTGGGGCTGGACCAGATCGCGGTAGGGATGATGGACATCAACCAGGCGGCGCAGCAGGCGGCAGCTGGGGCAGACCAGTCGGAGAAGGCTGCCCAGGATCTGGACACGCTCGGAGCGGATCTCGAGGCCGCTGTCGAACAGTACAAGATGTAGCGAGCCCAAGGGCCGAGCTCTCTCCCACCGCACGGAGGTGGAGAGGGCTCAGCCTGAGGCGCTCCTGACCCGGATGGAGTAGGCCTATGGTTATGCTAGACGAAGACATCATGCGCCAGTTGCGCGCTACGTTCAAAATGGAGGCGAAGGAGCACATCCAGGCCATGAACCGGGTGCTCCTGGCCCTTGAGGACGATCCTCCGGAGGATGAGCGGGCGGAGCTGCTCAAGGAGATCTTCCGGGAGGCTCATAGTCTGAAGGGGTCGGCCGGGGCAGCGGACGTTCCAGAGATCGAGGGCGTCGCCCACCGCCTGGAGAGCGTCTTCAGCGTCGCGAAATCGGGCGATCTAGAGCTCACATCCGACCTTTGTGATGTCCTCTACGAGGGGATCGATGCTGCGGAGGTGATCGTCGCCACCACCATGGAAGGTGATGCGCACGGACTCGATCTGCCCACACTCCACCGTCGGCTCGACGCGGCCGAGGAAGGCAGGGTTATAGCCCCTGCTGATGGACCGGGGCAGGAAGCCTCCGAGGTCGAGGCCCTGGAGCCTCAGGGCACGGTGGAGGATGGTGGAGGCGCCGGTCAGGCCGCGGGGGCCGCGGCAGGCGGCGGCAGGCGGAGGGGCGGCCAGGGGCTCGCTCAGGGCACGGAGGAGAGCATCCGCGTCTCCACCGACAAGCTGGACTCGCTCATGACCCAGGCCGGTGAGTTGATGGTGGCGGGCTTGAAGATCGACCAGCGTCTGAAGGAGCTGGAGGCCGTCACCCATGCCACCGAGGACTGGAACCGGGAGTGGCTGAAGATCAGGGCGGCGCACAGCCAGCTCCTCCATGAGAACGGCGACGAGAGGATCCGTCCTCTCCTTCGTTTCCTCAATGAGAACGAGCGTGTGTTGAAGGAGCTGGCCGGCGAGGTGAGTGATCTCTGGCGCGGCCTCTCGCGGGACGCCCTCCTCCTCTCCAGGGTCACCTCTGACGTGAGCGAGGAGGTGATGAAGGTCCGCATGCTGCCCATCGCCACCGTGCTCAACATCTTCCCGCGCATGGTCCGCGACCTGGCGCGACAGAAGGAGAAGGACGTCGACCTGGTCATCGAGGGCGCCGAGACGGAGCTCGATCGGAACGTGCTTGAGGAGATCAAGGATCCTCTGGTACACCTGGTGCGCAACGCGGTCGATCACGGCATAGAGAAGCCGGACGAGCGCGAAGCGGCGGGCAAACCCCGAGTCGGCACCGTTACCGTCAGGGCCTACCAGAAGGGAAGCAACATCGTCGTCGAGGTCAGTGATGACGGAGCCGGCATTGACGTCGAGGAGGTCAAACGCGCCGCGCTCAAGTCGAAGGTGCTGCCTCAGGAGGAGTTGGAGGCCATTAGCGACGAGCAGGCTATGCAGCTGATCTTTGCCTCCGGCGTCTCCACCAGCAAGATGATTACCGAAACCTCCGGTCGGGGCGTGGGGATGGATGTGGTGCGGAAGAACGTCGAGGCCCTCCACGGGCACGTCGACGTCGATTCCACGCTTGGTGAGGGGACGATCACCACCCTTACACTCCCGCTGACCCTGGCCACGACCCAGGAGCTACTTGTCCGTGTACGCGAGCAGACCTTCGGCATTCCTATCTCCGCGGTTGAACGCATCCAGCGCATCGAGCCGGAGAGCATCTCCACCGTGGAGGGCAAGGAAGCCATCATCGTCAACGGTCAGCCCATCTCTCTCGTCTATCTCTGCGATGTCCTTGAGATGCCCAAGCAGGAGCAGGCCCTGGATCCCAACGAGAAGATACCCGTTGTGATCCTCGGTGCTGGTCGGTGGCGGATCGCATTCCTGGTTGATGCGGTGGTGGGACAGCAGGAAAGCGTCGTGAAGAGCCTCGGGAAGCAGCTTGCCCGCGTACGGAACGTGGCCGGAGCGACGATCCTCGGGACGGGACAGGTGATCATGACGCTCAACCCATCCGATCTCCTGAAATCCGCACGAGGCGCCGCTGGGAAGACGGATATCGCGGCCCGCATCGCTCGCTCTCAGGAGCAGGAGGAAAAGCGGGCGAGCGTCCTGGTGGTCGACGATGCATTGGCGACGCGGAATCTCGAGAAGAACATTCTGGAGACGGTGGGCTATGACGTCAAGGTGGCTGCGGACGGGGTTGAGGCCTTGAGCATCCTCCAGTCCGATGGCGTGTGCGACGTGATCATCAGCGATGTCGTGATGCCTAACATGGACGGCTTTGAGCTGACGGCCGCCGTGCGTGAAGACGCCAAGCTCTGTAATACGCCGGTCATTCTGGTAACCTCACTGGAATCGACCGACGACAAGGAACGAGGGCTCGAGGTGGGGGCGGATGCCTACATCGTGAAGAGCTCCTTCGAGCAGGAAACGCTGCTGGACGCGGTGCGCCAGCTGGCATGACGCAGTCAGTGGGCACTAAGATCAAGGCGTTTGCAGAGAATGACCGACGTTGTTCTCACGGCAGAGTTCGCCGATGCACGGGTCCTGAGCTAGTAGTGCAAGGATCCAGAGAGGGCAGGGACATGGGAGCGCAGACGCAGGGCGATCAGAACGTGGCTCATGTGGAGGTTGAGGACCTGCGGATCTGTGTGATCTGCGGCCGCCGCCTCGTGAGAGAGATACTTAGCCGGGCGCTGACCCGAGAGCTGCAGGCCGAGACGGACGCGTTCGCCTGCTGGGAGGACGCCCTGGCGTCGGACCTGGACTACGATGTTTTCGTCGTCTACGACTATTTCGGGCAGGGCCGCATGAACGGGCCCCAGGGGACAAAGCGCATACGACTGATGGAGCCGAAGGCCTACGTGCTTGGCGTCACCCATAACCCGGGTTTCGACAAGCAGTTCGTCCAGGTTGGGGCTGACACAGCGCTTGTGGTTGGCGAGCGTTCCGTCAAGAGAATTGTACGTGTGGTCCGACAGCGCGTTGTGACCACTCTCTATCCGGAGGCCGCGCGGGCCCTGGGGAAGCAGCAGTAATTCGCTCTCCGCCCCAGTGAGTGGATCCATCAGGCAGGCTTTGATCTGCAGTGACGAATCGGCGGCATTCGACTAGCCAGTCAAAGGACCTATCTATGACGAGATCGAACAGTGAGTTGCGCAGGATGGCGGCCAAAGGCCTGGCGGGTCGATTGGTGCGGGATCATCTTGGTCAACCGGGTGGGAAGACGTCCGTGGAGACGGATGCCGTGAAGGCGGAGTCCGCCGAGATGAGAACCCCGGAAGGGGCCCCCCTCGTCTGCGTTGTGCACGGGAGGCAGACGGCCCGCAAGATTGTCAGCCGAGCTCTCGCCAGCAAGTTGGACGTCGCAGTCCATCGCTACAGCTCGTGCGAAGATGCCCTCCGGTACACGGAGCATTACAATACGTTCGTGGTCTACAACAACTTCGGAAAACGGATGAACGGGGCGCGGGGAGTTGAGAGGATTAGGATGGCGAAACCTGGGGCATTGATCATCGGGGTGACGTCGGTGCCCGGCTTCCGTCACAAGTTCCGTGCCGCGGGAGCAAACGACACTGTGCTCCTGTCGGGCAACGAGGTCGGGGAGCTCGCGAGGAAAATCTCCAGGTTCCACGCCGGTTCGCAGACGAGTCCAGGGGGAAGGTGATCCGTGATCCGGGTGCTTATCGTAGACGATTCGGCCGTGGCCAGGCAGAGCTTGCGGTTCATTCTGGAGAGCCACGAAGGGCTCACGGTGGTCGGGGAGGCGAAGAACGGCGAAGAGGCCGTCGCGATGACGGAGCGTCTGGAGCCGGACGTCATCACCATGGATATTCGGATGCCGCGCATGGACGGCCTGGACGCCGTGCAGCAGATCATGGCGACGAACCCGGTCCCGATCGTGGTCGTCACCAGCGTGGACTTGGGCCAGGAGACGGAGCTTTCCAGGGAGGCAATGAAGCGTGGGGCACTCACGGTGGTCGAGAGGCCTACGAGCGCCGACCAGCGGACGCGTGAGCGATTTGCCCGGCGTCTGGTCAGGAAGGTCAAGCTGATGAGCGACGTGAAGGTAGTCCATCGCTCACGCAGTACCATAAGGACGCCGGCCAAGGGCGCCGGTACGACCAGCCCGGCTTCGGGCCCACGCCCGAAGGCTGACAAGGTGGAGATTGTGGCTATTGGTGCATCGACGGGCGGGCCTGCCGCTCTCCATCAAGTGATCGGGTCCCTGCCGGTGGATTTTCCGGTGCCGATTTTGGTGGTCCAGCACATTTCTTTCGGGTTCGTCGATGGGCTCGCCAGTTGGTTGGACAAGGACTGTGTGCTGCGGGTGAAGGTGGCGGAGGCCAGCGACCGCGTGGAGCCCGGGGTGGTCTACGTCGCGCCTGACGATCACCATCTCGGCATCAGCTCCTACGGCAGGGTAAGGCTGAGTTCGGACGGTGACGTGGATGGTCATCGACCCTCCGCAACCTATCTGTTCAATGCGGTCGCCCAATCCTATGGACCCGCTGCCGTGGCAGCGATCCTGACCGGGATGGGCAGAGATGGGGCTGCAGGGATGAAAGCGCTGCACAATAGAGGTGCGGTGACGATAGCGCAGAATGAGCAGAGCTGTGTCGTGTTCGGTATGCCTAAGGAAGCGATCGCACTGGGGGCCATCGACCGTGAGGTGAGTCTGGACCAGATCGGACCCACCCTGGCCTCGCTCTGTCGGTAGCGAGTGGGGTAAACGGATGGCGGCAGACATCAAGGGGAGCGAATGCCGGGGGCGGGAAGATCTGCCCACGGGCACGATGGCCCGGCCAATGGAACCAAGGAGTAGGCAGATGATCAGAGTACTAGTTGTTGAAGATTCACCGACCGCGCGAGAGCACATTGCGGCCATTCTCGGGATGGAGTCCGATATTGAGGTCGTCGGCCAGGCGGCAGACGGGGCTGAGGGGATCCGGGAGACGATGCGGTTGAAGCCCGATGTCGTCACCATGGATATCAATATGCCCAACGTCGACGGACATGCGGCCACCGAACGGATCATGGCGGAGGCGCCGACGCCGATTGTGGTTGTGTCGAGCGTCACCAGGGAGGAGATGATTCACGAGGGACTGGACATCCTCCGGAGTGGGGCCCTGGACATCGTCCAGAAGCCGAGCGCGATGACGGCGCAGGGGTACGAGGAGATTAGGAAGGAACTCCTTTCCAAAGTCAGGGCGGTCTCGGGCATCAACGTCGCCGGGAACCACGGGTAGCAGGGGGCTCGACCATGGCTGGAAATGTCTTGATTGTCGATGGGAGCACGACGGCGGGCTTGAGGGCCCAACTGATTCTCGAAAGCGCTGGATATGGCGTCACCGTGGCGACCGACGGTGACGAAGGCCTGGTCAAGGCGCTTGAGGAGGCCCCCGATCTGGTCGTCCTGGATACCGTGCTCCCCACTAGCAGTGGCTATGAAGTCTGTGGGCGGCTCAAGATCGACCCCAAAACCGAGCATCTACCCATCGTGCTGGCCGCGGATGAGGTCGAGCTTGCTGCCCTGCGGGACCAGGTCGGCTTCCATCCTGAACGCTTTGTGGCAAAGCCCTATGACCCGACCAGTCTGCTGCCCCGAGTGGGCGAGGCGATCGGTGGCGGGAACGGCTACTCTTCTGGGAACCATGGGGCAGGAAAGCCGGATGGCTCATCGTTCCCCGCGATCGCTCAAATGAGGGTGCGCGGCGAGCGGATTGCCACGGCCAACCGAGCGGCGGGCGAGCTTCTTGGGTCGGAGCCGGAGGCCTTGGTGGGCAAATCGCTGACGGAGCTTCTGCCCGATGCTGGCGAGATGGCGGAGATCGTTGCGTCGGACTTGCCGGACCAGGCGCGGTGGGCAGACTGCCGGGTCCGGGTTAATGGCGGGGAGGATGCCGCTTGGTGGCGCATCTGTGCCACGCCGGCGTCCGACGGGACGGATGAGGTGGAGTTGGCTCTCGTGGACGTGAGTGAATACGCGCGACTGAGGGATGAGCTCGAAGTGGCCCACCAGGCAGCTGAGGACGGATCGCGTACACGAAGTCGTTTCCTTGCCAATATGAGCCACGAGTTACGCACGCCGCTCCACGAGATCATCGGCATGCTGGACCTGAGCCTGGATGCCGATCGCCCCGAGGAGCAGACCGACTATCTAGCCACCGCGAGGTCCTCGGCTGAGGCACTGCTTACCATCGTCAGCGATGTGCTGGAGTTCTCCGAGTTGGAGGCGGGAGAGCTGGAGCTTGAGGAGGAGACGTTCGACGTGCGGGAGCCCATTGAGCGGGTCGAGGAGGTCCTGGCTCCCCGGGCCGAGGAGAAGGGCGTGGAATTCTCGAGCCGCGTCGCAGCCGGCGTGCCCAAGCGGGTCCACGGCGCGTCGCGACGGGTACGCCAGGTCCTGGCGCAGCTCGCTGAGAACGCGGTGAAGTTCACGGACCGCGGACAGGTCTCGCTTTGGGTCGAGGCGGAGGCCTATCGTGACAGCCAGGTGGAGCTTCACTTCCGGGTCCGGGACACGGGCGCCGGAATCCCTCAGGAGAAGCAGCAGGTCATCTTTGAGGCCTTCCGTCAGGCCGACGACTCGTCCACGCGCCCTGTCGACGGCCTGGGTCTGGGATTGGCCACCTCTTGGCACCTTGTCCAGCTGATGGGCGGACGACTGTGGGTGGAGAGCGAGGAAGGGAAGGGGAGCACGTTCCACGTCGTCTTGCCCTTCGGCGTGCCACCGGAGGAGGCCAAGCCCGAGGCGGCGCCTGCCGCCGACGATGGAGCGTTCGAGCTCAAGATCCTCGTCGCCGAGGACAGCCCCACGAACCAGTTGATCGCCAGAAAAAACCTGGAGAAGGCCGGACACAGGGTGACCATCGCCAACAACGGCAGGGAGGCGGTCGAGGCGGTGGCCCGCGAGAGATGGGACCTGGTGCTGATGGACGTGGCCATGCCGGAGATGGATGGCTTGGAGGCGACCATGACGATACGGGAGGTAGAGCAGGAGACCGGTCATCACGTTCCCATCATCGCGACAACGGCCTTCGCCACCAAAGAGTATCGCGACAGGTGCGCCGAGGCCGGCATGGACGGCTACGTCTCCAAGCCCGTGAGTGTGGATGAGTTGTACGAGACCATCGAGCCTTTCCTGGTCGCGAAGGCGGCTGGAGCGGATGTGGTGGAGGCGGAGATAGAGGTGGAGGCGGATCCGCCCGTGGACTTTGAGGCGGCTCTTGAGGTCGTCGGCGGCGACGTAGAGCTGCTGGAGGCTGTCTCCGAGATGTCCTTGAGCGAGATCCCGGAGACCCTGGACCGCCTCGGCGACGCGGTGGCCGACGGCAATGCCTCGGGTGTGGAGGCAGGTGCCCACCGTATCAAAGGGGTCCTCAGCAACCTGGGAGGCACAGCCGCACGTGATGTGGCTCAGAGGCTGGAGACGATGGGTGAAGAAGGACAGTTGGTCGGTGCCGACGACGCCTTCGAGGAGTTGGCGAAGGAAGCGCAGCGGGTGGTAGCGTTCTACGCCGCGTACGATTGGTGAGCTGTGAAGAGCAAGATGCAGGAAGTGAGGGAAGCGTATGGGTAGGAAGGCCCGCATACTGGTCGTCGACGACGATAAGCCGACGGTCCTTATCATCTCAAGTGTACTGAAGAAACATGGCTACGAGGTCGATACGGCCTACGACGGCATCAACGGTTTGAAGAAGGCCCGCGCGATGCATCCGGACCTCATCATCCTCGACATTATGATGCCCCTCATGAACGGCTACGAGATGGCGCAGCGGCTCAAGGCTGATCCGGAGACTCGGGAGCTTACGATTCTGATGCTGAGCGCGAAGGGCGGCGTGGACGGCGACGTCAAGCAGCGGTATCAGTTTGCGACGCGCGTGAAGGACCGTATGGCCGGCTTCGATTCTGGAGCCGTCGAGTTTCTTACGAAGCCGGTGAAGGCGAAGGAGCTCGTCAAGCGGGTCAAGGCTATTCTCTGGGCCGGAGGGTTTCCTGTCTAGCCGTGCTCCGCGGAGGGCGCGGCGGATCCGGGACGTGAGCACGTGTGTTGCCGGGCACCGAGATCGACACAAATTGGTGACGAGTTAAGAGGGCGGGATACGATGGCGGAGAGAACGATTCTGGTCGTGGATGATGACTTCAGGCTTCACCGCCTGATGCAGTTGATTCTGGAGAGAGCGGGCTACCGGGTCGTCACGGCATCCACCGGGGAGGAGGGTGTTGAGAAGGTCGAGGCCGATCCCCCGGATCTGGTGCTGATGGACGTGATGATGCCCGGGATCGATGGCTTCGAGGCGACCACCAAGATCCGCCGTCTGCCTGTGGGGCGGCATCTTCCCATCATCTTCCTCTCTGCCCGGGACGAGGCCGACGCAAAGATTCGCGGGCTGCGAGGCGGTGGCGATGACTACGTGACGAAGCCCGTCAAGGCGGGTGAACTCCTGGCGCGCATCGAGGTCCAGCTCCGCGAAGAGGCTCCGGCTCTCGGCCAGTTGGTAACCGTCTTCGGCAGCCGGCCTGGCGTCGGTTGCACGTCCGTGGCCGTCAATCTGGGACTCGCTCTGCACGACATCTCAGATCGCGACGTGCTCCTCATCGACTGGCAGCGGCCTATCGGCGACCTGGCGCTCTTTCTCGGGCTCGGCAACTCCCGTGCTATGGAGGCCATCCTCCCGCAGGTTGAGGAGCTTGATACCCGTATGTTCTCCAGGGTGATGGGCCAGTTCAGCAAGGTCCTCCAGGAGTACGCCACGGGGGTATGGTTTCTCTCCGGGGCTGCTGAACCGGCCACGGCCAAGCAGATGACCAACGAGCTCCTCGATCGCGTCCTGGAGCTGGCTCTCATCAAGGCCGACTACGTGGTCCTGGATGGGGGGACCTACTTCTCCTGGGACAAGCCGCCGCTGGTGGCCAGCCCGGGCGGCGTCAACGTCTGTGTGTTGAGCCCAGACCCGAAGTCCGTTGATAGAGCTCACATCGCTCTTCGCGACGTCAACCTCATGGAGCATTCCTTTTGGCCTCTTCTGAATTTCTGGGACTCGAGCAGCGACGGCCGCGAGAGGGTCAGCGAAAACCTGGGGACGCCGCTCAAGGGATGCCTGCCGGACGAGGGAGAGCGCGCAGCCGCAGCCCTGAACGAAGGCGTTCCCCTGTACCTCGCTGAACCGGAATCACAATTCTCCCAGGAGATGCGAGAGGCTGCCGGGTTGGTCCATCGGGCCCTCCAGTAGGTGAGGAATCAGGCTGCCCATTGATTGACGCAACGTCATTGCTTAGATGAGAGGCACACGTTGGCTATGAGTCACACACAAGACAGTATTCTAGTTGTAGATGATAACCTGGAGATGCACACGCTGTTGAAGGCTTGCCTTGGGCCCGTCTCGTCCGAGATAGTGGCTACCAGCAGCGGCCGTGAGGCCCTGAGTCTGCTCCAGGATGATGAGTTCAGTGTCGTCCTACTCGACCTGATGCTCCCGGACCTCGACGGGCTGGAGATACTGGAGTGCATCCGCGAGGAATGCCACGGGACCGCCGTGATCATTCTCACCGCCCACGGCTCTCTGGAATCGGCGATAGAGGCGCTCAGGTTGGGCGCGTACGATTACGTTGAAAAGCCCTTCTACGTGGAGGCCCTACGTGCACCCGTCCAACGAGCCCTGGAGCAGCAACGCATTGCCCGACGCCTGCGGGCAATCCAGGACCTAAGCCGTGAGATCACGCTCTCTCCAGGCGTCGGACAGGCGGCCGAGACCGTGGTCGGCTTTGTAGAACGCGTCCTGGACTTTCACAATTGTGGCTTGATGATTCGGGACGACGAGCAGGATGAGCTCTACACCGTCGCTGCCCGCGGGATTGGTAGAGAGATGGCCCCGCGGCTCCCAATGGATGGTACTGGTGTCACCGTCGCCGCATGCCGGGTTGGAGAGCTGGTCTACGTCCCCCGTGTGGACGAGGACGACCGATACGTACCCATCGCTCCAGAGGTTGCGTCCGAGGTTGCGGTGCCGCTGGTGGCGGACGGGGACGTCCTTGGCGTGCTCAACGTGGAGAGCTCCCGGCCCGACCCCTTCAGCGAAGGGGACTTGCGGCTCCTCTCCGCCCTGGCCGACCAGACAGCCGTAGCCATCAAGAATGCGCGGTTGCACGAGCAAGCTCAGGCGGAAATTGCACACCGTAGGGCCATGGAGGCCGAGCTTCGCGAGGCGAAGGAGAAGGCGGAGGCCGCCAATGAGGCCAAGACCGAGTTTCTGGCCCGTATGAGCCACGAGATTCGAACGCCCATCCACGGCATCCGAGGCGTGACGGATCTGCTCAGTGACTCGGGCCTGTCGCAGGAGCAGCGCCAATACCTGGATCTTATCCGCGACTCCACCATGGCCCTTTCGACGGTGGTGAATGATATTCTGGATTTCTCCAAGATCGAGGCCGGGCGCATGGAGCTGGAGACTGCACCCTTTGACCTCAGGGTGGTCGCGGAGGAGGCCACGACCCTGCTGGCCTCCCGTGCCCGCGGAAAAAGCCTGGAGTTGGTCTGCCGCGTCTCTCCAGATATGCCGACCGCCGTCGTCGGGGACCGCGCCAAGCTGCGCGAGGTGTTGGTGAACCTCATCGACAATGCTGTGAAGTTCACCCACGAGGGCGAGGTCGTCGTGGAGGTGGAGGCGACGGAGATATCATCCGGAGTTGTCGAGGCTGCTATCGTGGTAAGGGACACAGGGATCGGTATCGCGGAGGAGAAGCAGCTGGAGATCTTCGAGGCCTTCCAGCAGGCGGACATCTCAACCACCCGGGAGTATGGTGGAACAGGACTTGGTCTCACCATCGCTGAACGCCTTGTCAAGCTCATGGGGGGACGGATCTCTCTGGATAGCGCCCCGGACGAGGGGAGCACGTTCCGCGTCGACGTGTCGCTGGAGAGGGACGCCGCTGACCGCGATCCCGCTCAGGCGTTGGATCTTGCTGAGGGTGATCAGCCAGTCGAGATCCTGATCATCGACGACAACGAGGCCAGCCGGCGGATGCTCCAGGAGCAGCTCGCCACATGGGGAGGCGTCGTCGTGGAGGTCCCCACGCCCGATGCGGCGCTTGAGGTCATCGACGAGGCCACGGAGAACTGGCACCCCTTCGACGTAGTTCTGATGGATGCGGCTCGAGTCGACGGCAGTGACCTGGACGGCCTGGATGATGTTCGGGTCCATCTGGGGCCCAGCCAACGCCTCGTGCCCATGCTGTCGTCGCGAGACATTCACAGTGATATGGAGCTCTGCCGTGAGGTCGGCCTCATGGACTATCTCGTGAAGCCGATCGAGCAAGCTGCACTTCGTGCGGTCCTCACCGACGTGCTTCCTTCCGGTACCGGTGCCGAAGCGTGGACCAGTCCTTCTGAGCGGCCTCCAGGCTCGGGGTTGATGATTCTATTGGTCGAGGACAACCGGGCTGCGCAACTCGTCGGACAGAAGACTCTCGAGGCCGCCGGTCATGCCGTGGAGGTCGTGGGGCACGGCAAGGCAGCGCTCGAACAGGTGCGGCAGCGGGACTTCGACTTGATCCTGATGGATATTGAGATGCCCCAGATGGATGGGCTCGAGGTCATCAAGACGATCCGCAGCTGGGACTCGGATGGGGACAATGAGGCCTCCCCCGGCGGTAAGGAACGGGTTCCCATCGTCGCCATATCGGCCTACGCCGCCGACGCTGACCGGAAGCGGAGTCTGGCGGCTGGGGCCGACGACTTCCTGGCCAAGCCGATAAGCCCGGCCGAGCTCAATGCGTGGATCACTGACTTCTTCGATGGAGACGAAGCGGGTGAGGACGAGGCTATCGTCGATCTGGCGACCGCGCTCGAGTCCACCGCCGGCGACCGGACACTTCTGGCCGAGGCCGCCGGGGTCTTCGTGGCCGAGGATTACCCCAGGCACCGCCAGGCTCTCTGGAACGCCCTGGATCGCAAGGACGCCGAAGGGGTGGCTAAGGCTGCGCACGGCATCGCCGGGCCGGTCGAGAGCTTCGGCGGCAGATCCGTAGCCGGTGTCGCGTCTGAGCTGACCGCGATGGCTCGCGAGGGCGACCTCGAACAGGCAGCAGGGGCGGTGGATCGCTTGGATAGCGAGATAGAGCGGTTCAGAGGGTTCTACCTGAACCTAGACCCTGAGGAGCAGCGGTGAACGTCAATCGAGCTCGATGGGACGCGGAGGGTGGACAGGAAGCTGGCGGGGACGAGTTCGTCCTCGATACGGACCGCGTCAGGCGCCTTGGTCTAACAGCCCTCGTGGTCGACGACAATCGTTCGGTGGTGCGCGTCGTGACTGCCCTCCTTGAGCGTCACGGATTCCATGTGCATACGGCATTTGACGGTGCCGAGGGACTGGAGAAAGCCCGCCGAGAGCACCCCGACGTGATCGTGCTAGACGTGCTGATGCCCGAGCTGGATGGCTATCAGGTGGCCCGTTTACTCCAGGAGGAGCCCGGAACGACCGGCATACCCATCCTGATGCTGACCGTGACGGGCCGGGTAGACGACCCAGAGTTGGACGAGGAGGAGATCGCGGCGCGCATCCAGGAGCGGATGAAAGGCTTCGATGCCGGGGCACTCGATTTCGTGAGCAAGCCAATCAAAGCTAGGGTACTCTTGAGGCGCATCGAGAGCCTTCTCTGGTGGGACCTGCCGGTAGAGTCCGACCAGACCGGGAGGTCCGAGGGACGTGCATAGCCCTTCGGGATGTCGCACGGGGCGTGGGTAGCAGGAAACTGAACGGGAAGGACGATGAGGGATGCCTAGAAAAGAGACGAAGATACTCGTGATTGAGAGCGATCCGCAGATGCTGGACTTTATGCGGTATCCGCTTGAGGACGAGGGATACACCGTCGTGACCGCGATGGACGGTACCGTGGCCGCCAAGCGGGCGGTTCGGGAGCAGCCGGACCTGGTCCTGGTGGATTTCCAGCTGGAGAAGATGAAGGGGAACACCGTTGCCCGGCGCATCCGCAAGGACCCCGTTACCGACCATATTCCGATCATCATGATCGCCAGCGAGGACAACCTCGAGGAGCTGGACATCGGCCCTCGCTCCCCCGTTGATGACTTCCTCATCCAGCCTTTCGAGGCCAAGGAACTGGTGCTGAAGATCAATCCTCTCGTCGCCAGAGGGGACGCCGACGAGGCGATGATCTCCACCGGCAACGGCAAGCTGGACGAGAAGATGGGTGGTGGCGTGCCGGTGAAGTCCCTGACGCTGATTGAGGGAGACTCGGGCGCCGGAAAGTCCGTCCTGTCTCAGCAGATCTTGCACGGTAGTCTGGGCGAGGGGTACAAGATATCCCTGTTCACGAGCGAGAACACCGTCAGCAGCTTGGTCAAGCAGATGCGGAGCCTCAGCCTCGATATCACCAACCATCTCCTTCTCAGTGATCTCCGGGTTCTGCCCATCGAGACGTCCTATCTGGGCAGGGAGGCGCCGCCCCAGTTGATGAAGGCCATGCGCAGAGAGGGCAACCGCGATATGATCTTCGTCGACTCACTGACCTCTTCTATTCCGCAGTCCACGGACACCGAGGTGCTCGGTTTCTTCGAGGGCTGCAAGCGACTATGTGACGACGGCGTGAGCGTCGTCCTGGTGGTTCACTCGCATGGCTTGACGAATGAATTGCTTACCCGCATTCGGGCTCTCTGCGATGCCCATCTCCGCCTGCGGACGGAGGAGGTGCGCGACCAACTGGTGAAGACGCTGGAGGTGACCAAGGTCCGGGGCGCGGAGCAGAAGACGGGCAACATCGTCAGCTTCGAGGTGGAGCCGGGCTGGGGCATGAAGATCGTTCCGTTGAGCAAGGTGGGGGCCTAGAACCCAATGGGACGCATCTCTCTTCCCTTCGACCCCAATACGGACAGCCGTCAGGACCGGCAGATCCGTTCGATGCTGCCTGAGGGATTGCGCGAAGCCTGCGAGGAGCATGGCTTCCTCGCAGACTACGTGCACTCTTTGCCAGTGGACGAGATCGGGGTGCCAGACTACTATCCTATGCTGACGTACAAACTGAAGGAGCTAGCCGAGCGCAACCTCGTCTACGCCATCAACGAGGGGTTGTTTGTCCACATCTTTCCCCAGCCGACGAAGGAGCGGGACCTCTACATCCCCATCGAGCCCGACACCGTCCTGGACATCGGCAAGCTGAAGACTGAGGTGGAGATGGAGCTCTTGGAGTATGCTGAGGAGATCGGAGCGGCCGAGAATGATGAGGAGAAGAAGGAGAAGCTTCTCGAGGCCGTCGATGAGATTGTCTCTCTGAATGGGTCGCGCAGGAAGATCAAGGTAGCCCCCGAGGAGTATGAGGCCCT
>Ga0180431_10005363_pt1 | contig 15641 bp, 15 predicted proteins | sample SS_ome_11_FD_132459 | JGI IMG/M metagenome (GOLD analysis project Ga0180431, IMG submission 132459) | Hypersaline lake sediment archaeal communities from the Salton Sea, California, USA - SS_1_MS_1 metaG | ecosystem: Environmental > Aquatic > Non-marine Saline and Alkaline > Hypersaline >... | reverse complement strand
ATTGGCGAAGCCAAACTACAAATTCTTTGACATCAGGGGAGGAGCGTGATAAAAAAATTCATTCATCGGGAAGAGATAATGAAATTTTTTCTACGTGCGGGTGCCGATCAGAAAAGCATGCGTGTGGTGTCCTTTTTGGTGCGGTCAGGGTGGAAGATTTCACCGAAAATCGCCGGTGCAACCATCAAAAACATTTTTTTCCATCCTCAGAAATATACCCTTTCAGCGGACGAAGAAGACTTATTGAGGAGCGCCCGAGATTTCTGGTTTACTGTTCATAGGAAGCGTATAAAGGTGTATGTTTGGGGCGAGGGTCCTGGAGTGTTGCTCGTCCATGGCTGGAACGGTTGCGGCATACAATTTCACCGGTTCATCCCGCCTCTGGTGGAGAATGGGTATTCGGCCGTCGCCATCGATGGTCCAGCCCATGGGCAATCGGAAGGAAGACATACCAGTTATTTTGAATTTTCAGACACGGTCAGGGCCTTCATGACATCTCCACATGGCATGCAAACCAAGGGGATCATTGGTCATTCCCTCGGGGCTGCAGCCGCTGTGAATTGCCAATCCAAAGATGTGCATCCCGTGAAGTTGGTCCTCCTGGCCCCTGCCGTGCATTTGCGAGCGGCACTCCAACAAAACATGTTGCGCTTAGGTCTGACCGAGAGAATATTTGACCAGCTGATCAAAGAATACGAGGAACACTACGGGTACAGCATTACAGAGGACGAGCCCATCCGCCTCTTGAACACTATCCAGTCCGATATCCTGATCGTCCATGACAGGAAGGACCGAATGACACCTTATAAAGATATCGAAGAAGCTGCGGCGACTAATCCTCATATTGAGCTCTTTGCCACAGAAGGACTTGGGCATTTGCGGCTATTGACTGCAGACAACATTGTGACCCTTGTGATCGATTTTCTCAAGTAGTCACTCCAAACAAGCTCGGCAAATTAGCCTAGCAGAAGGTCCTCCTCCCACCCGTAGGTGTTGACTTTGATGTTATTCCAGTCACTCGTTCCCAGGCTATAGACCTTGTCAGCGCTTTCGATACAGATTGGCGGGGGCGAGAGTGGCCAGGGTTCTCCACGCAAGGCTTTTCTTTTCTCCATTATAATCCGCAGGCAGACTGCATCGACGGCAACAGGATCAGTACCCGCAATCAATCCATTGTAGCCCCATTTGTAACGGGGATCCGGTTGGGGGCCCTTATCGCAGAGGGGATGAAGGGCATCGACCAGCACTAGTCTCGTTTTCCCTTTGACAAAGGGATAATTCCATATCTCTCCCAGTTTGGCACTGTTGGCGTCATGATACTTGCGGGGAGTTCCTGAATACATGATGTAGTTTTTCAAGACCGTTCCGATTCCCGTCAGCCAGTGGGCTTTGAGTCCGGGCATGGCAATCAAAGCGGTGCAGGCCTTGGGTTTGTCAGGGCCACCTTGAGCATTCTTGATGTTTTCCTCGGGAATTCCAGCCTCGATGAGTGAGCTTTTGACGGCATCTACCACCTCGGAGTGGGTCGGATTGAGATGCGGCGTGGGAACAAGACCGACAGTATCTTCGGGTTTGAATAGACTGCGCCATGCATCTTTGGCGCCACTTGTTCCCGTGCATTTGATCAAAGTCTGATCCAGCATGGCTTTTAATACATCAGGGTTGATGGTGTTACCGGTATCCATGGCGTTTTTGTCACGGACAAGGGTCACCAGGCTCTTGCCGGCCTGTTTTGTTTCGGCTGTCACAAATTTGCTCCCCATGAGGGAGACGCCGAGCGTTGCCCCTAGGGTGCCGCGGAGAAAATCTCTTCGGGTCCAGGTCTTTGTTTTATGGTGCATGTCTTACCTCCTGTTTGTGTTTCTATTTTCCCCATTTTATTTTATTTGATGAACAACAGCCCTCGCTGTCTCCTGGTCGGGACACTCGAAGGCGAACGTTATGGTTTCCCTCTGTAATCTGTATGCCAGCCATCCGTCCTCGATGGGAAAGGTGTTCAAGAGTTCATTGGCCGATCCGGGATTTTCTTGGAGAGGATGCTCCGGGAGATAGGATGCATGGAACTGATCGAGCGCGGATCGGGCGCGATCGAAATTTGCATATTTGATTTTGATGATACGGATACGGCTGGGAGCTCTGGAGGAGTCCTTTTTTTCGTAAACGGATGTCACCGCTTCTGATGCATGATCCAGGGCGAGCATGTTTTCGTGGCCCAGGTAGTAGAGCGAATTCAGAACGAGGTGGGTCCGGAAAAAACGGACACTGTCTTGGCGGAGCGTCCAATCCGGTTGAAGGACATCCGGGGGGCTGCTTATCAGCTCCGGTGGAGGGAGGTTCCTTTTTCCTTTGACGACAGCCCGGCCCAGGGTGAGCACTGCATCTTTCGATTCCGGCGTTTCCTGGTAGGCCATGATCCGGGCATATATGGAGCCGGACCAGAGGCGCAGCAGCCCCTTTCCGTAGAGAGCCCTTGGCCAACCTGAACCGGATGAGTTGGGCTGTGGTTGTTCATGAGACTGTTGGCTTAAATCCGCGGGTTTGCCCCCCCAATCCAGGGAAAGCAGGCCAAAAGCATCATCGGAGGTTTTCATGTAGTAAATCTCGACGAGGATTTCCTTTTGGGTCGGCGCCTTATACTCATAGACTTCGAGGTGATCGAAACGGTAGCCGAGATAGAGCTCTCCGGCCCCGTCCATATAATCAAAAATAGTTTTTGCTGTTATGAGCTGGGGTGACCCGGGTCTTGTCCAGGATCCCACGGTTTTCGGGAGCGCGGGCTTGGATTCCGTCATTTTTCCCCCTGATGGCTGTGATGTTGCGCTTAGAATTGCCGGCAGGCAAAGGACCACAATGAGAAATGGAATGAGGACGGTCAGAATGTGCTTCATATCCGGATTGCCGTTGTTGTCTATATCCCACTTCATTCTAGCGGATATGCCTCAGCTTGCCAAACTTCAAAAGCTGTTTACAAGCCAAATCTATTTATAAGGAGGAAATTGGGAGAGATCTTGTTTGAGTTTCGGCAAGAGATCGTAGTCGTGCTCGTCGGCCTTCATGGGGACAATCACGATGTATCCTTCCCTGTAGAGAGCGATGTCACTGTCGGTCCGAAGATCGCCTCCGGTTTCCTTCCGCTCTATCATCTCCCACACCTCCAGACCGTTTTTGTCAGCTCCTTCGGCAGCGCTCGCCTTTTCAAAAATGGGAATGCGGCGCAATCCGGCCCGCTGGGCTACTCGGACTCCTTGAATTCCCTGCGGAGGAACATTGGGTATATCGACTGTGAGAAATTGGTCTTTCCCCAATCCCTGGAATGCCGCGCTTTTCGCCAGGCGGACAATCCATCGAGATGCCGCTTTGAGGGCGCCGGGGATTTCCTCATCCACGCCAGATGCCGCAATAGCTGGAAAGCCGCCGAAGGCAGCCACCCGTGCGGCGCCGATCGTTCCTGATCCGATCCAGGCTTCTCCAAGGTTTGGACCGCTATTTATGCCGGAAATCACGACATCCGGGGGATTGTCCAGCATGATACCTCCCAGGGCGATCAAAACACAGTCGGCCGGATAACCGTCAACAGCATAGGCCCGAATCCCCTCGCCCAAATCTTTTTTCTCGACTTTGAGCGCCCGCTTTCTCATAGCCGACATATAGTGGGTGCTGCCGCTTTTATTTTCCTTTGGGGCGACCACATATGTCTCCGCCACCTCGCTAAACGCGCGGGCGAGCTCAATAATTCCCAGGCTGTCGATTCCGTCGTCATTGGTAATGAGTACACGTTTAAACCAGGCATCTGTTTCCTTTTGTCCCGAGCACAGACAGAGAAAGACTATCGCGAATACAAGAATCCCCAAAAAAAATAGCGAAAAAAATCCCTTTTTCCTCATGACATATCTCCTTATCTTCCAAATCGAAATCGGGGGATATCATACATAATTAGTCATCATATGACACCCTACCTAATTATGATCAAAACAAAAAAAATCGCAACCATCCCAGCTTAAATCTGTATTAATTCTGAGTTAAGTAGGATGTCCTCTGAATTTGAATGTGATTGGAATGTCTGTGTTTGATAGAATTGACTCCTTTCATTTAACATGCTATTGTTCGCAGCACGAATAATTAAGGAGGGGCAGAGGCGAATGGAATCCGCGATTCGATGGCTTAAAATAAGCTATATCGTGGGTGTGGTTGTGGATGGTCTGGCTGGAATATTGATGGTGATTCCAAGCCGGATGGGAGAGACAGAATTCAGATATGCGATGGGTCTTGGTGCTGCGTTGATGTTTGGCTGGACAGTGCTTCTGCTGTGGGCGAATATGCGACCATTGGAACGTAAAGGAGTCCTTCTCATCACTATCTTCCCGGTTATCACGGGGCTCTTCTTGACCGGGATTTGGGCTGCGGGCTCTGGATTTTTTCCGGTTGAAAAAATTATCCCTGTGTCGATGTTACAGGTGCTATTGGTTCTCCTCTTTAGTTTCAGCTACCTGAAGGCCAGGTCAGCCGAAAAGCAGAATCTACGGTAAGACAAGGAGAATAAGATTCAAGCATTATCATTACTATCCCAGGTGAGCCTGTATGTCCTTTTGGGAATTATGGGGATTATTAGCTTGATCCTTTGGGGCTGGCAGATCCGGGTCCTCAAAGGCAAATTGATCGGATTAGGCTGTATTATCTGGACAATCCTCAACTTTGACTTCTGTGTCACTCTATGTATACGCCGTTAGGAGTATTTAAAATGAGAACATTAATATTCGGGGCTGGTCCACTTGGAAGTCTATATACCTACCTGCTTCACAAAGCAGGGAATGATGTTACGCTCCTAGCAAGAGGGGAACATTGTGAATTTTTAAAGAAAAATGGTCTCGTTTTGGTCAATGAATTTTCGCAAGAGAAGTTCATTGAAAAAGTCAATGTGGTGAACGTGCTAGGCGAAGACGACATGTATGATCTTGTGATTGTCTTGATGAGAAAGAACAGTCTCAGGAATGTTTTTCCCGTGTTGAGCCAAAAAAAGAATATCCTGAATTTCCTCTTCATGGGAAACAACGCTCTGGGCTTTGATGAATACTTGGATCATCTGCCCAAAGAGAAAGTGCTGTTCGGTTTTCCTGGGGGAGGCGGTTCGAGGATCGATCACATCGTGCATTATGTTGATTCGGATAAGCCAGAGGGCAAAAGATTTCCCATTGTGATCGGAGAGATCGACGGCCGAACCAAGGATAGAACAATTCGGATCAAGAATCTGTTTGAGAGTTCTCAAGTCCCAGTGGAAATTGTAGACGACATAGATGGCTGGTTGAAATATCATGTGGCCATGATCAATCCGATTGCAGGGGCTCTGTTGAAATGCGGTGACAATTACAAGCTTGCCGATGATAAGGAAACTATCAGAACTTATATTCGTGCCGTTAAAGAAGCCGGAAGTGTGCTAAGGGCATTGGGATACAAAAAACGCTATCCTTTCAAATACAATCTTTTTTATTGGATGCCGGAGGGATTGCTCGCACAAGGATTAAAAAAATTTTTCAGCTCGAAGTTCGTGGAAATCGCCTTCATGCTGCATCTCCATGCCGCCAGGGATGAAATGATCGAGCTGGGTAGCGAGTTGAAAACTCTGGCCAAGCAGGCATCTGTGAAAACACCGAACTTGGATGAACTGATAGGTTATATCTCTTAAACAATCCTTTTTGCCCCCAAAAAATGGTTTTTAAGGCTGATATTGATGGCGATTTTTATATTAACTTATTTAAAATGAATAAGATGCCTAAGCCAAACGACTTATGCTTATGCTTATGAGAGGTCGAGCTCCTATTGGATTTGTTTTAGGATCCAGTCGGTGATGAGTTGGAGGGCGGTTGGGGAGATGGTTTCTTCGATCTTAGCGTATTCGGAGATGTCTCCCGTCTCAGCGGTTTGTAATAAGTGATTTAAGTCTGAAAGTTCTTTCACATAGTAATTGTTGTTCCCTCCGGTCTTCAGTGCCCTCTCTATGGCCTGGAGGTTCTCTTTGGCCTTTACCTGGACGTCCTTTTCCCCATTGATGGTGAGTACAGGGCAGGTTACCTTCTGCAGTACTTTCCCCGGATCGAACGGAAGATAGAAACGAAACCATGGCGAGTGCAACCTTTGAAACTGGTTCTGAATATAGACTTCCAGGTTTTCCTCCGATATCCCGGCTGTGGTTCTCTCTTCCTCGGTCAACTCGTTGAAATATTCGGTTATGAGGGAAGTGAATTCATTCCGGACAATTTGGCCATCAGTATTCTGACGAATCACGGCAAACAGGCTTTCCTGCAGGGCCAGGCTTTTGTCAATGAGGCTCTTGCTTGCGCCCTTCGTTTTGAGTGCGCTTATCCTTCCGGAGGCCTCCATTTCCTTGATGGGCAACCCGGGGCTTGCAATCAGGACAATGAATGCCACATCAGGCAATTGGGTCGCAACCATGGAGGCAATAATGCCGCCCTCGCTGTGGCCGATCAACCCGATGGATTCACCTTTGATTTCCTTTCGACCTTTGAGATAGGCTACGCCGGCCTCTGCATCTGCAGCATAATCCGTGGCTGTGGCTTCATCGAAGTTCCCAGTCGAGCCTCCGACTCCCCGGTCGTCAACGCGCAGGACAGCTATGCCTTTCCGTGTGAGATGGTCTGCCAGAACCAAAAAGGGGCGATGACTGAAAACCGTCTCGTCACGGTCCTGTGCTCCGGAACCTGATAGGAGCAGCACTGCAGGAAATGTTCTCTCAGCGGAGGGAAGAGTGAGGGTTCCGGCAAGCCTGATGTTGGCATCGGTATTCTCATAAGCCGCCTCCTCGGACTTGTATGGAAAAGGTGCTTTAGGTTCCTGCGGGCGCCTGATTTCCGGCTTCGATTGAGTGCGTTCAAGCACTAAAGGGAGTTCCATACCGCCCTGAGTCCACTTGCCATCAATTTTTGCCCCGTCCTCTGAAAGTATTCCTTCAAAGACACCTTCGATGGGGAGTATCTCGAGGCGCAGCTTTTTGTCGGCGAAAGCTATTTTATCGACCGGGGCGCCCTTCACATTCTGTTCAGGAACATCATATGTCGCAGTGAGGGTGTTGTCCGGATTGTGGGATATCGTGAACACAAGCTGCAGCTCCATCCCTGAGAACTTGAGAGTTCCCTCCCAGATCCCCTCAATCGTTCCGTCAGGATTACCATCTGCGAAGGCGTAAGCCTGGACTGGAAAGAAAAAGGTCAATCCTGCCATGATAAATAATACAACAGGCATCATAACTATCGTTGTGTTTTTTCGAATCATTCTGGTTTCTCCTTTCTTCTATTTGTTATCCCTTTTTGTTTTTAGTCCGGGATAGAGGGAAGCTCTTTTTTCAATGACCTTTGATTCATGTCTTTGTGTGGAGAAATTTTGTACGAAACCCTGAAGGGTTTGATAAATTATTGCGGGACCATAAAGAACACGAACAATGTCGCCACCAGAAAAACAGATATCGCCCCCGCGATGATGATCGTAATGAGGAGTCTCCGCCACCTGGCTTCCTTGTAGGCTCTCATTTTCTCCTCTTGAGAAATAGGGGCAGGAATATCTCTAGGCTTTTCCATGCCTTCCATTTGTTTGGCGACATTCGCAAGCTCCGGGTCGGTTTCCAAGTATTTCTCCACAAGAGCTCTTGTATCGGCGCTCACTTCATCGGCCACGTAAAGCGGCAGTAAATCCAAGATAACATTTCTGGTTATATCCATAATCGTTACGCCTCCTTATCGATACACGAAGCGATCAACTTTTTTCGAACGCGGTAGACTTTGACTTTCGCAGCTGACAGGGATAATTCCAGGATACGTGCAATTTCCTCGTAGGATAGATCATGCTGTACGCGCAGAACAAAAGCGGTGCGGTCGCACTCAGGCAAAGCCTGAAGAACTCCTTGAACTCTCTGCAGCTGGTGTTGCGATTCAGCCCGCTCTTCAGGACCCGGCGCAGGATCGGGATGAATATCCTCGAGGACCGCTTGGTGCCTTCTTTTCCTCTGGTGCTGCAAATAAATATTTCTTGAAATTGTGAAGAGGTAGGCCTTGAGCGTCTCGGTGCGAATTTTGCTGTTGTGCACCCAAGCGCGTATCAATGTCTCGGAGGTGATGTCCTCGGCCTCCAAGCTGTCACCGGCTAGCCAAAGCGAGAAGCGGTAGATCTCGTTCGCGTAGGATTCGTACAAATCCTGAAAGTTGATCATCGGTTCTGTTGATTATTCCTCTGATTATTATATGCATAAGGACGCAAAAGGTTACAAAAAATTCCAGAATAAATCGGGGGACATCATACATAATTTCATATAAATTTTGGGACATCATGCACATATACATTTGAAATATCATCCATCTTGAAATCGTGATTCTTATCTTATTCGGCCATTTTGACCTCAGAAGACAGCTTCTAAGGCCTGAAAAGGCAGTAGATTTGGTTTTAATTTGTTTAAATTGAATAAGATGGCTAAGCCAGACTTCCTGCATCACCTGCATGATTATTCTGCCGGATAGGGTCTTTTGGACTTTATTCTCAGAAGAGCTGCTGTTGCGGGGATGATAAGGGCCAGTACGGCCAAGAAAACAAAGGTATCCTCGTATAATCCTGTTTTGTCTCTTATCCAACCGGACAGGTAGGGGCCGAAAAACATTCCAATACCGCTGACCATCCCGAGAATACCGAAGCTCAGTCCCAAGTCTCTGGGGGGTGTTGTTTTTGAAAAAAACGAGAAAACAGGGGTCGGAACAATCCCGGCTGCTATTGCCATGACAGCCATCGGAAAAACAAAATGGGTTGAGCTGGAGACAAGATAAAGGGCTGTGGCTAACAGCAATCCCCCGGCACCGATGAAGATATCATTGTTATTGACCTTGTCTATCAGGCGGCCGATTATAGGGCTTAAGATGAGCGAACCCCACATGAGCAGGCTGGTGAGGAAGCCGGAAAATCCGATGCTGCTTCCTTTGGATACGAAAAAATCCGGTCCGAAAGTCGTGAAGGAAATGGCGGCTGCGTTAAACCAGAGCCAGCACAATGCGGCCAGCCAAATCAGTGGTCCAAGGTTTACGAGGCTGGAGAGGATTCCTTTATTTCCTTGTTTGTTATGAGCCCGGATTTCTTGCTCTTTTGGTGCGGGTTTGCAGAGGAAAAGGAACGCTGCAAGCCCTAAAATGCCTATGCCTACCGCGATGAAAACAGGAATTCTCCATCCCATGCTTTCGCCCAATCTGCCGAAAGTCGTGAAGCAGATGATTGTCCCGACAGGCATGGCCGTGTTGTATATTCCCATGGCTGTTCCGATTTCTCGGCCGTGGAACCAGTGGGAAAGTGTTTTTGCCGCCACTATGGAAATCGTTGCAGCTCCGGTTCCAGCGACAAGTCTGCCCAAAGCAAGGCCGGGAAAGGTTCTGCTCAATGCAATGGCTAGCGTCCCAACAATCACCAGCAGCAATGAAATGAGGCCGATCTTAAAGGAACCTATGCGGTCGGCGAGCATGCCGGCCAGAATAGCTAAAAAAATGGATGGGAATGTGAACAGGCTCATCAGCAAACCCGCTTCAGCGTGGGTCAGATGGAATTCCTCGATAATCAGGGTGAGAACGGGCGGAATGGATTGCAGCGTGAAAGCAAACACCAGGATACAGATGTATGCCGTTATCAGGATTATCCAGCGGTAATGACCCGGGGGGATGTTTTTTTCTCGATGCACTTGTAAGTACTTGTTTTTTATTATTCTTTGTCGCAACAGGCCGTAAGTTTAACAGCTTTTGATGTTCACATAAACACTTAATCGGGGGACATCTTACTTAATTTTGATTTTCATGCTGTAACCCTGGAGTAAGTTAAATTTCCTTAAAAGATCATTTTTCCCACCAAAAAATAGCTTCTAAGGTCCAAAAAGACGGCCTATATCGTATTAACCTGTTTATTATGAATAAGATGCCTAAGCCAAACTACAATTTTATTGACCGGTGGTAATGGGTGTGATAAAAGGGGTGAGGATAATCAATGGGGAGATTGTAGCTATGCGAAAATCACTTTTTATTAAAATTGCAGCAGCAACTCTTGTTCTGTTTTTTTGTATGGTTTCATCACTTTCAGCAGGAAAAGGGAGGCTGGAGTTTGTGGAGACAGAGGTGATCCTGTTTCCCGACGGGAAGGCCTCGGTCGAATATGTCGTCCGTTACACCGTCATATCCGGTGAATTCCACGGTTTTTATTTCGGTGGTTTCGACCGGTTGACTCCCCATTTTGACTATACAAATGCCGCAGCCATCGACGACCGGGGAAACACCTATGGGCTGGATATCAAGAAGGTGCGGTCTGATCTCTATGATATCATCCTGGCCAACGGGCAGGGTGTAGACTCCGGCTATGTCACTTACCGGTTCCGCTTCGCTGCTGACATGAGCCAGGCAGGATATCTGGCGTCCACCACCGCCGCCGAAGACAGGGAGCTCATCGTCTTCAACTGGTCCCCCACCCAGTGGGACGAGCCCCTCGCGCATTACACAGTCAAGGTGGTCTATCCCATAGAGTTCGAGTCCGCCCAGGCCGATCGCAGCGCTGTCGAGGCCGAGCTTCTCTCTCGCGGTTTCGCCACCGAACGATGGATGAACTCCGAATACAAAATCGACTACCGCACCCGGGAAATCAGCGGCCGGCCCCAGATCGAGGTCCTCCTCCACAAGGAAAATGCTCCCACCAAATACCACTTCCGGATCCAGCAGTATGTCAATGCCGATGTGTTTCCGGACATGGTCGCCCCGGCCACGCCCTCCGAAGCCTATACGCCTTCCGAAGAGAGGGAGCTGCCTTCGGCTGTGGAAGAAGCCTTTCCGAAAAAGAACCTTTGGGAAAAGATTAAGGACCTTCCCAAGCGGTGGCCCCTCATCGCCGGTTTCATCTTCATGCTCCTTTCCAGCCTTTTCGGGGTTTCGAGGAAACATCGGTCTATGGTTAGGGCCAAATCAGAGCTGGATGATATCGATTGGGTGCGCGAGGATTGGGAGCCGCCAAAAATAGAACTGGCCTCCTTCCGGGTGAAGGGAAAGATCGCCGAGAACCTGGATCCCATAGAAGCCGGGCTGTTCATCGGTGTCCCCTATAAGCAGATCTTTTCCACCATCCTCTCCCAGTTAGTGGCGCAGAACTGCCTTTCGGTCCTCTCCCGGGATCCCCTCCTGGTGGAAGTCACTCAGCCCATGCCCGTCCCCTGGAGCGACCTGGGCCCCTACGAGCAGAAGATGTACCAGGCCGCCAAAGACGACGGCCAGTTCAGCGAACAGGAGCTCAACACACTCCTCAAGGAGGTTGTCTATAACATCAAGCAGAAAGCCTGGGATTGTGATGTGGAGGCCACCAAAGACTATTATCACGACCGTATAGCCGATGCCTTCCAGGATGTATCGACCGAGCCTTCGGGAGAAGAAGAGAGGTGGCGCTGGCGGGACGATCCGGCAAGCAGCTGGTGGTACTGGTACCACTACCGTCACGGCATGCACCGTCATTACGATCCCCACCGCTACGATCACGAATACGAAGCCTCCCTGCCCGTCGATCCCGATGTGGTGAATTATCAGGAGTTTCTGGGAGGTGCGGCCGAGGGCATCGATGCGTGTCATGCGGCCTGCCACGATGCCTGCCATTCGGCGTGCCATTCGGCCTGTCATTCGGCGTGCCACTCGGCGTGTCATTCGGCCTGCCATTCGGCCTGTGTCAGCGGGGGAGGCCATTGATGTCTTCTTTTCCTTCCTCCTCCAGCCCTCAACTCGATTGGGTGGATGCCTTTGTGGAGCGAATCCGTCCCTATATCCACGTCCGGCTCACAGACCGCGTCCTCATCCGCCTGCCGAACCAGGCCTTTAAACTGAATAAAACTGGAGCCAGGGTGCTCCACTATATCATTAATGGTGGCTCCATATACGATATCCTCAAAGCCAGAGCCTCTGATCCGGAACTTCCCGCCCAACTCCTTTCCTTCTTTACCGACCTTTCCCGCACGCTGGATTCCGCCATCTGCGATGCCTATCAATCGCCGAGCCTGGAACGGGTGAGCTTCGATCTCGGTTATATCGAGCTCCCCGTGCTATCCGAAGTCGCCCTCACCTGGCGCTGCAACATCAAATGCCTGTTCTGCTATGCGGCGTGCAGATGTATCTCGGAGACTGATGTGGAATCCGACCTGGAGGAGCTGTCCACTGATGAAGTCAAGCGTCTTCTGAGCATCATCCGTCACGAAGCCGAGGTCCCGTCTGTTTCCTTCACCGGGGGAGAGCCGACCCTCCGGTCTGATCTCGAAGAGCTCGTCGCCTATGCGTCCCGCACTCTGAACATGCGGGTCAACCTCATCACCAACGGAACACTGATCGATGAGAAAAGGGCGGCAGCACTCAAAGCAGCCGGATTGGCTTCAGCCCAGGTGTCCATTGAATCACCGGATCCGCGTGTTCATAACCGCATTGTCGGTGTCCACGGCCGCATGGCTGGCGGCAAGGATGCATTCCAGGCGTCTGTCTCCGGATTAAAGGCCCTCAAAAAAGCAGGAGTGTCCGTCCATCCCCACGCCACCCTCTGCCGCATGAATGCCGGCACTTTACGCGACATGCCGCAATTCGCCAAATCCCTTGGTGTTGATCGTTTCTCCCTGAATATGATCATTCCCGCAGGGCGCGGTGTGGCCGAGGAATTGGCCGTCAAATACAGCGAAATCCAGGGCTTGGTTGTGGATATCCAAAAGAAGGCGGAAAGCCAGGGCATCCGCTTCATGTGGTATTCACCCACTCCGATGTGCCTGTTCAACCCGGTCATTCATGACCTGGGCAACAAGGGCTGCAGCGCCTGTGAAGGCCTGCTGTCAGTGGATCCCTACGGCAGGATTCTTCCCTGCTCGAGCTGGAAAGAGCCGATCGGGAATCTGCTTCATGACGGATTCCGATCCCTCTGGTTCGGAGATCGGGGAAAGGCTCTACGCGATAAACGTTCTGCCCATCCCGAATGCAGGGCGTGCGAACATTTTGCCGTTTGCCACGGAGCTTGCCCACTCTACTTCAAGGTCCACGGATACAGCGAGCTGGAGCCGGCTTTTCAAAATCTCAGAATAGGCAAACAACCGATCCTTCAAGGCCTTAAAAGAAACGGTAAACCGGCTCTGTCGGAAAACAAAACGGCGGACAATGCGGATCAAAACAGCCTTTCAAACCGCAGGGTTAAACCGGATCGTAATGATCGTCTGCATTCCAGAAGCCCACTGGGCCTCAGCAGTCATTCAGGTCGCAAAGCCGGCTCAGAGCACTTTGGCCAACCTGATCAGAAGAGCTTTTCGGACAAAAGGAGTTCCCAATGACAACCATATCTCGATTGTTCGGCTTTCCGCTTCCCGAAGATAGGGACAGCGTCAGGTTTCATTTCGCCAAAAGCCTCTCCTACAACACCCGTATCAACCTGACCCTCATACTCCTGATTGCCGGATTTCTCATTCAGCTTCTCACCATGAATGCGCTCTATGGAGTTCTTTTCCTGCTTGTGGGAATCGGCCTGGTGCTTGTCAAGGGCTATGACAGCCGGGCCCGGATAAAAAGCTTCAACCTGGATCCCGACTGGAAGACTGTCACCATCGAAGAGATTCAGGAGATCGAAGATCTCCGCAAGCGCAGCCGGAAATGGGACAGCGATGCCCTGGACATCTCCAATCCGCTTGGTTTTTTCAGCCTGATCTTCTTTGGGGGGCTGGCTATTGCCGTCGCTGTTGGCCTGGGAGTTTTGAGCAAGGACTTCGACGTTACCATTATCCTGGCCGTCGATGCAGCCATAATTCTTTTTCCGCTCTGGTTTTCCGGGATAAAGCGCATCCTGAAGCAACCCAACCTGGCCATTAAGGTGCGGATCATTCTCAATCTCCACGAAGAATTTGCATCCATCAAACAGGGAGGCGAATTATTCAAGCCCGCCTTGATGCTGGCCAAGGGAAAAGAGGGCAAAACTATTCCAATGGATGCGCGCTTTTCCATCGCTTACCCGAATTCCCCGGAAGGTTTCTATGGCCTTCAGGCCCAGATCAACCTCAATGTGGTCCAGGGAACATCTTATCCCTATTTCTATTGTGTCCTGGCTGCCAAGCCCGGCTTTAGACTGTCAGCCTATAAAAATAAAATACGACTTGATGAAAAGATCATCTGCGAATACCAGAAGAACAGACGGGCCGAAGTCCTGGTCATCCGGCAGCACACCACCAAAAAGTCCGGCTACCACACCAAAGACCCCAAATGCGCTGAAATCCTTAATGTCGCCCTTCAAGGTGGTCGCTTGATCTGTTAAGGATAACGATATAAATTGAAAGGTATTCTTTATTGACGAGACAGTTTATTAATAAACTTGCTTTCGCTGTCCCCATGCAGGGACGCTTGGATCAAGACATTTTTCGCATGTACTCAACAACTCGGTGTGACCAATATCTTATTCATAATCGCCGATGTAAAGTATTCCCGGGACGCCTTTAATCTTTCTAAGAGATGTTTTATCAGCCGTGATGAGATGGCCACCGGCCTCCATAGCAAAGCTCAAATAGCATGAATCATAGACAGTGATGCCAAATTTTCGGGCAAATCGCACGGCGGTCGTCATTATTTGGAGATTGACAGGCATCAGAATGTCCATATCGTAAATGCTCGCGAGAGCTTTGGAAATGAGCTCTTCCTTGAGTGTCCCTTTATAGCTGAGAACATTGGCAATTTCATAGATCAACAGTTCAGGTGCATACAACTCGATGGTTCCTTTGCTGTAGTCTTCCCGAAGTTGGATAGCCTTTTCCATTTCTCCTTCTCCGGCCCTGGAGAACCATTTCAGGATGACCGAGGCATCCGCAACATACCTCTTCCTGCCAAAGCCCATCATTTGCGTTCGTTCCTCCATTTCCGTAGTTCCTTTATCAAATCCAAATCGCCGACTTCCTTCCGGATTTCATCCTGTGCCCGTATGGCCCTCACGATGGCAATTTGTCGTTTTCTCGCCCTCTTTTTCTCGGACAACAGCTCAAGGTATGTTTTGAACGCCGTCCGTAACAACTCGGATCGTGTCATGTTTTCCTCTTTACTCAGATTGTCGAGCTCTTCCAGTATGTCCCGGGGTATTGAGATATTGATTTTTGGCATCTGATTTGACCTCTAAAATCCATTCTCTCAATTTTACCCACTATTATCAATACGAATTTAACTACTAAAGTGGAGAAAAAGCCCAGCCATGTGAAATTAACTTATTTGAAGTTACTTCTTTCCCCTTGGGAAGTCGATAATTATCTCTTCCTGAGAAATTCTTGAAGCTGCGGATTCATCGTGCCTTTTTCCCAAAGAACGATTCCTTCTCTTACCAAAGACAGGAAATCTGAGTCTGTTTTCTCACTTTCCAGAGCTTCGACAGCAGAAATGATTACCGGTTCAATTTGAATGTCTTCAAATTCTTTTCCCAAATCTGTATCCAGGACTTTTCGCCTCGCAATTTTTTTATGCTCGGAAACTATATAGAGGTCGATATCGCTTTCGGAGGTGTCTTCCCCTCTTGCACAGCTTCCGTAGAGAATGATTAGTGAGGAGATCTTTTTCAGTTCAAGGATTAAATGAGCAAAATGATTTGTGTCAACT
>Ga0180431_10005362_pt1 | contig 15643 bp, 11 predicted proteins | sample SS_ome_11_FD_132459 | JGI IMG/M metagenome (GOLD analysis project Ga0180431, IMG submission 132459) | Hypersaline lake sediment archaeal communities from the Salton Sea, California, USA - SS_1_MS_1 metaG | ecosystem: Environmental > Aquatic > Non-marine Saline and Alkaline > Hypersaline >... | reverse complement strand
GATCTTAAGACCTTCGCAAATCATCGTGCCATGCTGAACGCCCCATGTGTAGACCTCTTCGCATGAAGCACATAACGACCTGGTCTGGTCGGATGGCTTTGCAACCGATACAGGCACCTCTTTAACCGCTTTGTTTTCACATAATTGGTTTTGACAATACTCTTCCATAGGTCACCTCCATAATCTTTGACTTTGTTTTGAAATGTTTGACTAATCGCTTTTTTCGTTGCTGCTGAAAAGCTCCGGTGCAATCTCTTCTAATGTCTTCGGTTTCCAGTACAGGTCTCGCTCGATCGGCAGGCCCATAGGACCGTTGACACTCTCAAGTTCCGAGAGCCTGAAGTAGCCCAGCTCCTTACATTGGCCCTCAACCAGGCCGAACAGGATGTAATCGACAGGTTCATTGTCTGTGTTGCGTACTGGGGATCCCTCGGTTATGTACCAGGTCCACGAACCGCAAGGGGTGAAGCACTTCGTGTATGCTATGGCCTTGCCGCCTTTGCCGTCCTGTTCACCCAATCTGGGCAGCTTATCGCGAATTTTGCATGGAAGAAGTTTCATGCCTCTAATTCTATTGTTGGCAACTCTCTTGTCAGCATTTACAACCGAACTGTCGTTGTCTGATCCCTGTTCCTGGATTTGTCCTGTTTGTTTACCTGCCATTTTGGTTACCTCCATTTCTAAAGTGCGATGGCATGCTCTCTGTACAAAATGAGCGTGCCATCTGAGTTGATGTGTTTGATTTGAATTGAAAGTTGTGTGAGACTGTTTGAGACTAAGTTGCCGCCGGACTACTCTTCGGAGATTTGTACACCTTTTCGGTTCCGTTCTTATACCGGATGGTCAGGGTTTCATCGTCTTCATAGATAATTGTCTTCCAGTCTTTGACGATACCGTAAAGAGACTCTCGAATCTTCGACCGCAGGTATTCCGCAGGCCCGATGATTGTTGCCCAGAACTCTTCAATCTCCTGCTCTAAGTTGTAAACCTGTGTATCCCAGGTATCACCCTCGTCGCTCCAGCCTCCGAGGTGATACCATATATCGGTGGTGTTGAGCTGACTCCTGGACTCAGACGTGACATATACGCTCGTATTGCTCCAGGTTCTTACTTGTGACGGCTCTGTCTGTACAGCCATGCAGACATCCGATGCAAAGACCTTCTTATCGCTGGTGTGAACGGTTATTTTGAGTGATTCTACCGCAACAAGCGTTTCACACCAGATACCCTGCCGACCGAGTTCCTTGCCCATGGCAACTTCCACTTTGCCGATTGTGGGTAAGTCGGCCCAACTATACCCATCGTAGGAATCTGAAATACTGACCGGCACAAAAGGCTCGTTGAATTTGCCTATTGCAGCCAAGAGATGGGCATTGGCCTCATCGGTTTCGCTACCGCAAAAGTTCTCATCGAAGCGATAGCATTTAGCCAATGGAAATTCCTTCGGTTTAAATATCTCAACAGGCTCCGGCATATCACCGCCCAGAAGACCAACGCTGAATACAGGCTCAGCCTCCGGCAGCTTGATGCCAAGCTCTGCAGCACGCTTGTACTCGGCGAAAGGAAGTTTGTGAGAACCTCGTTGCGCAATGAAACTATAAGCCTCGATTTCTATTGCGGCCTTTAGCTTTTTGAAGGCTTTGTTCTCGATAAGCTGTGTTCTGGCCGGCAGCATCATTCGAATTCCCGTAGGCTCGCCGGTCATATCAATTAAAAACACTAGGTCTTCACTGATCGGACTGTACGCCCAGTTGATAACTTGGCCGTGAAAGTTGACCAGAACAGTGTCGCTGTAGTAATGGTCTTGCCACTGCTTGTGCCATTCGTTGAGACGGTCTCTGCTGCGGACCTCGATCTTGCAGCCAAGCTCAGGGTAATGCACCGCTCTGCTGGAGACAAACGGCTGCTGCGGGCAGGTCTTTCCATCGACAACAACCTTCATCCCGCTGAAGACGGCGTGTTTCTGGACTTTCGAGAGTTCCCACGGTTCATCGGCAAAGACAAGCTCTGTACCTTCACAGTTATCTTCTATCTGGATCAGCTCCAGCGGTGTTCCGGTCCAGCCGTCTTTGGTTATGACAAGCTTCTGCCCCTTGGAGCAGATGCCTACCTTTCGAGGCGCCAGGCAGAAAACGCCCACGCCTGCCGGATCCTCTGCTTGCTCCATGGTTTGGTCCCAGTCCGAATCACCGAGATCGAGCAGCTTTGCGAAATCATCGATTCCTTTGCCGTTGTCAAAAACGGTGACAAGTCCCTCTTTGTTAATAATGCTCACCTGTGTTGCGACGGCGCGCCGGGCGTTCTGCAGAATCTCGATAATCCTGCCGTCCAGTGTGCCTGTAAATAATCTACTTGCCTTTGTGAGTAATCGCTTGCTCACTTTCGCCTCTATTAGTGTCTCCATTTCAATACCTCCAAAATGTGCTCTGATGGTACATCTCGCGCGTAGTATGTGCCATCTGTTCTTGTTTCCTAGCGCGTAAAAAAAAAGAGCCCTCGGAACAACCGAAGGCTGAGAAATAGTCTTGCAGATTGACTCCTGCAGACTCTGAACCAGGTCAGATCCTTTGCACCGGATTACAAAATAGTCTGGCTGGCTCAAGCTCCTAAACAATCATAGGCATCACCTCACTTTCTGTGTTTTGAATAGATGGAGCTTTTATTGAAAGGCTGTCTGTCATACTCTGCATCTCCAAGTAAAGAAATTGATACGTGCTATTTCACAATCTTGAAATCCAGGTGGGCTTGCAGAACTAATTACGAGCTTATTTCAGCGTTTTTTGTTTGTTCTGGTTCTTTGTGTTGCATCAGGTATTCATAGGCCTTCTGCAGCGCTAATATGGCCTTAGGAAGGTCATTGAGGCTTAGGCTGTTGGTTCCCTGCCACTGACCCATCTTATCCTTGTACCGCACTTCAATCACAACTTTCGGCAGAGGGATGGATCTGCCGTCCTTTTCAATGGTGTTTCGAAATATGGACGCTCTGACGGCGCCCACCTTGAAAGTTTTTTCGGGTTTTGCCATTTTCCGCTTATTCCTGATCGATTGGATAGTACCAATCAGTACGATCGTACTATGTGATAGGACTTTATAAACCTTTTGGCTGATGCTGATATATTCAAGGCCGTGAGAAGGCGCTTAAAAAGCGACCTTTTGGGCAAGCGATTTTCAGCCAGACCTTCTCAAAGGCCGCCGATGAGACAACCAGCATCAGCAGTCGAACACCGTCGGGGAATCAGCATGGCAGTGGTGGTGAACAGCGTGGCGGTGGGACCTGAGGAAGTTAAATAAGGTGAGAATGAATGATAGGAAAGAGGCTTGTTTGAGACAGCGATGACTCAGGAAGATGTTTTTCCCATGCAGAGGTATTCCGGAGTATTTCAGGGTATTTCGGCCTGGAAAAGGTAAGTCTCGCAAATAGCAGCAATACTTCGGCAAGACAGGATTTGCAGTGCCGGTGCTGTTCATCATAGGCTCGTACGATTCTGCGGCGTGCCGATTCTGCAAACAGTGGCTACTGATCGTTTCCACCATCGATATATTCCCGTCGGAGCGGCGCCCAATAGCAACGAAACAAAAGACGGAAAGCCATCAGAGAGCCGATGCGCGTTCAGTGATATCAAGAAGCCGGTGTAAGATAGGTGCGACTAAGAGAAGAACTCCCTGCATTCCTGGCTATTTCAGGGTATTCCGGGTTTTTCAGGCCGGAACAAGCCAGATTTGAAAGGCAGTTGAATCCAGCGTTTCAAAGCGACTTTCTTCTTCCCGACAATGCTTCTTAGTGACATGAGCTTGTGTTAGGATCAAAAGCAGCTTTTGATGTTTGGACGTATTTGCCTTCACTGGTTATCAAGGTTTTGGAGTTTATAAATGTTTGCACTCATCGATTATTCTGCTGCGGTTGCTTCCGCCCACACCTTCCGCAACCACCGGATCTCTTCATCGTTCAAAATCAGTCCTGGGACTCGGCCTTCAATCACACGGTATTTTTGCCACCCGACATCCGAACCGCACAGGACTCCTTCCTTCTTCAGCGGATCATATTCGAATTCCCACTCCTCACCGTATCGATTGGTGAATCGCGAGTTGTAATGGCTCTTCGATATCATGTGTTCTCGTTGACCCTGCGAGTCACTGCCCGTGTTGTCTACTTCCGGACCGGCACCTGTGTTTTCATGTCCTGTCCGTTTAGCTTCTGTTTCATCACCCGACCAGCCTTGAACCTCACTATTCGTTTGGCCGGGACATGGATTCGTTCGAAGGTCTTCGGGTTCAGGGCCATTCTTTGTGCATGCTCGCGCGGTTCAAAGACACCGAAGCCGCGGAACTCGAGACGGTTGCCCTTGGCAAGTTCAGCAATGATTTCATCAAGGAGATTCTGGACTATGGCTTTGATCGCGACGGTCTTGACTTGAGTGCTTTGAGCGAGTCGGTCGGTAAGCTCTTTCTTTGTGATTGTTGACATCGTTCACCTCCAGAATAACTTGTTAGAGCAGCGACTAAATCCGAACGAGTACCCAGAGAAGTCTAACCGGTACGGATCCCACCGTCAAGTTCCCGGACCAATTCAGGGCTGACGTTCAGCCAATCCGATCATCAGGACAAGAACAAGCCTCAGCTTTTTCCTGCCAAGCCCTCATTCATGGCACAGAATGCGATACATTTATTAACCCTGCTGATTTCACATTCGAATGCAAATCAACCATGAGGATTATCCGCACGCTCAAATTCCAAGCCGAAAGGGCAAACGCTCCAAAACGTATGAACGTTTTGGCGAGATTATTCGTTACATGACCGCTGATGAGTTGCAGAGTTTTTTCGACAGCATCGACAATTACAACCACAAGCTAATGTTTGAGGTGATTTATGAACTCGGATGTCGAGTCGGCGAATTTGTAAGGATCCAGGTCAAGCACATAAACTTCAGCCGAAGCACTGTCTTCTTCCCTGCTGAGAACACCAAGACCAGGCATGCAAGGGTCAGTTATTTACCCAGGGGTTTATCCAATGAAATAAAGAGCATGCTCAAGCAAAAAGGTATTGTCACAAAGCGAGGCGACAAGATAAGGCGGGCCGAGGCATATTTATTTCACCCCGGCAGACGTTGGAATAAGCCATATACAGAAAATCGCATCAGGCAGATATTCCAGCATTATGTCACCAAGACCGGATTGCAGCAGGTCTATGGGAAGGATTCTATGGGAAGAAACTTGAAAATGTTCACGGCTCATAGCCTGAGGCACAGTCACCTCATGACGTATGTTGTCGACCGCAAGGTGCCACTGCCGATAGTGCAGAAGCAGGTGGGACATCGGAGCCTGAAGACCACATCTGTCTATCTATCGCCGTCAACTGAGAAAATGGCGCAAGCGTACAGGCAGGCTCGTTTGGACGAAAATAAGGGCTGATTTTGGGCGTATTTGAGACTTTCGCGTCAGATGACTGCTGTGATTTTGAAAATGAGCCTCTTTCCTGAAATTCCAGTCTTCTCACGTAAAGGGGTAATCGTCCAACAAGGACTGTAACCCCATTTGTAAGTGCTTGTAAGTAAATGATTAATATTTGACATTATTGGACTTATGATGCGAACCGAAGGCGAGCCGAAGCCGCACCGAAGGCAAAACGAATCTACTTGTGGCGCGCCTGTTGCGCGTTTCGGCGTTTGGGTTGGTCCATTTTTTTTATTCTGAGATAAATTCTTGAGGATTTCTCTGATGACATATCCCGGATTATGACGCATCCCACTTGACCGAGGTCTTCAAATGTGGGAGAGTATATCACATAATAACCAAATTGACAATCGCCCCATTAGCATCACCGAGGTCAATGTTGAATTACTTCGATCTGATTAGGCTGACTTGCCCAGTGCGATAAACGCATATGAGCAATGTTAGGTAAATAGCTTTATATCACAGGAAGGGACGTGTTATGAACAAGTTTGTCGTGTTGGGATTGATCGGATTATTCGTCGGAGGGTCAGCTGCTGCAGAGATCACGAGTTCAGAATTGGAAATGGGTTTTCGATCACCGGGGAAGGAGTATCGCCCGGAGACTTGGTTTCATCTTTGCAGCAGAAATATTACCAAAATCGGTATCACCAAAGATTTAGAGGCCATTAAACGCGCAGGTCTGCGAGGAATACATCTGTTCAGTAAGGGAAACGACAATGCCGATAGAATATGGCCCAATGTAAAACAGGTCAAAACGCTCTCGCCGGAGTGGTACGCAGCGGTGACACACGCGGCGGAAGAATGCAAACGCCTGGGCCTGAGCTTTACTTTGCATAACTGCCCAGGCTGGTCACAAGCCGGTGGTCCATGGGTTCCCATTGAAGAGTCTCAGCGCAGATTAGATTATACTTATAGGCGAGTAACGGGCGGAAGCCCCTTCAGTTCGACTCTGTCCCTGCGTGACGACGAAGAATTAAACTATCAGGATGTCTGTGTGCTGGCATTCCCTAAGCCAAAAGACGACATGGTCAAATACCTGGTCCCGAGTGAGATACAATCCAATAATACGGTAGTCTCCTGGGAACCAATTATTGACAGAACAATAAGGCTAAATCCCAGGCCCTCCAGGAACGCAAAAGAAGACGTTATGTATCATGAGCATATTGTCAACAAGATAAATGGTAAAGATACCTGGGTACAGGTATCTTTCGATGAACCGGTCACCCTGCGCTCTTTGGAATTGCCGCCGGGCAACAAGTTGTATGTGGATAAAAACAATCCGGTTATTGATGTAAGTTTATTGATCGAAAAAGTCGACACCAAAGGGAAACTCTCCTTTGTTGCGGAACGTCAAATACCTAGCACAAGCTGGCAGGACGGCTTGCCTCCGCTTACATTTGCATTGCCTGAAACAACAACTCAGAATCTCAAGATAACTTTTCGGGGCACACACCCTCTCGCACTCAGGTTCCTCTATTTCCATGGCTGTGCCCGGGTGGATAACTGGGAAACAAAAGCTGCCTTGGCTTGCCGCTCCCTTGAGCAGCACGATCCGCCTGAACAGGATCCCGCCTGCTTTATCAAGTCGGGATCAGTTATTGACCTGTCGGACAAGCTCAACCCGGCCACCGGGAAATTAGACTGGGATGCCCCTGAGGGTAACTGGACCGTGGTTCGTTTTGCCCATCGTAATTCGAGACACAAAAATGCTCCTGCTACATCGGAATCCCAAGGGTGGGAATGCAGCAAATTCGATAGACAAGCCGTTGAAAATCATATTCGCAAAGGGATGGTCGGGAAGTTGACAAGTGCCGACGGTTCAATTGGCAAGGGCCAACTCAATGGCCTACTGCTTGATAGCTGGGAAAAAGGTGTTCCCACATGGACAATGAAAAGCGAAGCCATGTTTGAAGAATTCAAAACCCGTCGCGGATATGATTTGCTTCCTTTTATGCCCGCCTTAATGGGTTATGTGATCGATGACCACCGATACACCGAACGGTTTTTGCGGGATATGCGTCAAACCATCGATGACTTGTTTATTGATAACTACTTTGGTCATATAACCCGATTGGCTCATGAGTATGGTGCCATCTCCTATATCGAAGGTGCCGTCGGGGAAGTAATTCCGGGTGATCCTTTGCGTTGTTTTGGGGTGGCAGATGTACCCATGCCCGAATTCTGGTATCCCCACCCGCCCTCCAACCCGCATCAGGGGCGCAATGACAAACCCATAGGTGCCGGTGCGTCGGCAGCGCATATCTACAACAAACAGCGTGTTGCTGCCGAGGCTTGCACGATGCTGGGAACGAAGTGGACGGAACACCCATATACGGTAAAGTATCTGATTGATTATAATTTTACGCTCGGTGTAAATCATCTCGTATTTCACTCCTTTACCCATAATCCCTATGAAGATGTGGTTCCGGGCTCGACCTTTGGTAGTCACATTGGTTTCCCCTGGGTACGCGGCCAGACCTGGTGGAAGCATATGCCGGTATTTATCGAGTATCTTACGCGCTGTCAGTATTTGCTACAGGAAGGTGAATTTTCTGCTGACGTTCTATGGTACCTGGGTGACGATATCGCCCGTGCTGAGCCGCAGGACTTTTGGTTCTTTGGGGAGAATTTCCTATATCCTTCGCCGGATGATGAAGTGGAAACCAGGGGTTACCGTTTCGACCACCTCAACAGTGAGGTGCTTAACTCTCCTCGCATATTTGTCAAAGACGGCAAGATCTGCATCGAAGATGGCGGCGAATATCGCGTGATCAAATTACGAAGTTCCGAGCGAATGACAATGGAAACGGCAAAAACACTTGAGAAGTTGGTAACAGCAGGCGCGGTGATCTTCGGCAACAAACCGGAGTATTCACCTACGCTGATGGACGGGCCGGAAGAAGAGGCGGAAGTCAAACGCATCTCCGACTTGCTCTGGGGATCGAGCAGATCTGGCGTCAAACAAACCGGCAAAGGCAAGGTCTACTGGGGCAAGAGCTTCAAAGAGGTGATGGCGGCTGAGCAGATTGAGCCCGATGTCACATTTCCGAAGGGCCTGAATCTGTCATGGATTCACCGCAAGATTGGAGATCAAGATGTCTATTTTATCTACAGCGGATCTGAAAGAGAACTGGGTGTCAGTGTGAGTTTTCGCATGCAGGACAAAGTTCCTGAAATATGGGATCCAATGACAGGCAAGCAACGCTCTGCGAATGTTTGGAGAAGGGATGGAAAGCGCACCAATGTGGCGTTTCGCTTCGAACCGAACGGCAGCATCTTTGTGGTCTTCAGTCCGGGTAAAGTAAACCCCACATGTAGCAAACTCACCCACAACGGCAAAGTGGTTCTGGACAGTGATCCAGGATGGTTCGACAATCCAATGGACATGGAAGCCATCCAGGGAGCCTATGACTCTGAAAGGGATGGTGAAGGAAGAGGGGATTTTCGCGGACCGACACAGAAAGCAATCGCTCAGATTGATGGGGACACGTTCACTGCATGGGAAGCGGGCAGTTTTGTCTTGGAAAATTCAGCAGGCAGGGCTCGAAAATTCCATACTCTCAAACCAATTTCGATCGCGTTGGATAGTTCTTGGAAGGTCTCTTTTGAATCCGGCTGGGATACTCCGGTTGCAATTCAGCTGAAGAAGCTCATACCGCTAAGCCAACATACCGATGAAGCTATTAAGTATTACTCAGGTAACGCCACCTACGAAAAAGAGTTCGACCTGACGGCTGCTCAAAAACCGATCCACCTGAATTTGGGCAAGGTGGCGGAGATCGCCGAAGTCTGGTGCAACGGTAAAAAGGTAGGCACACGCTGGGCACCCCCGTTTAGATTTGACCTTTCGACCTTCGTTAGAAATGGCAGGAATACGCTGAGCGTGAAGGTGACTAATACTTGGCGGAACCAACTCATCTATGACAACACACGATCAGAAGATCGGCGTAAGACGTGGGCGACGAGTGCACCCGGGAATTCGAGGGAAGAACCTTCACTGTCAGGATTGATCGGCCCGGTCACACTCTATGTAGGATACGAAACCTCCTTGTAAGATAACGGCAAACATTAAATTTGGAGGTGGAATTATTCGAAATGGTTTTATTGGTGGTTGTTTTATCCGTATTTCCCATATATAATAGAAGAAATATCCTGCGTAGCAAAAAAAACAGACTTTCAAGAGACTATGCTAACTTTAGCGCAGTGTCACATTTAACATATTTTTTTGGAGGAGCATGATCATGTTTAAACAAAAGACTATTTGTGTCGTTTCTTTTGGTTTGCTGCTTGAGCTAGCTCTAACGAGCATAGCCACTGCAGCTGATCCTAATCTTGTCGGCTGGTGGATGTTCGACGAGGGCTCCGGTAGCACAGTAGTGGATAGCTCCGGCTATGACAGAGACGGCAGAATAAACGGCGCCACGTTTGTGCCAGGACATGGGTATTTGGGCTATGCTTTAGAGTTTCAGGGCGGTTCTAACCGCGTGGATGTACCCGGTTACGTGGGCATTCCAGGAACGCAATCTCGAACCACTACTGCCTGGATCAAGACCGCAGAAGACGGTGACATTTTGGTCATGGGTGACGCTGGTACAGGAGAAATGTGGCAATTCGTGATCATGGATCACGTCCTCCGCGTGGAAGTTGGAAGCCAAAACAATTACATAGCAGGTGAGACCGACCTGTGTGATAATGCCTGGCATCACGTGGCCGCAGTTCTTGATAGCGATGGTACACCCACAGCCGGGGAAATCAAGCTTTATGTAGATGGTGAGCTGGAAACTGTCCATGGCACAACGGAAGTGGCGATCAATACAAAGGTCGGCAGAAAGGATATCAGAATCGGCCGTGTCTATTGGGCGTTCATCGGTTTTTTTGGCCTTTTGGATGATGTCCGCATCTACGACAGGGCTCTGACGCAGGAAGAGATCGAGGATCTTGCGCTAGGTAAACTAAGGCCCTCTCCACGTGATGGTGCTATCGTGTCGCCGGGTGATATACAGCTGAGTTGGACCTTGCCGGATTCGTTAGTGCCGGAACAACCGGTGCTCGTAGACGTATATATCACAGACGATCTTAATGCCTTATTAGCCTTCACCGACCCTGAATCGATGCGGATTGTCAGCCAAAAGGATGTAAATTCCGTTGTTGTAAATGCGCAGGCCGGTAAAAAATACTATTGGGCCGTAGACACCTATATTGGCGATCCAAACGATCCGATCCTGGGGCCCATCTTTAGCTTAGCTGCAGGCAATATGATTCCCGAAGTAAACGTCGGTGCCGATGTGGTGAGTTGGCTGGAGGACGGTGTCAGAGTCAGGAATCTAAAAGGCAGCGTTGTGGATGACGGTGTCATCCAGCCTTATACAGTGCAATGGACGCTCATTAGTGAACCCGACGATCCCAACAGCCCTGATGCGATAATTGCCGATGCAACTAGCGAGAACGCCAGTATCACCTTGTCCGTGGTAGGCGATTACGTGCTTCAGCTGGATGCCTTCGACGGCGAGCACACCGGGTCGGATAGCCTAACGATTCATGTCTATGCCGATTCCTGCAAAGCGGCCAAGGCGCTGCCGGATTATGTGCCATTGGTAGGTGATCTCAATGGAGACTGCAAGGTTGACGAGCTAGATATGGCGTTACTGCAGGATAACTGGCTCCGAGACATTTCGCTAACTGAGGAAGTTGAGCTCGATTAACCGAGGTCGACATCCGTATGGTTTGCTTAATACAAAAAGAAGCTTCGACGGAGTTCACTTGCTCCGTCGAAGCTTTGCTTCTATAACTGGACTTTTGTAAAGTCCTTGAAAATTCAGACTGAGTTATATGAGGAGTTGAAATGCTAAAGAAATTGTTGTTCGTATTTTTATTCTTTATTGCACAGGGTCAATTATGTTCAGCAAAAGACACTACTGGTACTATTGACCGACATGCGCTGGTGACACGTCACAATATTAACCTGACCAATGCCGCCGATAGGCCAGCACTACAAGTGGGCAACGGTGAAATAGCTTTCGGTGTGGATGCGACGGGGTTGCAGACGTTTTACGGAAACACACTTGCGCAATGGGGGTGGCATACATCGCCGCTCCCGGAAGGCTTGCGTGTGGAAGAGTTCAAGCTTCATATGTGGGATGTCCATGGACGAGAAGTCGGCTACCCCACCAGTGGTAGTGGCCAAAAGCAGTTGTATAGCTGGCTCCGTGAAAATCCCCATCGCCTGAATCTTGGTAAGTTCGGACTTAAGGTGGGCAAAACAGGTGACGGAGTCTTAGTGGCGGATGACTTGAATAACCTTCAACAAGAGCTTGATCTATGGAGTGGTATCATAACAAGTCGCTATCAGATCGAAGGCCAACCTGTCGAGGTAATTACATGTGCCCATCCCACAAGAGACGCAGTGGCTGTACGTATCGAGTCGCCCCTGCTGGCGGCCGGTCGTATGGGAGTGTCGTTTGGATTTCCCTATGGTAAAGCCACATCTAAGGATGGTTCGGATTGGAGCAAGCCGTCTGCCCACCAGACAGTCATGAAGAGTTCCGCTAAGAATCGTGCAATTTTTGAACGTCGGCTGGATGCCGATGGTTATTACGTTATGCTAAACTTCTCCGGCAAAGCCACATTGCATGAGATCGAGCCACACATATTTGAACTGATGCCAAGTAGCGGCAAAGATGTATTGGAGTTTGTTTATGAGTTTTCGCCGGCGGAAGATTTCAGCATGCCGCTTGATTTTGGTTCCGTAAGGCAGGCCAGCCTTGAGCATTGGCCGATGTTTTGGAACCAGGGCGGGGCGATCGATCTCTCGCAAAGCAAAGATCCGCGATGGAAAGAACTCGAGCGGCGGATCGTGCTCTCGCAGTATCTTCTTGCGGTCAACGAAGCGGGCAGTCTGCCGCCACAGGAAAGTGGCCTGCTCTGCAACAGCGGCTGGTACGGCAAGTTCCATCTGGAAATGCATTGGTGGCACGGTACACATTATGCATTATGGGATCGCTGGCCGCTTTTCGAGCGAAGTCTGGATTGGTATCAAAAGAAATTACCAATTGCCCGAGAACTGGCTCAAACCCAAGGCTATCAGGGCGCCCGTTGGCCTAAGATGGTAGGACCGGAAGGTCGGGATTCACCGTCGGGAATTGGGCCGCTACTAATTTGGCAGCAGCCGCACCCGATCTTCTACGCCGAACTCGATTACCGCTTACACCCGGACGAGAAAACACTCGCAAAATGGAAAAATATCGTGCTGGAATCCGTCGACTTTATGGCTTCGTATGCGTGGCGGAACCCGCAAACGGGTAAGTATGACCTTGGTCCACCGCTGCGCATCGCGGCCGAGCACACGCCTTCTGCTGTCAGTCGGAATCCGGCCTTTGAACTGTCATATTGGAGATTTGGTTTGAAGACGGGTCAAACATGGCGTAAGCGGCTTGGTCTTTCCTGCTCGGAGACCTGGGACGAGGTGTTAGACAATTTGGCCCCGCTTCCGATTCAGAAGGGAGTTTATGTTTTGTATGAAGGAATCCCGGATATGTGGACCAAATACAATAAAAGCCATACCGATGTCATAGGCGCTGCAGCGTTTCTGCCTGGTGACGGAGTGGACTGGCAGGTCATGGATAAAACCTTCGAGAAAACCATATCGCATTGGCAACTGGATAGTACCTGGGGATGGGATTTTCCCTGGCTGGCGATGGCGGCAGCCCGTTTAGGTAAACCGGACCAGGCGATTGATGCGCTGTTGATTGAAGTTGGCAAGAAGAACGATTATGATGTAACCGGCGTCTGCCGTGGCGGCCCCGCAGATGTGTATTTTCCGGGCAATGGTGGCTTGCTCTACGCCGTGGCGATGATGGCAGCCGGATGGGATGGCTGTCCGGATCAAAATGCCCCTGGATTTCCTGATAATGGGCAATGGAATGTAAAATGGGAAGGTCTGAGAAAGGCTCCTTGATAAAGACATCCTCGGCCATCGAGGGGATGAGATCAGGCGGTAAGTGACTGGAAGGGTTTGAGAAGTGCTCCCAAAGGCATGGCATCGGTAACAAAAATTAGTTTTTAACATCTTCGGCTTATTCTGTAGCGCTAGACTATATGGCGATAGGGTTTTTAGACACTACATACGACATAATCATGCTACCTGTACGGTGGATTGCAAGCATATCTACGGGCTTAAGTTGGTGTTTGATATCTTTAGCACATTATATTGGGACATTAAAAAGGTCTTTTCTCTGATCGATCGTAGACAAGATGATTGTCAACCCACAGATGAAGGAAAGGACCTAATGATGAAGAACAGTCAATCGGCTAAATCGGATAATAATTTGAGCAATATCATCAAAATCAACGAGGTCCAGATTCAGAATCATCTCAGTCAGATGGTTCTTAGCATCGTGAAAGAAACGCTGAACGTTATGTGGGATTACGAGGTGAATAAAAGCTTGGATGAATGGAAGTGGATTCATATCATTAAACATATGATGAACAAAACATTAATAGAATTCTGCTCCTTAGCCTGTGCAGCAACAGGACCAGATTTGTGTGCGGCGTACAGCGTCAGCCCGAATGGGAGGTTGGTTCGCTTTGAGATTAACCTAACAAAGACTTGACAGGACTCACTTAATGGGAGATTTAATGGTTCGACTGAAACAATGGCCATATGTGGTATTGTCTGTCTACGGCCGACGTGATCGAATAGTTCCACGACAGGGAATTAGCGATATACCGTTCTTAATATGTTGAGGTCGAGAAGATTAGAGAATTGACTTGAGTTTGATGTATAAATGTGGAAAAACGTTTAAATGCGAATTTAGGTTCTAGTAGATTTACATGGAAAAAGAAATGAAAAGCCCTTTGTTAAGACTAAACAGAACAGTGGTTTTTGAAGTCGCGACACTACTTATACTAGGGGGTGGGTGTACAATTCAAGCTAACGAGATCCACAGCAAGAAACCAGCAATCCTTGCCAAAACGCCGCCGATGGGGTGGAACAGCTTTGACAGTTACGGAGTCTATCTGCATGAAAAGGCTGCTATGGCCAATATTGAGGCTATGGCAAAGAAACTTAAGCCGCACGGTTACGAATTCTTCGTGATTGACAATGGATGGTTTGGTGAATACAAGCTTCAGAAAGGCACCATCTATCCCGCAGAAAAGCATGCACATGACATTCGAATCAATGAATACGGGTATTTTCTTCCTTCGAAGGTCTATTTTCCGAATGGTTTCGAATCGATTGTTGACCGCTGTCATGAATTAGGCCTGAAGTTTGGGGTGCACCTGATGCGCGGAATTCCCCGTAAAGCTTATGAACTCAATTTGCCAATCAAAGGAACTTCGCTCACGGCGCGAAATATCGCTAACACCGATCCGGAGGACAACTGTCGTTGGTGCACGTATTGCTACGCTGTCGACATGAGCAAGCCCGGCGCGCAGGAATGGTACGACGGCTTGATTCAACATATTGCTGATATGGGTGTAGATTTCATCAAATACGATGATATTGTTCCGCATCCAGAAGAAGTTAAGGCCGTGGCACAGGCTATCGCCAAAACAGGAAAGCCCATCATCTTGAGTCTTTCTCCGGGGGGTGATGTCAACCCCGAGGCCATTGACTTCTTTCGGATGGCCAACATGTTACGCGTGACGCATGATATCTGGGACGAACAAAAGGATATTGATGCCTGCTTTAGCGCGTGGCGAAAGTGGCAGGGTAAGGAGCAATCCGGATTCTGGATCGATATGGACATGATTCCGTTCGGACAGCTTCAGTTGATGTCTCCTCCGAGTGAGGATGAATCGAAGACTCTATTTGATAAGGGAGACATTGCACTAGCCGGTAAGGGCGTGAATCGTTGGTGTCAATTGAGCCAGCCGCAGATGAGAACCTTCATTACGATCCGTGCGATGGCGGCTTCACCACTGATGATGGGCGGTGATTTGTCCACACTGGATGATCGTTCGCTTTCGCTGATTACCAATCCGGAAATGCTCTCGTGCAACCAGAATGGAGTGATGGGGTCACTGGTCTATGAAGAGGTCGGTCTTGAAACGTGGAAGGCTGAAAAGAAAGACTCAACTGTTGAGGGCTGGATTGGCATTTTCAATCGTACCGAAGATAAGACTTCGATTAAGCTAACCACTGAACGGCTTGGAATTGATGCTTCAGGTCATACGTTGTTCGATGTTTGGGG
>Ga0180431_10005361_pt1 | contig 15644 bp, 14 predicted proteins | sample SS_ome_11_FD_132459 | JGI IMG/M metagenome (GOLD analysis project Ga0180431, IMG submission 132459) | Hypersaline lake sediment archaeal communities from the Salton Sea, California, USA - SS_1_MS_1 metaG | ecosystem: Environmental > Aquatic > Non-marine Saline and Alkaline > Hypersaline >... | reverse complement strand
ATCCTTAAATTCAATTTTATGGTTAGGAGAGTTGAAGGAGGTAAATTCGATTTTCGTGACTTCGGGGAAGACGGTTCGGCCTTTGAGCGCGCTGTGTTTGGTGACAGTAATGGGTATTTAGTCGAGAAAGTTGTACGCGACCTCGAGAATGCAGATCCAAAGTACAGGGAGGCTTTGCAGTCAGGAAATAGAATGGATAAAAAGACTGAAAGAGGGGTTTTGTTGGCAGTCAAGGAAAAATGGGATAAAGAATGGGATCGTGCTCTTGAGAAATATGACATGAAGATGAAAAAATGGCGCGAGGGCGGAAAAAGAGGACCTGAACCAGAAATAAAATATCCTGATTCCTCTGATCCGGAAAAGCCTTTTGCAAATGACCTGAGATATTTAATAGAGATGCTTACTGGTGGCTTAGAAACAAGTTTCTATTCTACTATAGGAAATGACAACAAAATTGATAGGAAAGGAATTGATGCTTTTATCTTCTGCAGTGGTGAGCTAGTTACACTCGATGCAACTATAGGTGCATCGCACAAGCAAACCCACGAAGATACGCGTTCAGAGGTAGTGATTCTAAGAGGCAGAGAAGTTCAAGACTATGACGAAAGAGCCAAAGTTATAAGCAGGAGGGGTACCCAACCTATTTGGAGAGATATTGATGCTCCCGAGATTCCTAATAGTTATTTGGAAGGCATACTAGAGGCCACAGAGCGAATTGTTGATACGTTACAACAGAAAGGTGTGGTCTTGAAACCATTGGACCCAGAAGACAAAAAAATATTACAAACGCTGTATCAAAGAGCAGGCCTGTCATTCCCAACTTTCACAAGAGATCAAGCAGCTTGACAAGGAAGATGTTCTGGTGTATGGTGTAGCGTTACGGTTTTGATCTAGAGAAAGGAGGCACACCTTGGGAAAAACAGCCTTGTTCAAGCCCGATATTCGGGCTGAGCCGTTTCGGTGTCTGATCCCTTCTTGCGGGAGGGAAATCAAGCACCTCGATGGCATCTGCTCCAGATGCTTTCCCACGTCAGACGAAGCCGCCGGCACGCTCATGAAGGTCTACTGTCACAACTGTCAGACCTTCTTTGATCTCAAGCGGGGAGAGGACCCGGAGAACCATGTCCATCCTCACCTGCATCGAGACGGGGTGCCGGACAGGCTGGGAGTGATGATCGTGGGGGCCTGCAACAAGTGTGACCCGGAAGGAAAATACGACGAAGTATGGTCCGAATGGGTTGCCATTGCCCCTCGGGTTGCCGAGGAGCACAAGAACTGATTGCACGCCCATCACCTGCACAGTAATCCGCCCTGGATGTAAATCTACGGGCGGATTAAAATTTCTTGTGAAAACAACTCTGCCAAGGCGGGGCTGTTTTTTGATTATCTATTCAAATTATTCAGCTGCAAAGCAGCTGAAGACTTATTGAGACGCGTGAACTAATCAAGTTTTCTATTTAGGTGGAGGCGGAGGAGGTGCGGCACTGGGGCTACCCTTTTCAGGCAGGCTTTGTGGTGGGCCAACAACACCTCTTTCCTCTGTTTCTTCGTTGAATTTCGGAACTTCCTTTTCGGAAATTTCGACGAATGATTTGCCTTTCTTTCCGCCCATCTTTCCCTGGCGTTTCTTTTCGATGTCTTCCGGAGTTTCCGGAATTTCAAGCTCTTCCTTCGGTGGTTCTGGTTCCGGAGAGGGTTCAGGCATCTTGGGTCTTTCTTCGTACCCTGGCATATTGGTTTATATTAGTAGATCAATTTTCAATTCCGATCCCAATTTTGTGCAACGAAAGTAGTAGTCTGGAGTATTATGGTCGGGGTGCCCGGATTTGAACCGGGGATCTCCACGTCCCAAACGTGGCGCCTTAAGCCACTAGGCTACACCCCGCGAAAAAATTAAAACTCAAAATCTAAAATCGAAACTTTTGGAATTGACTATGTCCGATTATATGTAAAAAAAGCACTATTGTCAAAGGCTATTAAAAAGCAAAAAGGCAAGATTGGCTCGGAAACTAATTTTACATTTTGCGCTTTACATTTTACATTATAGTTATGCGCTACCCGAACTTAACTCAAGAACGTGAACTCTGGTCGCTCGGCTACAAGACCGTAGCCGGCTTAGACGAGGCCGGGCGCGGCGCCTGGGCTGGACCGGTGGTGGCCGGGGTGGCAGTGTTGTCGGCCGAGACCAAAATTTCTGGCTTGAAAGATTCCAAGTTGCTGACCCCCGAAAAACGGGAGGAACTTTATTCAGAGTTGACCGCCAGGGTTGATTGGGGAGTGGGCGTTATTGAGCCGAAACAAATTGATGAACTAAATATTTTGCGGGCAACTCGGCTGGCGATGAAGACGGCGATTGATTCTTTGCCTAAATCTCCGGAGTTTGCCTTGCTGGACGCTGTGCGCATCGGCGACCTGTCATGCCGGCAACGGGCGGTTACCAAGGGTGATCGTAAAGTGATGACAATCGCGGCGGCTTCGATCATCGCCAAAGTTACTCGGGATCGGATTATGAATGAGTTGCACACTAAATACCCTCGGTACGGTTTTGATATTAATAAGGGCTACGGCACCAAGTTGCACCAGGATATGTTGGCGAAGCATGGCCCGTCTCCCGTGCACCGAATGTCATATCGGCCATTACAGGACAAGGCAATTCCCTTGTTTTCTTGATTGGCAAAGGATTGGATTTTCTAGTCAGTATATGCTACAATAGGGCCATAACAAAAAGCTATGGAACTACAAAAATCTGACAGCGGAATGGTTTTGGATCCGCGCAAGCAAAAAGGGGATTTTCTCAATCCCGAACAAATATTGAAAAGCCTCGGTGTCGAAGGCAATATGAAATTTGCTGATTTTGGCTGCGGGGCCGGTTTTTTCACAATTCCGGCGGCCCGGATGGTCGGCGAGCACGGACAAATTTACGCGGTCGATGTTCTCAAAAGTGAGCTGGCCGATGTTGCCAGCAAAGCCAAGATAGAAGGGCTGCTCAACCTGAAAACTGTTTGGGCTGATCTGGAAATTCCACGGAGCACCAAGCTTAAGGACAACTCCATCGATATGGTTTTCCTGGCCCACGTTTTCTACCAGTCAAAGAAACCGGAAGCAGTTCTGGCGGAAGCCAAGCGAGTTGTCAAAAGTTCTGGAAGGATTGTTGTGCTGGAATGGGAAAAAGTTGATACGCCGTTTGGCCCGCCTTTGGATGAAAGGGTCAGCAAAGATGAAATGAAGGAAATGATTCAGCAAGCCGGACTTGAGATAGAAAGCGAATTCACCGCCGGCAGCTATCATTACGGATTGGTTCTTCGTAAAACGGACGATTCCGCTCCATCAGCTTCTGATACGGAGGTTCAATATGACTAGGCGTCGTCGTAGTCGTCCCAAAGATCAGGCGTCACTTGATAAATACGGTGCCAGCATCGCCACTGTTTTGGCAGTTGGTGCCACGGTGTGGGCGTTTTTCCGGGTCGGTTTCAAAATTCAGGACGGCGTCAAGAAACTGAAGCGAAACGGACAGCGCACCAAGAAGTCTTCATCTAATTCAAAATAAACTGAAAGGGGGTGAAAGTTATGAGCAAAATGGCAACTTATACGATTACGCTAGCTGTAGTTGCAGCTGTAGCTGTAGGCGTAGCTATCTATTTTGGCATGGCCGGCAGCGACGAAGCTTCGACAGCTTTGGGTGTTAATTATGCCCTGGAAGCTTGGGATAGCGGCGGCGGCGATGAAGGTGGCAACGGCAACGGCCACGGCGGTGGCGGTGGTGGCGATAGCGATCCGACTTTCACTGGCGAAATGCCCGGTTACGAGATTATGAATAACGGGGTGAGGATAACGGATGTTGATTGTTATTATGACGAAAACTACAACACAGTATGTCCGGGCGAGACATTCGTTATTCCGCTGACAAATGCTGATAATCTCGAAGATATCAGATTTCTGAACAGTGGCAGTGGCACCTACAAGATCGACCAAAGGAAAGATATCATCGTTTACTTCGATGATAATACCACCCATGTCTTTGAGCGAGGTAACAAAGACCGTAAGCCCAATACTTACTGGGGCGAAACATTCAGTGCTCCTGGTAAGAAAGCTGTGGCGATAGAGTTTCCTGTTTACACAGCTGAACCCACAGAGATTCAAGTCTGGGGAATTAGCAAATAGACCGAAAGTTTAGGCTCGGGGGTTAATCCCCCGAGCTTAAGGGGGGATTTTTTAATGAAAAAATACAAAGGCGATTTGGGAGAAGGGATTGCACAAAGCTTTTTGAAAAGAAAAGGCGTTACTGTCCTGACAACAAATTGGCGCTCTCACCAGGTGGGGGAAATCGATATTGTCGGTCAGCAGGGCCGGGAAATAATTTTTGTTGAAGTGAAAACACGGACTTCAGGCAGTTTCGGCTCTGGCCTGGAGTCAGTTGACCAGCGCAAGTTTGAACGCTTGCTGGCCACAGCGGAGGATTTCCTGGCGGCAAATCCTGTTTTTGCCGAATGCAATTGGCGGGTTGATGTCATAGAGATTTTATTGGATAGGTATACCCATCGCGCCCGGATTAATTGGTATAGAGGAATTAGTTGACTCTTAGTTTAATAGGGGTTGATTTTTTTATCCTTTTGTGCTAGAGTGCTGGGTCCAAGCGGACAGAAAGGAGGGGACGATGGAGATACATCGTCAGGGCCAAGGCCTGATAATTCGCCTGCCCAAGGACGTAGTCAGCCGCCTGGGAGCGGCTTCCGACCTGCACTTTGACAAACAGTTCCCCTCCCTGTCTCGGGAGATTTTCATCGACCGGTGCGGCGACATGCTGCGCCTGGTCACGGAAAACGGGGAACAAGGGCTGGTGCTGTTGGTGGGAGATGTTTTTGATCTGCTGACAACTCCGAACATTTTCGAGCTGCTGCCGCACCCGCGTGAGTTCGAGCAGATCTTTGATATCCGCATGTGCCTAAAGAAGCTCGACCAGCTGAGCCTCAGTGGTATCCCGGTGATTTACATCAGCGGGAATCATGATCGGGCTATCTACGAACTCGAGGCCGAGCTGCGCCGGTACATCACTGGCGAACTCCATCTTTGCAAATGGGCGGCCGTTGAGCACGATTCCGGGAAACTCTTTGCTCTGCACGGAGATTTCTGGGACAAGTTCAACCGCGAGGCTCCGGCGGGCGTTAAGCCTGTAGGAGACCTCATCGTCGAACAACTGATTGTCCCGATGCAGCGCCGAATCCAGATCGGTGAACGCGAGATCGATTGCTCCGATCTGAATCGAATTCAACCCCATGCGAACATTCCACTTTATCTGCGCGTCCTGGACCCGTCCGGGGCTCTGAATGAAGAGTGGTTTGAGCGAGCGGAGCGGTTGGTGCACTCCTCTGAATTCAAGAAGTGGGCCAAAGTTACGCACGGCTTTAAAGGTCGTCTGGTGCAGGGTTTCCTCAAGCTTCTGCTGAGTCTCGAGCCTGATCTCGGTAATCTGATGGAAATGGCGCAGTCGCTGGATCGCAGTGACTCTCATTACCTGGATCGTCGCCTACAGGAGTTTGTGACCGGCACACTTGATGACGAGGATATCGACCCTGAGTGGCGCGATTTTGTCGGCCAGACCGACATTGTCATCGCGGGACATTCACATAAACGGCGGTTGCTGCGCTTCAACGTGCAGGGACGGCTGTACCGTTATGCCAATACCGGCGCCTGGGTGAAATCACTGGAAGTTCTGCAGTCCGAAGACGGTGCTCCCTTGATTGAGGAGTACTATCGATTGATCTGGACAAATGTGGTTTTCGCTTCGTCGGAAAAACCTCGACTGATCCAGACTCCCTACTACGTCTCCTAAGAGCGCGAACTCGTTTCGCGCTCTTTACAATTTAACTTGCCAAAGTTACAAAGTTTGATATAATAGCAAACACTAGAACTAGGCTTGACTATAGGCTGGACACCGTAAGGTAGTCTAGTTTTTTTAAGCTCTAGACAATTAAATAACAATAGAATAAATCTATGCTCGGAAAAAACTTTTTAGATGCGGTCACACAACTGGCCGAAGAAAAAAACATTGACCGCAAAGTGGTCATGGAAACAATTGAAGCTGCTCTGGCGGCTGCTTTCCGTAAGGATTACGGTACGCCGGAACAAAACGTCAAGGTAGAAATTGACGAAAAGACGGGTAAATTCAAGGTTTTTGATGAAAAAACTGTTGTCAAAGAACTTGATGAAGAAATGGAAAAACGGGAACGCGAGTTCATTTTGCTGGCAGATGCCAAAAAGAAAAAGAAGGGCGCCAAAGAGGGGGATATCATTAAAGAAGATATAACACCCGATGAAACCAGCTTCGGTCGCATCGCGGCCCAGACTGCCAAACAGGTGGTTATTCAGCGTATCCGCGAGGCTGAGCGAGCGGCGGTTTATGATGAATATAAAGACAAAGAAGGTGACGTTCTAAATGCCACTGTGCAGCGGGTTGAAGGCAACACTATCTTCATGGATCTGGGCACAGCGGTTGGCGTGATGTACCCACAGGATCAAGTCCGCGGCGAAAACTATGCTGTCGGTCAACGCTATAAGGTCTACATTCGCGAAGTCAAAATTGGCCCGAAAGGTCCGGAAGTTTTGGTTTCCCGGACTGATGCTGGCCTGGTCAAGAAGCTCTTCAGCCTGGAAGTCCCAGAGATCTATTCCGACACTGTAGAAATAAAGGGGCTGGTGCGCGAAGCCGGCTCTCGCTCCAAGATGGCGGTCTACACCGAGGATGAAAATATTGATCCCATCGGTTCTTGTGTTGGGCAGAAAGGGACCCGGGTGCAGACGGTCAAGGCAGAGCTGGGCGGCGAAAACATCGATATCATTATTTGGGACGAAGACCCAGTTAAATACATTACCAATGCTCTCTCGCCGGCCAAGATAAAAGCTGTGAAACTGGATACCGAAAACAAGGAAGCGGCAGTTGAAGTGGAAGAAGACCAGCTCTCGCTCGCTATCGGCAAGGCCGGCCAAAATGTTCGCCTGGCTGCTAAATTGACCGGTTGGAAGATAGATATTGTCAAAGAAGGCGAGGAAAAAGACGAAAAGAAAGAAGAGGATTCTGATAAGAAAGAAACTGAGAAGGATGAAAAGGGCGCCAAGAAGGAAGAAAAAAAGGACGACAGTAAGGATAAGAAAGAGACCAAGAAAAAGGATGAAAAGAAGGGTGATGACAAGGCTGAGAGAAAAGCCAAGAAGGGTGATAAGAAAAGTGAAAAGAAAACAGACAAGAAAGAAGACAAAGAGAAGGAATCTAAATAGTTTTGCAAATTAATTTCATTTGAAAATCATGGAAATTGAAACACTGGCTATCATTGCCGGAATTATCGCTTTGGCCTATGCCCTTTTCCTCTCTTGGCGGGTGAAGCGCCAGGGAAAAGGCAGCGAAAAGATGCAGGAAATTTCTAGTGCGGTGCGCTCGGGTTCTATGGCCTATCTCAAAAAACAATATGTAATGATCGTCATTTTCGCGATTATTATTGCGGTAGTTTTGTGGCTGGCGATTGATTGGCAGACCGCTGTGACCTTTTTGGTTGGAGCATTCCTGTCAGCGCTCTCTGGTTACATCGGCATGAATATTGCCACTCAGGCTAATGTGCGCACGGCCGAAGCGGCCAAAGGCGGACTTAAGAAAGCGATGGCAGTCGCGTTTAGCGGCGGGGCTGTTTCCGGAATGAGTGTAGTTGCCCTGGGTCTGATTGGCGTGGCCGCTTTCTACTACTGGTTCCAAGATCCAATGCTGCTGATCGGTTTCGGCTTCGGCGCCTCTTTGGTATCACTGTTTGCCCGTGTCGGTGGTGGCATTTTCACCAAAGCTGCTGATGTCGGTGCTGATCTCGTCGGCAAAGTCGAAAAAGACATCCCTGAAGACGATCCCAGGAATCCGGCAGTGATTGCTGACAACGTCGGCGACAACGTCGGCGACTGCGCCGGCATGGGAGCGGATCTCTTCGAGACTTATGCTGTTACCCTGATTGCCGCGATGCTGCTTGGGGTAGGCTTTGGTGGCGGGATAACTTACCCGCTGGCACTGGGCGCGGTAGCAATTGTAGCCTCAATTATCGGCACATTCTTTGTCCGGCTCGGCAAGAAGAACAACATCATGTCTGCTCTTTATAAAGGTACTTTTGTGACGGCGGGCCTGTCCGCGGTGGCTTTCTATTTTGTGACTAAGTATTTGGATATGGACATGCGCTTGTTCGGTGCCACTCTGGTTGGTCTAGCCATTACGGTTCTGATAACTCTGATTACTGATTACTATACTTCCAAGAAATACAAACCGGTCAAAGACATTGCCAAGGCAAGTCAAACCGGTGCCGGTACCAACATTATTACTGGTCTGGCCGTCGGTTTGCAAAGCACGCTTTGGCCGGTGCTCGTGATTGTAGTCGGGATTCTCCTGGCTTACTGGTTGGGAGGTGTCTACGGAATTGCTATCTCGGCGATGGCGATGCTGGCCACGACCGGTATGGTGGTCGCGATTGACTCCTACGGTCCAATCACGGACAATGCCGGCGGGATAGCGGAAATGGCCGAGCTTTCCGATGATATCCGGGAAACGACTGATGCGCTTGACGCAGTCGGCAACACGACTAAGGCTGTGACCAAGGGTTACGCTATTGGTTCGGCTGCTTTGGCAGCCCTGGCTTTGTTTGCCGCTTACCGTGAAGAAGTTATAGCTGCGATCAAGGAATTCAATCTAGAAACAGTCCTGGATTTGACCATAGATAATCCGCTGGTCTTGGTTGGCTTGTTCATCGGCGGGGTTTTGCCTTTCATTTTCAGCGCCAATACTATGAAAGCTGTCGGTAAAGCCGCTTTCAAGGTGGTTGAAAATGTGCGCGAGCAGTTTCGCACCAAGAAGATTATGGAAGGCGAGGACAAACCGGACTACGCCCAGTGTGTGCGCATCGTGACCGGTGCCGCCCAAAAAGAAATGATCTTCCCGGCGGTGCTGGCAGTGTCAGCTCCGTTGGTTGTCGGTTTCCTGCTCGGGCCTTTGGCTCTGGGCGGGCTGCTTGCCGGTGTAATTATCGTCGGACTTTTGATGGCTATTCAGATGACTACCGGCGGTGCGGCTTGGGATAACGCCAAGAAGTATGTAGAAGACGGCGAGTACGGCGGCAAGGGATCAGAGGCGCACAAAGCGGCGGTGGTCGGCGATACAGTCGGTGATCCTTTCAAGGACACCGCCGGTCCGGCCCTGAATGCTCTGATCAAGGTCATGAATACGATTGCCCTGATCTTCGCTTTCCTGATAGTTCAATTCACCGTGATCAATCCAGATGTTTTCGCTACAGAAGCCGCTGAGGATCTTTCCGGGAGCGAGGTCTTGGCCAATGAAGTTGCTACCGAATACCGAAGTGATCGCTACGGTTTCAGCTTCATCATGGAAGATGTTAAAATCACGGAAATTGACAACTGTATTACTGTTGAAAGTCAAATCAGCCGCGACGGCGCCATTGAGGTCTGCGTAGTTCCGAAAGAAGATGAACTTTTTCCGATAAACAGCGATGGCATTGAATTGGCGGGTAGGATAGGTGGACAGCATCCGTCTTTTCCAAACGGCCGTAAGCTTTATATTCCTTTCAACGAAGACGGTTCGGAGCGGTTGGTGATCACCTTCACTCTCGATAACTCCGGCGAAGAACATCTAGACATAGACCAATTTCTCGATAGCTTTGCTCTGTAAAAAGAGTAGCCAAAGCCCCCTCGTGCAGAGGGGGCTTTCAATTGACCAAAAGTAATTGAGACGGTATACTGCCACTACTTGTCTTTAAAAAAATTATCATGAAAGTCGAAACTGAAGATCTCGAAAAATCACAAAAGGAATTAACAATATCAATCTCCCCCGAGGAGTTTGCCAAGTTTTTGGATCAGGCGGCTGCTGAGATTTCCAAGGATCTCAAAGTAGAAGGGTTTCGGCCCGGCAAAGTCCCGCGCAATCTCGTGGAAAAGCAGGTTGGTCCGGAAAAGGTTTTCGAGGAGGCTGTTAAGATCGCAGTTCCCGATACATTGATCAAAGCGCTAGAGCAGGAGAAAATCGAAGCAATCGGCCAGCCGGAAGTCACCCCGCAGAAAATCGCGGTCGGCAATGAGTTTGTTTACAAAGCCAAGGTGGCTGTTTTGCCAAAGTTGGAGATTCCTGACTATTCTAAAATAAAAATTGCCCGCAAGCCGGTCAAAATTGATGATAAAGAAGTTAATCAGGTGCTGGAGGATTTGCGCAAAAGCCGCGCGACCAGCGTTAAAGTCAAGCGGGCAGCCAAGGATGGTGATAGAGTTGAAGTGGATTTTGAGGTGGAAATAGACGGTAAAGTTATCGAAGGCGGCAAGAGCAAAAACCACCCCGTCATTATTGGCGAGAAAAAATTTGTTCCCGGTTTTGAGGAGAAGTTGATTGGTATGAAGGCGGATGAGAAAAAAGAGTTTGAGCTTGATTTCCCAAAGGATTATTACCAAAAAGATCTGGCGGGAAAACCGGCTAAGTTTAAGGTGGAAGTAAAGACCGTTCAAGAGATAAAATTGCCGGAACTGAATGATGAATTAGCCAAGAGTTTGGGTCAGTTTAGGGATCTGGCTGCCCTAAAAAAACAAGTGCGCCATAATTTGGAACACGAGAAGGCACACAAAGAGGAAAATCGGGTGGAAATGGCAATTGCTGAGGCGATTGCTGATAAAACAGAAATCGAAGTGCCGGATATTTTGATAAAATCGGAACAAGACAAGATGGTGAAAGAAATGGAACAGAATATGGCGCAACAGGGGGTTAAATTTGCTGATTATCTGAAGTCCATAAACAAAAAACGTGAAGACCTGGTGGCTGACCAAAAAGATGCGGCGGTAAAACGAGTCAAGGTTAGTCTAATCTTGCGCGAAGTCGGAAAAAAAGAGAAAATAGAAATATCTGATGAGGAGCTGGCGGAAGAACTGGAAAAGGTTAAGAAATCCTTTGGGCAGATGTATCAAGGCCAGGCGGGTATGAGTGAGCAGTTTGACACACCGCAGTACAAGGATCATCTGCGGGCCCTGATGACTAATCGCAAAATCTTCAAACGGCTCAAAGAACTTTGTGCGACGGGTGAAGAGCATAAGTGCTAGGCTAAAAAATAATATTATTGTCATCGCGAGGAGCGAACTTATGAGCGACGAAGCGATCCCGTGGGGATTGCTTCCCCCGCTGACGCGGGGTCGCAATGACAGCAACAGTTTATGAACTTCGGGGCTCATTTTTCCATCAAAGACGGCCTGGTCGGGGCTACCAAAGAAGCCGTGGAGTACGGGGCCACGACTTTTCAGATTTTTTCTCGGAACCCACGTGGTCGCGGTGCTAAAGAAATAACGGCGGAAGATATTGCCAACGCCGCCGAAATCCGAGAAGAAAACGGCATAAAATCTTTCTACGTACATACTCCCTACTACACCAATCTGGCTTCACCCAAACAGAAAACCTGGGGGATGTCGATAGGGTCGGTGGTCAAGGATTTAGAAGTCGCTGATGAAATTGGCAGCGGTTTTTTTGTGATGCATATCGGTCACCACATGGGCAAGGGGATTGACTGGGGAATCCAAAGGGTCATAGCCGGTTTGAAGAGCATTGCCGAGAAGGACAAATCCAGAACTAAAATTTTACTGGAAATTACGGCCGGACAGGGAACCGAGGTCGGCAACACCTTCGAAGAGCTGGAGAGAATCATAACAGGGTCCGGGTATAGTGATGACAAGATCGGAATGGTTTTTGACACCGCGCATGCTTTTGGTGCCGGGTATGATCTTCGCACTCCCGGGGCGGTCGATAAGACTATGGGGGAACTGGGGGAGAAGATCGGTTTCGACCGGTTGCAGCTGATTCATTGTAATGATTCCGCTGTCCCGCTAGGTTCACATAAAGACCGACACGAGCATATCGGCCAAGGCGAAATTGGCGAGGAGGGTTTTCGGGCTTTGGTGAACTACCCAGCGCTTAAGGACAAAGATTTTATTGTTGAAACTAAAGATCCGGGGCGGCGAGAGGATATTGAAAAACTTGAAAAAATGGTAGAATAAAATGATTTCAGAAATATAAAAATATGGTTGAACCAAAAATAGAGGTTTCCTGGGACAAGCGGAATGATATTGTCCGTGTCAAAGTTTACGGCATACCCAATAAAAAGACCGCTAAAGACTATGACGCAGCGGCTAATGAATTGTTGTCAAAGCGAGCAGCCCAGGGGCTCCCAACAAACCGGGTTCTGTATGATATATCCGAAGCTGGGCGACCGGATCAGGCGGCTCGGCGCATCATCGCTGACGTGGCCAAAGATGTGGCAGAGAAAAACCCTGATCTACAGGTGGCTTATGTAGGGATGGCTCCTTTGCAGAAGGCAGTTGCTCAGGTAATTGATTGGTTAGCCGGTGTGCGCAATGTCAGTTTTTTCGCCACCGAGGAAGAAGCCCTTGACTGGCTTAAGAAGGACAAAAATTGAATGGAACTAGAAGACATAGCCAACGAAATAAAGAAGTGCACCAAGTGTGGTCTGCACAAAAACCGTACTAACACAGTGCCCGGAGACGGTGACTCCAAGGCCGAGATCATGTTCATTGGTGAGGGACCGGGAGAGAAGGAAGATCAGCAAGGGCTACCTTTTGTGGGAGCGGCTGGCAAGTATTTGACCGAACTCCTGGAGATGATCGGGTTGGATCGATCCGATGTTTTCATTGCCAATGTTGTTAAATGTCGACCACCGAAGAATCGTGATCCTTTGCCCGAAGAGGTTGAAACCTGTACCACCAATTATCTTTTCAAGCAGATAGACTTGATTAAACCAAAGGTTATTGTTACGCTGGGGCGTCATTCAATGAATCGGTTTATTGAAGGTAAAACGATTTCACAGGACCACGGCAAGCCGTTTCGGGTGAAAGGCCAGGTTTATTATCCGATTTATCATCCGGCAGCGGCCCTTTATCGAGGGACTCTGCGGGCAGATATTGAGGCTGATTTCAAGAAGTTGCCGAAGGTTGTCGAGAAAGTTAAGGCTGAAGCGAAAAAGCCTAAATCTGCTCTATTGCCAGACAAGCCTAAGAAAGAGAAACAGCAAACTTTGTTATAAGGAGGTGTAATTTGAAAAGAAGGAGAAAAGTTGTTAGGGGCAAGGACGGCAGGCCGGCGTATAAACACTGGCCGACTGTCGGAACCCCGGATGACGATTCGGAAACGCGATCGCGGAAACCATGGGGGCCTGTTCCGGTGGTGATGGATATTGATTCGTCGGGAAACTCAATCAAAAGGGCGATGCGGTTCGATACTCCGCATAATCCGATGACAAGAGAAGAAAAGGAGGATGCGAAGTGAATCGGTTGGGAAGGCAGATCGGGGGAGTACTGTTGCTTCTCCTGGTCTTGTTCGTCTTGTGGTTTATCCTGAAGCGCTTGTTCGTGCTAGCAGTCATAGTCGGAATCATCGGAGTGGGAATCTGGCTGTGGCGTCTGGGCGTTACCAAGGGAAACTGGTGAACGAGATGGGGTGGCGAGTTATAGGATTATTCATCTTGTTATTGCCAATCATCCCTATCTTGCTGGTGATACAGCTTATTGTCAGTATTCCCGGAATCATTCTCTGGGTTTCATTACTGCCTTTCTATCTGACGCCTGAAGGTGTTCGGATAGAGTAGCCAAGAAAGGGGGAGTAAAATGGCTAAGGGCAAGGGAAAGCGCAAGGTGCAGCGTAAATCACCCAAACAGAGACGGCACCGCAGCAAGGTGAAACGCAATCGCCGCAACCAAAGACGGAGGAAACGGTGAGAGTGCTCAGTAAGGCTCCAATTATGGCAATTGGAGCCTTTGACTTTTGGGGCCCTAACTGGTAGAATTTGACTCGTAATTACTCGGGCGCGATAGCCAAGCGGTTTAAGGCGCTGGTTTGCAAAACCAGTATTCGCGGGTTCGAATCCCGCTCGCGCCTCCACGCCTCCGTGGCGGAATTGGTATACGCGAGGGACTTAAAATCCCTTGGCCGTTTACGGCCTTGTGAGTTCGAGTCTCACCGGAGGCACCATAATTCTTTGTTGGTTATTGGTTGATAGTTATTAGTTTTAAATGGTAGTAAGAACTCCGGGAAAATACAGCGCAGGCGCTCATAGCTCAGCTGGATAGAGCACGGGCTTCCGGAGCCCGGGGTCGGAGGTTCAAATCCTCCTGAGCGCACCACAAAGCAAGCTGGAGTTTATCCGCCGGAGCCCGAGCGTAGCGAGAGCGAAAGCAGGGCGGAGGCGGAACTCCTGCTGGGTGCACCAAGTAACCATCGATTTGCATAATAAATATCAGAAGATAGTTGCTGAAAATCTTTCAAAATCCATTCAGAGAAGGAGGATAGAAATGAAAGGAATTTTGGTTTTGATTACCTGCTTGATCAGCATCCCGCTGATTATCGGAATCTTTGGGCTTCTGGTCAGGCATTCTGATGAGCCAAGCTTGACTGGTTCTTCATCCCGAAGTAATTCTCCCGGAACAGGTCCAGGAGGAGCTTTCTGCGGAGGCTGTGGTCTGGCCAAAAACAAGTGCTGTTGTGATGATGAGTACCAGTCACTGCGCTGAACTAAGTAGCCGTCACCTGTTTATCAGGATGGCGGCTTCTTTATATGGTACAAAAACCCCCTACCTAAGTGATAGGGGGTTTTTGCTTTAGATTAGTTCGATTACTTCAACCGTGAGAGAACGGCGGCCAAAGGAATAAGCGGAAGGCTTATCGGGCAACCAGAGATCAAAGTGGTTTCCCTGGATGGCACCGCCGCGATCCTCAACCACGAAAATGGTATCAGGATCATACTCCGGGATCCGCAGCAGCGTACCAAAGGGGTAAGCCGGCGGAGCCGCAATGGTTCCGTAGTGGACCCGGGCACCGGAAGCGGTGATCCACGGGTTGCCGCTACATTCATCAGGGCTGGGAGTATAGGCGGTAAAATTACCAGTAAGGGTTTTAGTCACTTTGTATTCAGTCTCGGCTAGAGCTCTGAGCTCACCGCGCTGAGCCTGGGCCAAACGGGCAGCTTTGCGCTCTGCCTCTAGGGCTTCGGCTTCCGCCTGTTTTTGTTGCTCGAGTTTGTCGAGCTGCTTCATTCTCATCAGGCGGCGGGCTTCGGCAAGCATCTCACGATTTCTGTAGATATTGTAGTCAACGCCAAATTCCTGGGGTCCCTGATCCAATTCCGCAGCGTAGGCCTTGTTAGTGGTGGCCACAACTGGGAGATAGAACCAAAGGGCGAAGAAAATGACGGCAACTGAGACAACTAGTTTTCTAATGGTGTTTGGCATCGAATATCCAGGGGAAGGATTCCACCGAGGCAGAGTCCTACCTGGGTATTTCGTTGCTGGAAAACGACCTTTTAATAAATTGAGACCTAAATTAAGGCTTCAAAAAACCCCGTCACTTGACAGAGCTTTTTTTAGGACTTAATTCTGAACACGCCATATTAGCACACATTTATTATTTTGTCAAGGTTTTTCCTCTTTTTTCACTAAAAAATGGCTTATTTAAGCCATTTTTCCAGGTAAATACTCAGAAATTGCCTTTTTTAACCTGCCATTTTAGCGCTATTTTTGACTTAGGTCAAGGTTTTCGGTGCTTTCTCGAAAGGTAAATACTTGACAATATTTCT
>Ga0180431_10005358_pt1 | contig 15647 bp, 12 predicted proteins | sample SS_ome_11_FD_132459 | JGI IMG/M metagenome (GOLD analysis project Ga0180431, IMG submission 132459) | Hypersaline lake sediment archaeal communities from the Salton Sea, California, USA - SS_1_MS_1 metaG | ecosystem: Environmental > Aquatic > Non-marine Saline and Alkaline > Hypersaline >... | reverse complement strand
CGCCTTGAGGATGTAGGCGTTCGTCTCGACGTCGTCGTTGTACCAGTACCACCACCAGCGGTCGCCGCGCGTCCACGACGCCGTCTGGTATTTTTTGTCAACACGGACCCAGTTCTCTAGGTTCTCGCAGATGATCGTCGCCTTTGTCATCTCGCCGAGGTTGTGGTACGCGAGCGCCAGCAGCGCCATCGAGTAGTTGTTGAGGTCGTCGCGCACCCGGTAGATCTCGTCGAGCTTTTCGGCCTCGATCGCCTTCCGCAGCGAGAGCACGTAGCCGATGTACGCCTTGCGGTGAATGAGGTCCGTGTGGTCGTAGATGCCGGCGAGGTACGCGTAGGCACGCTCGAGCCGTTCCTTGTCCACGGCAACGTCGGCCTCGGCCGCGAGCTGGAGGCCCATCGCCGCGTAGGCGCTCATGTAGGCATCGCTCCGGCCCTCGCGGAACCAGCCCCAGCCGCCGTCGTCGTTCTGGAAGCCGTAGAGCCGGTCGAGGCCCTCCTCGACGATCTGTTCGAGCTTCGCCCGGCTGAAGACCGGGTTTCCCTTCGTGCGGCGCAGGAGCGCCGTGCGCGTGGCGATGTCGAGCTTCGCCTCCCGCTCGGCGAGGTCCTCGAGGTTGATGCCGAGGTCGTCGAGCGTCTTGCGCACGATCACCGCCGGGAGGAACCGGCTCATCGTCTGCTCGACGCAGCCGTAGGGGTAATCAATGAGGTACGGCAGCGCGTCCATCATCGCCACCGCCATCGAGGGCGAGAGCGCGATGCGCACCTCGCCGCTCCCCTCCTTGATCGCCTTCGGGATCTTGACCTTGTACTTGATCTTCGTCCGTTCGTTGAGGTCGCCGGTGAGCGCCACCGTCTTTTCCATCCCGTGAATGAGCACCGGGAAGGTCATTTTCATCGCGTCGCTTTCCACGTCGGTGAGCGCGGACATCGTCACCGTCACAAACCCCTCGCCCACCGCGCGCACGCGCCAGTCCACGCGCCGCTCGCCGTTGCTCGGCACCGTGACCGACCGCGTTTGCTTATCGCGCGGCTCGAGCTGGTAACCGTCAATATCGAGCCGCACCTCGACGAGCTCGTCCGTGGCGAGGTAGTTGTGGACGTTCGCGCTCAGGACCACCTCATCGCGCTCGACGAAGAACCGAGGCGCCTGCATCCGCACCAGCAGGTCCTTTGTCGTGACCACCTTGCCCGTGGCCTGGCCGACCTGCGACGGCTTCGTGATCGCCCGCGCCGTGAGTCGCCACGTCGTCAAAGAATCAGGAAAGGTCATCTCGACCGTCGCCTTGCCGTCGTCGCCGGTGACCACCGTCGGGTTCCAGAATGCCGTGTCAGGGAAGTACTGCCGCACTTTCGGCTCGACCAGCGGTGCAGCAGCGCCCTTGTCGGAGACCTCTGCTTTCTTACTTTCCATCGGAGATGGAGGCAGCATCGCCATCTCCTCCATCTCCTCCCCGGCCATGGTCATCCCGCCGCCGCCGCTGAAAAACCTCTTTTCCCACTGCTCGGGCCACGACACTAGTATTTCCGCGTCGAGGCCCAGGCCGTAATCGCCGAGGAAACGATACGCCTCAGTGAGCTCGGAGGGGTCGTACCAGCGGAACCAACCCGGCGGCATGCCGTGCGTCCTGAAGTCATGGTATCTCTTGGCGTGGTCCTCGCGGCCGGAGATGCTGAAGTTACGCGACGTCGTGTAGCGGATGTTGACCCCGCGCCGCTCCCCGTAGAAATACTGGCGGATTTCCGGCGCGTACTCGCTCTGGATGTAGTACACCGACTCGTCGGTCGCGCCGAAGCTTGCCTCGGCGACGACGGGGTGGCCGAGGTAGTCGGTCGTCTCGATCGTAAACGTGCCGCTCTCGCCCGGCTTGTAGCGCTCCTTGTCCGGCGTGATCTTGACGGTGATGAACTCCCTCTCGGGCGGCACAAAAAGCTCGCGTGTCTCGCCATAGACATCGCCGTCGTGCACGAGGTAGGCCGACACGAAGAAATTCGGCACGTGCTCCCGGGTGATTTTCAGGTCGAAGACCTGGCTCTTGCCGTCGAGGCGGAGCACCTCGTAGTTGCGGATCTCGCTCTCCATCTCCGTTGAGAGGAAGACCGCGCTGCCGGCGAAGTTCGTGTTGATCATCAGGTGCGCCGTGTCGCCTTCGGCGTAGGTGCGCTTGTCGGTGATGATCTCCAGGTTGCTGAACGTGTAGCGATGGCCGCGAAAGCCTTTGCCCGCGACCCACACCTGGAGGCTGCCCGTGACCGGCTTCTCCCAGTCGTCCGTCGTCGAGAACTCGATGAGGAACCGGCCCTCCTCATCGGGCATCCACTCAAAGAAGCCGCGACCGCCTTCATCGGTCGAGAAGGCCTCCTCGTAGGCGTCAACGCGCTCGTTCGCCTTTTTCGCCTCGTCCCAGACGAGCTTGTAGACCTTCATCGTGCCCGTCGCCGCTTTTGGCGCGTTGCTCGGCGTGAGCGTGTTCACCTCGATCTCGATCTGCTCGCCCGACTGGTAAAACCCGTGCCGCGACGTGAGGAACGCGTAAAACTGGTTGCGCGTGACCTTGACCTCGCCGCTGCCCTCGATGTGGCGCCGGCTCTGGTCCACCACGTCCACCTCGAACGTATAGAGGTGGTCCGTCTCGTGCATGTGCTCCGCCTCGGCGAGCTTTGCGGTGTCCACCTCGATGACGTACTCACCGTTCGCGTCCGTCTCCCCTTCGCCCTCGGCGACGAGCTCGCCCTTGCCCCGGTCGTACCGTGGCCACCAGCCGTACCAGTAATAGCCGCGGCCGTAGAGCCACTCGTACGGGTCGTAGGGCCAGTAGTAATAGGTCCAGTTCTTGCGGAAGACCTTGTAGCTCACAACACCCTCGACGACGGGCGCGCCGAAGTAGTACTGCGCGCTCACCGTCGCCTTGACCGCGCCGCCGAGCTTGACCTGGTCGCTCGCGGGCGAGACGGTGACCTCGAACTCCGGCTTCTTGTATTCCTCGACGCGGAACCGGTTGCCGCGTGCGTAGCGCGTGCCGTGTCGGGCGCCCTTGACCTCGAAGCCGACCGAGTACTCGCCGAGCGGCGGCTCTTCGGTGAGCTGGATGTCGCCGGAGACCGAGCCGAACGGGTCGGTCAGGTGCTCGCGGTCGTAGATCTTCTCGCCCTTGGGGTTCCAGATCTGCACCCGCACCGTCGTGTTCGGTGCAGGCGTCTCATACGCGCCGTCCTCGTAAAGCCGAATGAGTGCCTTGAAGTGCACCTGCTGGTTGGGGCGATAGACCGGCCGGTCCGTGTAGGCATAAACGCGATATTCCTTCTCGGCACGCGACCACCATGGCGAGTGGCTCTCCGGGGTGACCGCGTAGCGGTCCTCGCCGGCCTGCGCAAAGACCTCCGTCTCGCTATTCGAGCTGCTCTTCTCGCCGCACGCGTATCGCACCTCGAACACGCCCGCCTCGTCCGTCGCGCCCTCGTGGATCGTCACTTGCTGGCGTTCGCCGCTCGGCTTCGAGCCGTCCCACCAGCGTTCTTTCACCACCATCTTCGCGCCGGCGACCGGCTGGCCCGTGAACGCGTCCGCCACGAAGAGCACCGTCCGGCGCCGGTCCGATTTCTGCACGAGCGTCAGGTCCGAGATTACGACCGCTGTGCTGTAGCGCGCCTCGCCGCCGTCGGCCTCGACGATATAGGCGCCGCGGTCGGTCAACGGCATGGCCGTCGTGCCGCTGTACCAGTTGTGCGCGCCGTCGTCCTTCGTATCAAGCGTCCACTCGGCCACCTTCTCGCGTGCCACCTCGCCGGTGTACGCTTCGCTGAAGTATCGAAAGTTGACGTCGTAGTCCTTGAGCACCGACTTGCGCAGCAGCAGCGCCTCGAGCTTCACCTTGTAGGCCGTAAACCGAATTTTTTGGGCGTTGCGCGCCGAGACCTTGAGCACCACCGGCTTGCCCGGCGGCACGTGCTGGCGCTGCGGCCTCACCGTGAGCCGCATCCACTCGATGTCCTGGATCGCGGCCTTCGAGTCACTCGCCCATTTGCTCTTTGGGAACGCTTCGATAAGCGCGCGGTACAATGCGATCGCGCCAACGTAGTCCCCCTCGTTATGCGTCGTGCGCGCGAGCGCGAAGTGCGCGTCGTCGGCGAGCTCGTCTTCGGGGTATTTCTCGAGGAGCGCCGCAAAAACTTTTTTCGGGTCCTTGTATTGGTACGTGAACTCGCCGGCGAGGAGCTTTTCGCGGAACCGCTGGCCGTGCTCGTGCTCGAGGTCGTTGAGCTGCACGAGGAACATCCCCTCGCGGTAAAGCGCCAGCGCCGAGGGGTGCTTCTCATCGCTCCGGTCGTAGGCGGTGATCTCGCCGTAGAGGAAGAGGACCTTGTCCACGACGTCACCGTCGGCGCGGTAGGCCTCCCACTGGTCGTAGGTCGGCACCTCCGGCTTTTCTTCGGCTTCCTCGCCCTGGCGAGCGTAGCGGCCGCCCCAGCCGCCGAGCATCTCAGCCAGATCGAAGTTCAGCGCAATGACCTCGTTGGGGAGCGACGCCTTGTCATCGGGCGCGAGGTCGCCGGCTTTCTCGAGCGCGTAGTAGAGCGCTTTCGCCTTCTCGAGCGACTCGACCGCCTCCTTGGCGTCCTCCTCGTAGAGCGACACGTAGCTGCCGCCCTCGACGTCCTTGCCGCGGCTGATCGTCTCCCCCAGCTTGTAGCCCCAGTGCGGCAGCGCCCGGAGCAGGTTGCCGAGGAAGTGGTACCCGCGCGCCTCCCAGATCGTGCCGGGGTACTTGGTGACGAACTCGCGCGCGAGCTTCTCCGCCTCGCTCGCCTCGTCGAGCTTGCCCTTGCATACGATGACCTTCATCTCGATGCGCGGGCGTGCCGCGAGCCGCTCGGCGCTTTTGAGCACGATCTCGTAGAGCTCGGCCGCCTTCTTGTAGTTATGCTTGGCGAACTCCGCGTCGGCCCGCCCGAGCGTCGTCTCCGGCCCCTCGTCGGCACACAAGAGCACCGCCAGCGGCACGGCCACCACGGCGACGGCAATCGCCGTCACCAGTATCCTTCTCGCAACCACGGATTTCATGGCAAACCTCCTCGCCTAACCCGCACTTCTCACACGGGGTGTTCGAAATGCGCCCTCCGGGCTTCGACTCCAGCGACTCACGTCGCTGTCGCTCAGGGTTAGCCCTGAGCAAGGCGCTCCTGCGCCGCGTCGAAGCCACCGCCGCACGATGTTGCGGCGGTGGCGGATTTCGAGCAAGCCGCGCTCGGCTTGTGAGAAATCCGGGCTAAGCATCCCTCACTTGAGAGCCTCGCGTATCCTCATAGAAACAGGATAACCGGAAGATGTTCCAGACGCTGCCGCGTGCCCGTACCCTGAGCCGCCAGTATAACACTCCGGCGGCCCATCACAAGCCGAAGTGCCCTCTCACTTTCGAGAAAAGGCGGCCCCTCATTTCATCTCCAAGAACGAGATCGGCGGAATTTCTTGCCGACAAGAATGGAGTGTGCGCGCCATGCAGTTCTGTGTTGGCCTAACACTGAAGAAACACGGAAATGCGCCCCTGGTATAGGCGTTGCTAAATAGAGGGTGGAAGTCAGGACGAGCGGTTTGCCGGACCACGCGAAGGCGGCCGCGCGAATCCAGACGCGCTCTTTCTCAATGGGCACAGGCGGCCACTTGAGCCGCTTTTGCATAAAGAACCTTGAAGGTGCGGACTCAGGGTTCATCGGACAGACACTCTCTCAAACCAACTTCGGACCGGGCGGGCGGCCACTGTCGGAGGAGGCGGTAGCCGCCTTCGCCCACGCACTTATCGAAGAGTGAGTGGCCCGATTCATTCACCGTGGTATGCGGCAACCTGCAATCCGTCACGAGAGTGTTGAACGCAGCGGCGCGCCGGCTGGGCGGGCCAGTGGTCGGCGGCCGCTGTTCCCTTCTTCTTCGTCACTTCAAGGGCTCTCCTCAGCTCTATCCTGTGCGACCAGGGATCCTCCATTCCGGAAGCACCTGATGTGGTTCAGGCGGCCGGGGCGCGCGTCTCTCCCGCTCCCAGCTTCAAGCCCCGGCCGCCGCCCTTCTCGTCGTCGCAGGAGGGGCTGAGCAATTCACCAGGGAATAGCCCGGAACAACGACATCGCACGCAACTTCTGCCACACACCCTGGCTATTCCCTTACTGGCGTTAGCCGTTCGGGTGTTCCCCCATCGCGGCGGGCGCGCCCGGGCGGATTGCACATAAACAAACAACTCAAACAGGAATAGCTGGGGCAGACCTGGGTCTCTCTTGCGTCGAGCCTGGCTATTCCCTTTTTTTGCCTCCGCGCCGCCGCCAAAACCCCTACGAATATCGATCCATCTCGTGTAGACTCCATCGAAGAACTCAATCGCCGATGGAGGATTATTAGAGATGGCCCGCTCCCTCTTTTCATCCGCCCTATCTGTCCTATCTGTCCTATCCGTCCTATCCACCGCCCTAGCGACCGAAGAGGCCCCCTCCGCCCCCGCCGAGGTCACCCTGACCCTCGAAAAAGCGCTCGACATCGCCCGGACGCAGAACCTGACCATCCTCGCCGCGCGCGAGGACATCAAGCGCACCCGCGGCATCCTGCGCGAGGGTTATGCCTCCGCCTACCCCGAGCTCACGCTCACCGGCAATTACACCCGGACCGACGAGTCCTCCATCCAAAGCTTCGAGAGCCCGGAGGGGGGCACCCTCAGCCTCGGCACCGACGAGACCTACTCGTACAACGTCGGCCTCGAGCAGCGCCTCTATTCCGGCGGCCTGGTCTTCGGCGGCATCCGCGCCGCCCGCAACAACAAAGCGCGCGTCCTCGAGCTCGTCGCCGCCACCGTCCAGGACGTTGAACTCCAGGTCCGCCGCGACTTTTTCGAGCTGCTCCTTGCCCAAGAGCTTGTCGCCGTCCGTGAAGAAGCCGTCGCGCTCTTCGAGGAAAACCTCAAAAACGTCCAGGCGAAATTCGACGCCGGCGAGGTCGCCAAGTTCGAGGTTACACGCGCCCGGGTCGCCCTCGCCAACCTCCAGCCGCCGCTCATCGCCTCGAAAAACCGCGTCCGCCTCGCCAAAGAGGCCCTCAAAAAAACCCTCAACCTGCCCTTCGAGACCGAACTCACCATCGAGGGCGCGCTCGACTACGTCCCGGAAAAATTCGACCTCGACGAGCTCGTCGAGACCGCGCTCATGTTCCGGCACGAGATCAAGGCGGCCGAGCTCGAGACAAGCCTGCTCAAGATCAACATCACCGTCGAGGCCTCGAACGGCCGGCCCGACCTCCGTTTTTTTGCTAATTACGAGGGCCGCACCAACACCTTCGGCGACGACGCGACCGACCTCATCGAGGGCTGGAACGCCGGCGTGCGCGTGAGCATCCCGTTGTTCAAGGGGTGGGGCGTCGCCGGCCGCGTGGACCAGGCCCGGGCCGACTACGCCAAATCGCTCATCGCGCTCGAGGACCGGCGCAAAGCCGTCGAGCTCGAAGTGCGCCGCGGGTGGTTCAATCTCGAGGAGGCCGAGCAGGCCGTCTTGTCGCAGCAGGAGAACGTCGGCCAGGCCGAGCAGGCCGTGCGCGAGGCCGCCGAGCGCCAGCAGGCCGGCGTGATCACCCAGTTCGAAGTCCGCGACACCCAGCTGAGCCTCACCGAGGCCCGCACCAACCTCAAGCAGGCCCAGCACGACTACAACGTCGCCCTCTTCACCCTCGAGCGCGCCGTCGCCGTCCCCCTGACCTCACTCAACGAGCAGCAGTAGGGATCCTCAACCTCTGCTGCGTCCGTCTATTCCAAGGGCCTCCCCGCTACTCGCCCTTTGGCCACACCATGCAGCCCTCGGTGTAGTCTCCGATATAAGACAACTCGCGGGAGAAACGTTTGTTGCAAAGCCAGGTGGCAAAATCTAGGTTGTCGAATACCACGTTGGATAGACGGTATTCATCTGTGTTACACGCTATGGTGTCTTGCCCGAAGATGTCGGCCGCCTCACGCGAGTCGATCACAAAACCATGGTCCTTGTACGCATAGACGAGACGTCGGGCTATGACATCGCAGGCCTTTTCGTCCGGAGCCTTGACCCGTTCCCGCAAGAGCCGCACAGCATATTGGACAGCCGATTCTGCGACTCTCTCAAAAAAGCCGAGCGCCTGGATGCTTAATGACTTCGCAAGGTAGTCGCTGAACATGCCACTTGCAGCGGGATACTTACTGCAAAGCTGTGCAATATGCTCCACCGAGTACTTAAGCGCTAGTGCAGGAAGCCCGCTGAATTGAGGGTCTATCGGGCCGAGTTCACTCAGGCTCCCCATATGGATCTTGTCTGCCCCACAGCAAACGAGCGTCGCGGCCGACTTTGCACGACGAGGAACTGCCACCTCGAAGGTCTTGTCCGTATGCTCCTGGCACAGCTTTGCGATGAGATACGCGGCAGAGACATCGCCACCGCTGGAGTACAGTATAAGCAGGATTGGCTTCGCTCTCTCAGCCTTTGCCACTGTAGTGTAGATCCGGTTAGCTGCGCCCCTCGTCAGAGAGCCGTCGGCGTGCAAAAGGACGACGGTGTATTTGCAAAGCAGGCCGCTTGTCTTCACGTCCAAGAGGACTTGCCGATTGACGCATCCTTTGATCTGCTCGTCCGTCGCGTGGACTGCGTCGAGCTTGATCAGCTCCATGAACGGCGTCGGTGTTGTGTCACTCGCGGATGGTGGCGAAGGGCCCAGTTCCGGTTGTGGCGCTGGCTGCTGTGGCACTTCCGGGATCCCTTTCTCGTTGTCGGTCGGCTCTACGGGCTCGGGTTGACTCATCGTATTGGTTCCTGCTATAGGTTCGCGTGCAATCTGAAGGTTAGGCGTGCTGGTGAGTCGTTCCCTCCCCACCAAACATGCACAGCCCTATGGTATCTTGATCCGGCTGTCTCTCCAGACAGCGCGTACGACCTCCGCATAGGACAGACTGGGAACCTTGGTCATATCGCGATTTCCAGTTGCTCGGCCTCGGGGCCTAAGGAGGCGTCGTCATCCACAGGCTCCAGATACAGCTCGATCGCCTCGCGGATGTTGCGAAGCGCCTCCTCACGCGTTTCCCCTTCGCTGATGCAGCCGGGCAGCGCCGGCACCGTCACCGTATATCCGCCCTCGTCGCTTGGCTCCAACACCAGTCGCAGTTTCACAAGTCACCTCCGGAAAGAGGAACAATTTCATTTGCCGCTCACGCCAGGCGCTCTCTTCACTCGCCAGGCATAACCTCGCGCCCAAGGAACCTCAGCAACTGCTCCTTGGCGTTGTCGATCTTCGGCTTGCAGCTCAAAAGACGCTTCTGTGCTTCATTGACGCATTGTCCTTGTATGTGCGGTGGCTGAAGCCATGCTGTCTCGATCAACCGGTTGGCAGCATCCATGAGGACATACGCTTCAAGCACTGCTTCTCGAATCTCATCGCGAAGAATCGCTATCGATCCCTCGTGAATGGCTCGCCGCAGCTGCTCCTCGTGAAATTTGCACCCCATGTCGTTTGTGTCCGGTTTCGACGCGACCTTCAGGTTGAACTCAAGCTCGTCAATCAAAGCCTGCAGAGGACCTACGTCACCTCTCCAACTGGGTGCAAGGAGAATATCCGCACGCTGCGCACAGATTTTGAGCCACTGTTCTTTGTGCAAGCGCAATTCTTCAGGAGTGAACTTCCGGCCTCTCGGATGATCATTGTTGTAGCTGTGGATTTCCGCGTGGCACTCGAAGCACACGGGGATCGCGTTCTCAATGCTGTCGTCCCGGCCATCGCCCAGGGGCTTGATGTGATCAGTCTCGATCTTCACGCCGCAGAAACGGTGACAGATGCAGCACCGCCGATGGCATTGCACCAGCAGTTCTGCAACTTGTTTCGGCGGAAACGCCATTCGAACAGCCCTCCCGCAGGCCGCTTGCGTGTTGTGTCGACTTATTCTTGAGCCGCCCTAGAATTCATGGCTTGTACAGTGAGATTCGATCCGTTTCGATGCTGACACCAATAAAGCCAACTTCCTCTACCTTAGCAGGCGCTAGAACCATCGTCACGCGGTTCCAGTGGCCAGGCAACAGATCGTCCGTCAACGATATGCGCCTCTTCCGGAGAGAATCCTGCCAGGCGCGGTGGGCAACGGACCAATCATGGAACGCACCTGAGTCATCGCCGCTTGAAATAGGAGGGATTGCTGGCGGCCGGGGGCCCCACCGCGCCGTGAGTGTGATCCCTTGAAAGGTCATATTGTACGGATTGCCGATACTCATCGTGATCTTTTGGCCGTCGCCGTAAGGAACAACGTTCTCGCAGGACACGAGAAAGTGGCCGTTGTCCGCCTTCACGACAGTGAAGCCCTTCGCCGTCGGATCAAGTTCCCCTTCTTGGCTGCTCAGGAGACTCAGGCCGTACTCAATCCCAAATAGCTTCGCGTTGGCGTCCATGAGGTTAAGTTTGAGATCAAATACTTCTTTCTCAGCTTCCGAAATCCTCCGTGTCATAGCGGATTTGGCAGATTCCAAAGCGGCCAGCCGCTCCTCGATGTCGCCTCCTGGCCCGCAGGAGACAAGTCCGATCATCATGACGATAAGGATAGTCAGTCCAGCACCTCGCATTTCCCACCTCCAGAGTTCTCGTGGGTCTGGTTTCTATTTCCATGATTTTCCAGAAAACAGCGGGTACCTCACGGTCCCCATGCGCAGCCACCTCAGCCCAGGTCAAAACCCCCAGGCAACTTCATCTGGCCGGCCCTCGGGAGTGGCGGGCTGTCTGTTTTATCAAGCGGCGAGAGCGGCATATTCGACCTCCTTGAGGATATGAGGGGCGAGATACGGACTGAGCGATTCGACGGTAACGAGTTCGACCTTGTGCTGGAGGATCTCTTCCAGCAGGAAAGAGAGCTCCATGAAGGCATCGAACGTCTTTCGCCCGGGCTCGAACTCGACGAGCAGGTCAATGTCGCTGTCGGGGCGCTGCTCGCCGCGAACGTAGGACCCAAACAGGCCGATCCTTCTCACGCCCAGCGCGCTCAGGCGAGAGCGGTTCTGATCGAGCGCGTTCAGAATGTCTTTTTTCGTCGTAATCACGGTCTTGCTCGCACCCCTTTATTGACGCCAATGAACATGATATGGCCCAGGTTCCGACGACGTCAAGCGCGATTCGCGTCTTCCAGGCGGAGATGGGCACGGCTTCCGCTCCGTAGAATTCTGAGGTAAGATAAGTGCGGTGCACGGAGAGAATCGGGATTGTTTGCGGGTTGGAGAGGCTGCATGGCGGCTACGCTTACGGCAGCGCGGGAGGCCGCGCGGACGTTGGGGCGGATCGTGTGGTCGAGGTTCGTCACGGGGGCGCCGCTGATCCTGTCGCACCTCGTGACGGGGCGGTGCAACTGCCGGTGCGAGACGTGCCTGTGGCGCGACCCGGAGGCCGAAGAGCTCTCGCTCGACGAAATCGTCCGCCTCTATCGCGACGCCCGGCGCGAGGGGATCCTGCTCAACTCGATCTGGGGCGGCGAGCCGCTGCTACGCGACGATCTTTTGGAGATCGTCCGCGCCTCGAAGGCCAAGCGCCTACAGACGATCGTCATCACGAACGGCTCGCTCCTCGCCGAAAAACTCGACGAGCTCGCGCCGTGGGTGGACGCCTTCATCGTCTCGATTGACGCCATCGGCCGACCGCACGACGAGATGCGCCGGCTCGCGGGCCTTTTCGACCGCGCGTGCGCGGGCATTGTGGAGACGCGGCGCCGCCATCCACGCATCAAGGTGATCATCAACGCCGTGTTGAGCACGCTCAACGCGGGCGAGGCGCCGGCGCTCGTGCGGCTGGCGCGGGAGCTGGGCGCCTCGATCTACCTCTCCCCCATCGACACCACGTACCGCACCGGGCCCGAGGACGCGCCGTTGAAGGCGCCGCTCGCGCTGCCGCCCGACGAGCTGAGCGGCGTGTTCCGGGAGCTGCTCGCGCTCAAGCGCCGCGGCGAGCCGATCAACAACTCCGCCAAATACTTCCGCACCTTCATCGGCGGCAAGAAGCCGTACGTCTGCTGTTCGCCCGTGCTGTGCGTCACGGTCGCCTCGAACGGCGACGTCTTCGGCTGCTTCATGCCCGGCGGCAAGTTCGGGTCGGTACGCGAGCATTCCCTCCACGAAATTCTCAGGCTGCCGCACGTCCGCCGGATGCGCCGTCCCCAACGCTGCAGCGTCTGCAACAACGCCGACATCATAGACGCCTCCAACGTCTACCGCCTCCACCTCGGTGCCCTGCTCCAGTACCTTCGCATCTACGTCCGTTGAGGAACGGGATTCTTTTCCTTCTCCCGCCGATCCTGTTATCCTGTCCGCATCATGCGGGTGGTTGCCGGGATAGCTCGAGGGATGCGGCTCAAGGTGCCGCCGGGACACAAGATGCGCCCCACTTCGGACATGGTGCGCGAGGCGATCTTCGACATTCTCGGCGAAAAGCCTGTCGGCGCGCGTGTGCTCGACCTCTTTGCCGGCACGGGCGCGCTGGCGATCGAGGCGCTCAGCCGCGGCGCCGAGCACGCGACGCTCATCGAGCGTTCGGGCCGCTGCATCCCCGTCATCAAGGACAACCTTTCGCGTTCGCCCTTTGCCGAGCAGGCAACGCTCATCCGCGGCGACGTCTTTCCGGAGGTGCGCAAGCTCGATGCCGCCGGCGAGCAGTTCGATCTCGTCCTTGCCGACCCGCCGTACGAGGAGCACGGCCGCAGCTCGGGTGGGCCCGTGCCGGCGCAAAAGGCGTTGCAGTTGCTCGCCGAGACTGCTATCCTTTCAACAGAAGCGGTCGCGGTCATCGAGCACGCGAGCGGCATCGCCCTGCCCGAGGAAGCGGGCCGCCTGAAGTTGTTCAAGGCGAGGACGTACGGCAGCACGAGCCTCTCGATGTACCGTTGCGTCTGAACCGCCGGGTGCTTACTTGCAGAAGTTCGCGTTTGATTACCCTGCGGCGGGGCCAGGGGGCCCCGCCCTACATCATGAGATCGCAACAGAAGCGGCGGCCTTGTAGGGCGGGTCGCCCTCGGCCCGCCGAAGCGCCGAAGACGCGATAAAACCATAATGAGAATTGCTGCAAGCAGGCATTAGCACGCCCCGAAGCGAGGAGACCCATGCCGAAAATCGCCGTCTATCCCGGGAGTTTCGATCCGCCGACCAACGGCCATCTCGACGTCATCCAGCGAGCGGGCAAGCTCGCCGGCACGCTCTACGTCGCCGTGGCAACCAACACGAGCAAAGAGCCGCTCTTCACCGCCGATGAGCGGGTGAAGCTCCTCGAGCAGATCACCGCCGGGATACCGAACGTCGTCGTGGACCGTTTCGACGGCCTCCTCGTGGACTACGCCAAAAAGGTCGGCGCCTCGGCGATTTTCCGCGGCCTGCGCGCGGTGAGCGACTTCGAGTACGAGTTTCAGATGGCGCTGACCAACCGGCAGCTCAACGTCGAGATCGAGACGCTCTTCCTCATGCCGAGCCAGGACTACTCGTACCTGAGCTCGCAGATGATCAAGGAGGTGGGGCGTCTCGGCGGCGATCTCACCCCGTTTGTGCCGCCCGAGGTCGCCGCGCTCATGAAGAAGAAGCTCGGAAAATGAAGATCGAAGTCCACAAGGTCCCGGCCGGCGGCGAAACAATCGAGGCCACCTCGCCGCTGCCCGAAGCGCAGATGGACCACATCGGCGTCTGGCTCGACCACCCGGTCCGCCTCAAGCTCAACGTGAGCGTCGTCAACAAGGTCTTCGTCGCCATGGGCGGCTACGACACCACGATCACCATGGAGTGTCACCGCTGCCTCAAGCGGTTCGAGCGCCCCGCATCGAGCACGGACTACCTCTGGGAGCAGCCGGTCAAGCTCTCCGGCGACGAAATAATTGACTTGACCGAGGGCATCCGGGAAGACATCATGCTTCGCCTTCCGCTCAAGAACCTGTGCAGCGAGGACTGCAAGGGGCTCTGCCCCCAGTGCGGGAAGGACCTCAATGAGGGCCCGTGCAGCTGCGAGCCGGTCCGGCTGCCGAACGTCTTCTCCGAGTTGGACGGACTGATTCAAAACAAGAGGAAACAACCCTAGTGGCCGTACCGAAACACCGAACATCCAAGGCCCGTCGCAACAAGCGCCGCTCGCATCACGCGATGTCGCCCGTGCAGACGACCGACTGCCCCAACTGCGGCGCCCCCCGGCAACCTCACCGCGTCTGCCCGAGCTGCGGCTATTACAAGGGATCACAGGTCACTGAGACCGAAGCGTCCTGACTCTGATGCGCATTGCCATAGATGCCATGGGGGGCGATCACGCCCCCCGAGCCATTGTTGAGGGGGTCGTTCTCGCCGCGCGGGAGAACCGGTCCGGCTGCGAGTTTGTTCTCGTCGGCCTCGAAGAAGAAGTCCGCGCCGAGCTCGACCAGCTCAAAGCCAAGCGCCTCCCCATCACGACCGTGCACGCGTCCCAGACGATCGAGATGCACGAAAAACCGGTCGAGGCCCTGCGCCAGAAGAAGGACTCCTCGATCGGCCGCATGATTGACCTCGTCAAGGAAGGGAACGCCGACGCCGCCGTCTCGGCGGGCAACACCGGCGCCGTCGTGGCGGCCTCGCTCCTCAAGCTCCGCACGCTCGCGGGCATTGACCGGCCGGCCATCGCCGTGCTCATGCCCAACCCCGTCACGGGAGTCACCGTGCTGCTCGACGGCGGCGCGAACGCCGAATGCAAGCCGGCGAACCTTCGCCAGTTCGGCGTCATGGGCAGCATCTACGCCGAAGAGGTCCTTGGCCTCGAGAATCCCCGGGTCGGCCTGCTCAGCATGGGCGAGGAGGAGTCCAAAGGCATCCCGCTCACCCGCGAGAGCTACGCGTTGCTCGAGCACGAGCCGATCAACTTCATCGGCAACGTCGAGGGACACGACATCTTCGACGGCACCGTACAGGTCGTCGTCTGCGACGGCTTTACGGGCAACGTCGTGCTCAAGACGAGCGAGGCGCTCGCCGAGACCATCAGCACCCTCATCAAGCGCGAGTCAAAGCGCACGCTCCCGAGCCTCGTCGGCGCGGCGCTCATGCGCCCCGTGTTCAGGTTGCTCAAGAAGAAAGTGGACGCCGCCGAGCACGGCGGGGCGCCGCTGCTCGGGATCAACGGCGCCGTCATCATTTGCCACGGCGGCTCGAGCGGCCTCGCCATCCGCAACGGCATCCGGGCCGCCGAACGCTTCGTCGAGCACGACGTCAACCACCACATCACCCGCTGCCTCGGCACCGGGGCCACCGCCGGGAGGACACCTCGTGACAACGACCTTGCATGACGCCTACATCGCCGGCACGGGCATGTATGTACCCGAGCGGGTGCTCACCAACGCCGAGCTCGAAAAGATGGTGGACACCTCGGACGAGTGGATCACCTCGCGCACCGGCATCAAGGAACGCCGCATCGCTGAAGACGGCGTCGGGAGCTCCGATCTCGCCGCCCCGGCGGCCAGGAACGCGATGGCCGCGGCCGGGATCACCGCCGAAGACCTCGACCTCATCGTCTTCGGCACCTTCACGCCAGACACCCCCTGCCCGTCCGCCGCCTGTGTTTTGCAGGAAAAGCTCGGCGCAAAGAACGCCGCCAGCTTCGATCTGAACGCCGCCTGTTCCGGCTTCATTTACGGCCTCATG
>Ga0180431_10005356_pt1 | contig 15653 bp, 9 predicted proteins | sample SS_ome_11_FD_132459 | JGI IMG/M metagenome (GOLD analysis project Ga0180431, IMG submission 132459) | Hypersaline lake sediment archaeal communities from the Salton Sea, California, USA - SS_1_MS_1 metaG | ecosystem: Environmental > Aquatic > Non-marine Saline and Alkaline > Hypersaline >... | reverse complement strand
TTTGGGGAATGGCTGGACGGGATGGGGAACGAGAGCCACCCAAGCTTTTACAAAAATGACTTCTACAGGGACAGGGATACAAGAAAACACCTGGACGAGGAAACCAGGAAAGCGGTCGGAAAGGTGAACCTGGAAGGCGTCAGCCCGGCTGAACTGAGCTCGCTTCTCCTGCAGTTCCCGGACAATGAGAACCTGCCATGGGCGGGCATGTTCCTGACAGAGGCGTACAACCAGATGGGGGAGGATGAGATAGTCTTTGACAATCCCCTGGACAGGGAGATATGCCTGATAGGCTACGGCCTGAAAGAGGGCAAGAAGCTGTATGCCAGGGGCAACCTGGGAGGCTACACAGGATACGAGAACAGTGGCATAATGGTAGTGGGGGACAGGGATGACGGAGGCATGATACCAAGTTTCTTCGGGCAATTCTCTTCCGGCACGATAGTCTCCCACATGGACAGCTTCAACTTCGGCGGCGGCACAGGACAATACATCAACTTCGCCAGTGTGGGGAATCAGCTGGAAGGTGCCCCATTCCAGGACCAGAAGGATGAAGGCGCTGCTGTCAACTTCGGAAACGTGAAAAAGTGGTTCGGCTGGGGCTCTCACAACATGCTGGTCAACTGCAAGGGCATAGAAGGCTCATTCGGCTTCGAGGCCGAAGGCATAGTGCTTGCGGTAAGAGGCTCACAGACAGTGGTATCAAACGGCACTGACAAACCAGGGAAACTGCTCGGGCTTTCAGAGGAACAATGCGCACAGATACCGAGGCTTGTGGAGTACTTCCAGGTCATGGAAGATGTTCTTGGGCCGCACAGGCCTTACTCAGAGATATTCGCTTTCCTGGACGGCCTGGACATCCAGAGGGACGTCAGGAAGATACTTGTCGAAGCAGGAGGCTGGAAGCATGACGACTGAAACATTATACACGCCCAGGGGTGCAGGGCACGACGCGCCGGACAATGAGCCGAGGAGGTATGTGCAGCCGATGGACGAATTGGCGGGGGCCTTCGGGGAATGGCTCGACCTGAGGAACGACAGGAACGAGAACTGGTATTATGAGAAGGCGCTCGAGATGATGCCCGACCTTTCAGGAAGGGAATCGAATGGGATAAGCGCCATCATTGCGGCCTTCAGTGAACACAGGAACATATACTCTGCAGGCATATTCCTCTCGGCTGCCTACAACCTGATGGACACGGATGACATAGTGTTCGACATGCCAGGGACAGACATACAGCTGCTCGGCTACAAGCTGGGGAGTGGCAAGAGGCTGATAATAGCGTCTGATGGCGGCTACAGGGTCGGGGAGAAGAGCGAAGGCACAATAGTCAGCTACGGAAGGTGCGACAGGTTCGGGGAGAACTCCAGGGGGCTTGTCATAAACTTCGGGAACGCCTCGGCATTCGGGTGGATGTCCAGCAGCACCATAATCAACTTCGGGGAGACCAGCAGCATGGGAGACGGCTCATCGGGCCTGATAATCAACCATGGAGGCGCCGAAAAGATAGGCAGGAACATTGGTGAAACCGACCCTGTCCAGATAACGGGGAGGGTCATAGCTGCGACAGACCCTGTGGAGTACTTCGGAGCCCTCCACATCATAGTGCGTGAGGCAGGATGCAGGGGGATACCAGGGCTCCTGGAACACATAGAGGGAATCAGGACTGGGCTCGGTCCCCATAACCCGAACGGAGATGTCTTCCGGTTCCTAGACGACCTGGACGTGGAGGCTGACGTCAAGAGGATATTTACTGAAGCGGGGAGGGAACTATGACAACTGAAACCCTATACAGGCCGAAGGGAGCGGGTCATGATGCCCCGGACAGGGAGCCCAGGAACTATGTGCAGCCAAAGGACAAGCTGGTGAACGTGTTCGGGAGGTGGCTGGACATCGTTGGCAGTAACCCCAACATGATGCACAACAGGTTCGCGGACAAGATGCTCTATGACATGAGCGGGGGGAGGATATGCTACTGGTCTCCCAGGGCCGAGATATCCTCGGAGGAGATAAGCTCGCTCGTCATGTGCTTCGACAGCCATCCCAACATAAGGAATGCCGGGGTATTCGTGACAGCCCTATACAACGGGCTGAGGAACGATGATTTCGTGTTCGATGCCGAGGACGTGGTGGTTGACTGGGTGGGCTGGGGCCTGCAGGAGGGCAACAGGCTGACCATCGACTGCGACACGGGGGAGAGCACAGGGATGTGCAACAGGGGCGTCATAATAAACAACGGGAACTCCAGAGACCTCGGGAAGGCCACGAAGGGCCATATAATAAACAGGGGGCATGCCTACTCGTTCGGCAACGGAAGCGAATACATGCAGATGCCGGAGAAGAGGACGGGCTTCCTGCTGAACTACGGCACGGCCGAGTGGGTGGGGCATAAGGCAGGCAACGTGATGGTGAACTACGGGAAGGCCGATACGCTTTCCCAGGACGGCGTGGTGCAGGTCTTCAATTTCGGAGAGGCCAGGGACATGGGGGAGGAATCATCCGGACCCCTGGTGAACTTCGGCAAGTGCAGGACAATGGGACACAGCAGCAAATATGGGCCCACCACCTCCATTGCAGTCAATGACGGTGATTGCAAATACATCACTTCTGCCCTGGACGGGCCTGAGATAGTAATGGCGGTCAGGAACCCGAAAGTGCCACACCTGATGAAAGCGAAGGGAATTCTGATGGATGAGGATGACTGCAGGGGAATCCCGGGGATAAGGAAATACCTGGACGGGCTTAGGGACAGGCTTGGCCCCCACAGGCACTACACTGAAGTACTGGCGCACCTGGAAGGCCTGGACGTGGGTACTGACATCAGGCGCATACTTACAGAAGCGGGGAGGCTGGAAGCATGACCCGGGAGCACCTCTACAGGCCCAAGGGCGCCGGGCACAGCGCCCCAGAAGGGGGGAAGAGGGATTATGTCAGGCCAAGGGATGACCTTGTCGGTGCATTCAGGAAATTCCAGGATGTGCCAAGAGAAAGGGGCGTTTTTCTGGAACCTTACATGGCAGCCGAGGGCCTGCTTGCCGGCATAGAAGGCCTGACTGCAGAAGAGGTCAGTTCCCTGCCCCTTGTGTTTGAGGGTGCCGACATAATACGGCTGGGCATCTTCATGAGCGCAGCGTACAACCTGTGCAGCTCTGACCACATAATATTCGATGTTGATACCGAAGAGCAATTCTCGCTGATAGGATACAAACTGGCCGAAGATAAGGTCCTGACCGTCATGTCCGACACCTATAATCTCATAGGAACGCTGAGCAGGGGCCTTGTCATAAACATGGGAAAGGCAAATGGCCAATTTGGCAAGGAATCTCCGGGCATCTCCCTTAATTACGGCCATGCATTCGGCGCTGGGACTGAAGCAACAGGGGCGGTCGTTAATTACGGGACATGTGAATACCTGGGGACCAAAAACTCAGGTATCATGATAAACTTCGGTGAGGTCGAGCAGGCTGCCCATGATATTTCAGGGATCTTCATCAATTTCGGTAAGGTCAAGAGGATCGGGTTCGAGGCATTCGATGGCATAGTCGTTGCCCCGGAGAACCCCGGGAAGCTCTATATACATGCCAAGTCTGCCCTTTCAAGCGAGAGGTGCAGGGAGATACCCGAGCTTAACGCATACCTGAACGGCCTGAGGGAAAGGCTTGGCAGGGAAAGGGATGCGATTGAGATAGCAGAAGAGCTCAGGGGGTCCAACATCAAGGGGGATGTGGCAGATATCCTGAGAAGGTCAGGCTGGCTGAGGAGGGAATATGACACAAGAACATCTCTATAGACCCAAGGGAGCAGGGCATGATGCCCCGGGCAGGGACAGGAGGGGGTACAAGGGGCCTGAAGGCGGCCTGCACAGGTGCTTCGTCGCCCTGGACGCCTGGATGAGGGACACGCCCATGATGATAGAGCCGGAGGATGCAAGGGAGCACTATGACAGGGCGATGGGCATGCTGCCTGACCTGTCCGGCGTGGACCTGGGAGAGGCTCATTACATACTCAAGCCGTTCGAAGGCGAAGAGGGGGCGGATAGGGCCGGCCTCTTCCTGAGTGCCATCCACAACAAGCACAGCAACAGGAACATAGTCTTCAATCCTGGCATGGAAGACGCCTTCGATTTCATAGGGTACGGCCTCAGGAAGGGGAAGATAATGGTAATAGACTGCAACGTGGGGACATACCTGGGTCAGGAGGCCAGAGGCGCCATGTTGCTCTGGGGGGACTGCCTCAACAGCGAATGCAAGCCGCTTTATGACGCCTATGGCGCGGCCCTCTTCAATTTCGGTGACATAGACACCACGCTTGATTTCAAAGAGGGCATGAAGGACAAATTAGTCACCGTGGGGGGAGGGATCGGCTCCAGGTACCTGCAAATAATCAACTTCGGCTACATGAGAAGTACGAGCAACATGAGAAACAGCATGATGGCGAATTGCGGCAGCTGCAGGAGAGTCGATGGCAACGGCTCCATAATCCTGACACCAGAGGATGCCGAGTCCGGTATAGGCGACGGGGTGAGGGAAAGAAACGACCTGGTCATGGACAGTGCAGCATGCGATACGGTTCCTGGGCTGAAGGAATACCTGGAAGAGGCGAGGGCCAACATGGGGCCCGGGAACAGCTACGAAAGCGTGTTCTCCTACCTGGAAAGCAACTGGCCATGGTCCAGGATAAGGGACATCCTCCACGAAGCCGGGAAGTGGCCGTATAACATCAGGTAATCAGCTCTTCCACTCTATGAGCAGGGCCGCGAAGAGCAGGCCGAAGCCCATTATTATAGAATAGATGAAGTTCATTGCCTGGGCCTCAGGGCTGAGGATGAGCTCTGCGGCATTGTATATCACCAGGGAAACGGCGAACCCGAAGACTGGCATGGATATCAGCTTGCCCCTGGACTTCTCCCTGTTCACCCCCCTGCCTATCCAGGCCGAGGCGCCTGCCAGGAAGTAGAAGTATATGGAGGCGGAAGTGTAGGCCGAGACTGTCTCGAACAGGCCTATGCCTATCCAGTCCGTTATCACCTCATAGCCCCTGTAGGTCGCCAGTACGGCGAAAACTATGGCTATCAGGTACATGAAGAAGGCGAACCTCCTCCTGGTGAACGATGTGGTGAGCTCCTCGTATGCGTTATGGAAGTACTGCTCGAGCTTGAACCCCTTCACCAGCAGGTATGCGCCGAATATGCCCACTATGGCCCTCCAGCCCTCTATCCCGAACAGGGCGTAAAGTATCAGGGCTATGGCGGGCAGACCGAATATCAGCCTGGCGAACTTGGGGTTCTCCAGGGACTCCTCCACGAAGTCCTTTATCTTGAAGTACGTGGACTCCAGCTGCTCGGCCTGCCTGACCACCACCCTGCTGACTGACAGGATGGGCACCTTTGACTGTATTATGGGCATGACGTGCTCGTCCTCTGCCCCGTCGGTCACCAGCACGGCATAGTCCGCCTTGAATGACCTTAGGATGCTGTCGAGCTGGGAGGCTATCTCCCTGTCGGACGCTATCCCCACGTTCCTGTGGCCCGTTATGACAGCCACCTCCACAGTGTACTGCTTCTTCATCTCCTCCAGGACCTTCACCGCCTGGAACATGGCGTTGGAGTCCGAATCGGAAGGGTCTGCCATGGCCAGCCTGGCGGCTGCCTCCACCACGTCCTTCTTTCCCTTGACAGGTCCCTTCACCTTGGCCTTGTTGCCCAGGTCGTCGTCCCTGTCGACGGAAAGCACCAGTATCCTTTCCTTCGGGCTCATATGGAATCCTCATATTTTACGGCTGTAAAAGCGCCGCAAAACATCTGTTTAATTGTTCAGTCTAAGAAATATAAGCTTTTCTGTCACTATTCAGAAGAGTGAAACAGTCCTGTTCAGGCAGCTTCCTTTGTTTTGGGCTCACTGCCCCGGAAGCCCTCTGACAGGTAATCGACCGTTTCCCTGTCGCCGCTGAACTCGAGCTTGGCTATGACCATCCCTTCCTCTTCGGTCGAGCTCCTGACCATTATGCAGGGGCCGTTCTCATGGGAGAACCTTATCCTGTAGTTCACCCTGCCCAGGTTCTCTGCCATGTCGTCCTCGAGGTCATTGTACCTGACGCTGCTTGACTCGGAGAAAGGGACGAACTCCCTGTCTGCCCCGGGTATCCCCCTCCTGTCGTACGGGAGAGGGCAGTCCCTTGAGCCGAAGTCCTCCCCTATGGCATAGATTTCCAGGCTTATGAGATGGGCCAGCTCCTCGGCGCTGCCTCTCAGTATCATTTCCATCCCTATTTTTGAAGCTAAATAATTTAAACCCACCGGATGGCAGTCTTCCTGGGCTGAACAATTTAAAGTTCAGTTACAAATATTACCCATGGAGATGGGAGAACTGGTCGGGAAGATCGCGAAGCAGTCCGGTAAGCCGGAAGAGGAGGTAAGGAAGCTGATTTCAGACAAGCAGACAGAGCTCTCGGGCCTGGTCTCGGAGGAGGGCGCGGCCTACATAGTGGGCAGGGAGCTGGGGGTCAGCCTGCTGAAGGACACCGAGAGGCAGCTGAAGGTCAAGAACCTGGTCCCAGGCATGAGGTCCGCTGACATAACGGTCAAGGTGGCAGAGGTCCAGGAGCCCAGGACGTTCACCAGGAACGGGAAGGAGGGCCATGTCCAGAACCTGATCGTAGGGGACGAGACAGGAACCGCCAGGTTCTCGTTCTGGAACGATGAGCTTGAGAAGATAAAAGATCTGAAGGCAGGCGACGTCATAAAGCTCACGAAAGGCTACACCAAGCTGGACTACAGGGGCAACCCTGAGCTCAGGCTGGGCAAGGGCATGCTGGAGAAGGCTCAGGCGGACATAAAGCTGCCCGAGAGCAAGCCCGCAGCCAGCGGCAAGATGTCGTTCTCCGCAGCAGGCAGGACCACAATAGAGAAGCTGAAGGAGGGCGACTTCGGGGAGATAAGGGCCGCCATGGTCCAGGTCTTCCACAGGAAGAAGCCCTTCTATGAGGTGTGCCCGGAATGCGGGGGAAGGGCATACATGAAGGACGGAAAGTTCACGTGCAAGGACCACGGGGAGGTGCAGCCCGACTTCTCCATGGTGGTGTCAGGCGTGCTGGACGACGGCACAGGCACCATACGGGCGGTCTTCTTCAGGGACATGGCAGAGAAGCTGTTCGACATGAAGGCCAGGGAGCTCAAGGATCTGGCCCAGAAGGAGATGAACGCCACGGTCATATACGACCATTTCACGGCCCTCGGGAAGGACATGATATTCAGGGGAAGGGTCAAGAGGAACGACATGACCGAAGGCATAGAGATGACGGTCAACGACATCCAGGAAATGGACCCCAAGAAAGAGGCAGAAGGCATAGTCTCTGGCCTGGCCACTGTTTAAACCTGACCGAAACTGATAAAAAGCTTATTCGTTACCCTTCAATAGGAACGCTCGAGGGGATTCATGAGTGTACCAAGACATGCCATAGCTGCAATTCTTGCCTTTATAGTATCACTTTCCATGCCGTTCCTGGCCCTTTCCAGCCCTGACGTGCCTTCAGGCTACAACTCTTACCAGGCCCTTGAGATGGGGCCCATCATGCTCGGTGACAGCCTCCAGGGGGCATTCGGGAACCTGACGTCTGTCAACATGAGCGGGTTCCTTTCAGGCCACGCCCTGGGCTCAGGCGCTTACTTCCAGTCAATAATAACCGGCCCGAGCCAGATAGAATATGACAACAGCGACGGTGACATCTACGACCCTGCCTATTATGTGGACGTGGGTACCTCATGTTCGTCCCCTGCCTACACGCTGCATGCCAATTTCACAGGACTCGGCAACTTCACCGGCCTTGTTGGCAGCCATATCACCCTCTTCGGGAAGGAGTACGTCATAACATCCCAGACCACCACCACTGCACTGTACCTGAGGGAGGTCGGGCTCTCTGGCGTGTTTGAGAAGGGCGTGAACACCACCGTCAGCTTCAACGGCTCCCATGACGTATATGTCATCAACATGACCTCCTGGTACGCCTGGGCAGACATAGATGGGGTCACCAGGATGATGTACCCTGGAAGCTACTGTACCTACGAGCTCCCCTCAGGCAACATGAGCGTCTACCTGGAGAGCCTCTGGGGGGAGATGGCAACCATCATACTGGGCTTCGAGCAGCTGAGGCTGGGCAACGGGGACCCGGCCTGGACGGGCGAGAACCTGGCATCGATAGACGGCACCATGTGCCATCTGGACTCCAACCCCACCACACACCTGAAGGTGCAGGTGGCTATGGGCAACTCTGACTATGACAACATAACATTGGGCAACCAGTTCACTGACCCCGTGTTCGGGACCGTCATAACCAGGTTCGAGAACCTGGACACCCAGGGGGGATGGGAGGAGGTCTTCGTGGACAACTCCAGTCTGCATTCTGCGACTGTCAGGTTCACTGGCCTGGGCAAACAGGAGAAGACCCTGACCTGGGCAGTCACCCCTTCAGGAGGAGCGTTCAGCCCGGAGCTAAACTCCACATCAGGAAGATGGGTAGTGGCTGAAGGACAGGACGCGATGGTTAACGACTATGTGGTGCTCGGCTCCTGGGAAACCCCTTATTATTCTAACATAGTGCAGGTCCTGTCAGTGACGGGGGCGGGAAGCCCGGGGGCATACACCGAGCTTAAGGACGTGCTCACAGGGCAGGTCCACAACGTCAGCCTGTCCATGTCTTCCGACACCGCAGGGAACATCACCCTGGGAGAGACCTACCATCTCAACAGTACAGTGGGACAGGCCCTGGCGTTCTTCTGGGGAGCGGGCTCGTCCCCTGGCTCCGCAGGCAGCAAGGTGACGGTCTACCCGCCTGTCACGACGTCTAACTGGGCCTGGCTGGCTTTCACGGAACCTGTACAGATGTCTGACGGCGTGGCCTATGAGCTGCCCACCAACTCATCATTCATCTATTCATCTGCCCAGCATGACTCAACAAGGCCGCAGTTCGGGAGAGTAAGGTACAACATAACGCCTTCTGGGATGATAGAGCTTGACGACCTGGAAGACGGCTACACTGGGCTTATGCTGCTGGAGAACGGGACTGCCGACCTGAACGGCAACTTCGTCAAGGACGCCGTCATATTCAGGATAACCGGGGTTGGAAGCGGGCCTTCCATGTACCTGGACGTATCATCCCCTGTCAAGACAGCAGCAACGGTTCAGGGCGCCACACTGTCCAGCGACACGTACGTGACAAGGTATGCTGACAGGCACGGCACTATCATAACATACGACTCCTACGGGGCAGGGCACGTGAATGTCTCCTACCCTGAATACCCTGTCTACGGGAACGTCACCATCACTGGAGGCGACATGACGCCTGGAATGGACATGGGAGTCGAGAGCCCGTACTGGATCAAGTATAACACTGGCAGCATAGAGGTGAACGCCACGACGAACCTGCCGGCAGACTGGTGCGGCTACTCCCTCAACGGGGGCGCCTACCAGCCCCTGGCCAGCCTGACTGCGACGCACTGGGGCGCCAACCTGACAGGCCTGGCAGATGGGCCATATACGATGGACTTCTGGTGCAACGGCACTGAGAGGGGCAGCATATCCTATTCAGGGAGGCAGTTCACGGTGGACGCAACGTCCCCGTACCACTGGGACACCCCCCAGGAGTGCAACATAACGGGCAACAGGAGCTATCAAGGGGTGACCATCTACGCCAAGTGCAACGTGACTGTCAACCCAGGAGTCACGCTCGTGCTTAACAGCACAATCTTCAGGATGAACATATCCTACCACGGAGAGAACGAGTTCAACGTCAGCCAGGGCGCCGCCCTGATAGCGGAAGGCTCTGACATCGGCTCGGCCAACAGCTCCCTTTACTTCACTCTCCGCCACATGGGCTCCACAATACTCGTGGGCACCACAACAAAGGAGACTGACATGTTCGGGGGGACGTCCATCATAGCTGGCTCAGTGATTGACGGCGCGCTGTTCCGGGAGGACTCCAGGAACACTATAACGGGGACGGAATCGGACTACATGATGTTCGCAGACAACTCGTCCAGTTCTGTCACCAACTGCTCCATAAACACCACCCACATAGACCAGGCGTCAGGCAGCCACACATTCATACAGGATTTGGCCCCGGGCGCCGATGTCAACAAAAGGATAAGCTCCCAGACCACTTCATTCGAGGTCAACATATCCGGCACGGAAATAAAGGAGATGATGCTGACCCCGTATACCACGGGCGAAATCAGGAACTCAACCATCAACTGGACCATCTTCAGCAGCAACCAGAACGTTTCGTTCTCCAGGCCCTCCTCCACCATGGACAACGTGAACATATTCGGGGATTCCGCAGTTGAAGGGTACTTCTCCTGGGGCCAGTTGACCACGTTCTTCTGGGGCTGGGGAAGCTCCCTTAGCAGGCTGTTCCCTATACATGTGTATGAGGCAGGGACCAGCAGCGGAGCCGGAGGGATACGCCTCAGGGCGTTCGAGAACGGGTCCTTCCTGACCGACGAGGCCTACACGGACGTGAACGGGTACACGGTCATGAACATAACATTCTACAGCAACACCCACATGGACAAGCACTGGATATTCCTGTCTACCAACTCCACAGGGATGTACACGGAGAACCTGACGTTCACCACCAGCACCGCGCCTGACGGCATAATCATGTACGCGGACACCACGCCGCCCAACATCACGGTGATGGGGCCCGGCGACGGCTACACAGTGGAGAGCGGCCAGGTGGACTTCGTGTACAGGCCCTCTGACTCGGTATCCACCACACTGAACTGCAGCCTGTACGTTAACGGGGAGCTCAACCAGAGCGGGACTGTCTATAGCGGGCTCAACTCCGCATTCAGCCTGCAGGCCGGCAGCCTGCCGGTGGGCAACTACACATGGCACATATCCTGCCTGGACGACTGGAACAACGAGGCCAACTCCTCCCAGAGTGTCCTCACGATAGCTGACCTGACCCCTCCCCAGATAAGCGAATCGTATGTCATGCAGACCAAGGCCATGCCAGGGGACAACGTGACACTGTACAGCACCATAACGGACAACAGGGCGCTGGACAGCGCCTGGGCACTGGTGTCCAACAGCACCTGGTCCGGCACTGCCCCCCTGAACCACTCGTGCCAGCAGCACACATATCCCGTTACACTGGAGCCGGGGACGTACAACATCACTGTTTTCGCCAATGACACCGCCAACAACATGGCCAGCAGGCAGATGGGCAGCTCCCTGTACCTTGACCACATGGAGATAAGCGAGCCTGTCACCCTGGGTCTGGCCATAAGGAACTGGTACAACGACACGTTCAACATAACGGGGATGGGGGTTTACGAGAACCACAGCAGCATGGACCTGAACGTGCCGAGACAGGCGGTGAACGGCCTGTTCTACATGTCAGCCACCGTCCCGAGGGGACTCTGGAGGCTGCACCTCGGCCAGGGCAATGACGGGATATGGATATATGATATGGAGGTGATAGACAACCTCACCATGATGACGGCCTACCTGGACAGGAACATAACCGAGGCCATCACAGACTACCCGCAGGGCATCAGGAGCGTGGTGGAGGCGATTGCGGTCCAGGTGCCTTTCAATTTCAGTTCAGCATACGTAAGATTAAACTACAGCGGGACGGTTGACGCTTCCCATACCAGGTTCTGGGAGTGCCATTTGTGGGACATGAACGCCAGGACGTGCAACGGGACATGGGAGGACGTCACCTCCAATGCGACAATAGACACCAACAGCAGCACGGCCATGGTACAGACAGGCAGGTTCTCGGCCTTCCTCATGTCACAGGAAACGTACTGCGGCGACGGCGTGGTTGACACGGGCGAGGAATGCGATGACGGGAACGCCAACAGCGGCGACGGGTGCAGCAGCACCTGCAGTGTCGAGGCTTCCTCCAACCCGCCGGGAGGAAACGGCGGTGGTGGAGGAGGGGGCGGAGGAATGACCACCATAACCCCTCCCCCAAGCCAGTGCAAGGCCAACTGGACATGCACGGGCTGGTCAGCCTGCATAGACGGGACCCAGTCCAGGGCCTGCACGGACGCCAACAGCTGCGGCACAGGGGAAGGCATGCCTGATACAAGCAGGCACTGCACCATCATAACTGACATGTGCGATGCGTCAACCTTTGCCATCGGGCCATCCGGGGAATGCAGGAGCTTCAGCGTCTGCGAGGTGCCTGAAGGATGGGAGAAGGTCGACAGCTGCCCGCCAGCCGAAGCAGAGCCGCAGGACGGCATCACGGGAATGTCAGTGGCCATCCCGTCTTCCATTGCTGCCGTGGCAGCGGCCCTTGCAGTCGTCATCCTGGCAGGAGCCTTCTTCTGGCTCAGGAAGCCCAAGGCCGGCCCGGAGAACTAGAACGCCCTGAAGCGCCTCTTCTTCCTGTAGCTGTACTTCTGGCTGCCCCAAAAGCCATGCCCTTTCCTGGTGTCGTAGGATGACACCATCCTGCTGAATATGCCCAGCTTTATGGCGGCTATCAGGGCTATAACGACCGCTATTATGCTCGCCGTTACCACGATGGGAACGGCCAGGGGTATTGGAGAGGGCTCCAGCACGGTCTCTTCAGTGCACGGCCTGCTCTCTTCAGGCTTGCTTTCATATGTCCCGCACCCCTCCAGGTCCACGCATACCCTCGTCTGGGTGCCGCCAGAGCACTCACCCCAGTCAGAGCATTTCCACCTCTCCGTGCACTCCTCTGCTGAAGGCGCAACGTATGTGCAGGAACGGGAGGTTTCAGGCTTGCTTTCCGTCGTCCCGCACGCATTGGCGTCAGAGCATATCCTCGTCTGTGTCCCTGAGGGGGAGCATTCCGTCCAGTCGCTGCATCCCCATGATTCCTCGCAGGAGGCTTCTGGTGACGCAGCTCCGCCCCCGCCCCCTCCGCTGCCGGAAGAGGAGGAGCTCCCGGTTTCCGTGGCTGTGCACGAATAGGACGAGCACGTGTATCCCGTGCTGCAGGAGACGCATGAGCCTGACGAGCAGTAGCATGAGCTGCTGGTGCCGGAGCAGAGGGAGTTGGAGTCGGTGCATGTCCCCAGGTAGCCAGACAGGTTGCACGCATCACATGCCCCGGAGCATGCAGAATCGCAGCAGTACCCGTCAACACAGTAGCCGCTGTTGCAGTCGCTGTTCGAGCTGCACGCCACCCCGTTGGCGTAGGTGACATTCCCTTCTGTCCCCACGTCCCCCTGCAGGTCCCCGTTGCTGGTGATGGTGCCCCCGTCCTCCGCCAGGGGGGCAGCAAAGGCACTGCTAGCAAAAACCAGCAGTAAAAAAGCGGAGAGTATCACGCTTGCCTTCATATCATCACCTATTCGCTGTACAGGCCAAACGTGTAGGATGTCGAGTATGCACCTGAGGTCGTCCCGTTGGGTATCTTCACGTACACCGTCACATTGCTCTGCACCCCTGCCAGGCCTGTGTTGTAGTCGTATAGCGGGTATATGGTCTCGGACTCGTTGTAGTCATTGAGCACGTGGTATGTCCTGGCCGTGCCTGTGTAGTCGGTGTAGTTCATCACCAAGTTGCTTGCCACAGCCATCGTGGAGGAGGAGCCTGACAGGGCCCAGTCGTTCATCTTCAGCCTGGTGGCGTTCCCTCCCGCGCCTGTCGATATGTTGAACACAAATGACCAGCCGTTAGCGTAAGTGCCGTCAGCCACGCCGGAGGTGTCGCTGGATGTCAGGGTGGCGGTTATTGTGTTTGTGGTGTCGACCTCGAACGTTATGCTGGAATTGGAGGCTGCGTTGCCTGCCTTGTCGCTCACCGCAACCGTCACCGTATGGTTGCTGGAGTCCGTCATGGAGCTGCTCGTGAAGGAGCATGTGTAGCTCCTGCCGTTGTCCCCTGTGGTGCAGTCTGCAGAGGAGTTGAAGCCAATGGATCCTTCCACGCTGTCAGTCACCTGCACTGTGCTGAGGTTTATGGCGGAACCTGCGACTTCGTCGGTCAGGGTGAACGTTATGGTGGGCGTCCTGCTGGTCCCGCTGCTGCCGTTGGTCGGGGCTGTTATGTTTATCGAGGGGGAGGTTGTGTCCACCTGGAACGTCTTGGCCTGCCAGCCTCCCCAGGAGTTGTAGGTGTTGTTGGACCTGACGTACAGGGTGTGGGTGCCGTCTCCCAGGGAGCTCACATCTATGTTGACGCCTGCGCCTTCAGAGGTCTCGTCCCAGGTGCCGTCGGCAGGGGAGGATATGGCCGTGGCCGCGGAGCTCGTGTCATCGAACACATACTCTGCGCTCGATATCACCCACTGCCCGCTTATGGTGGCGTTGGCCTCCCCGTCAGCGGACAGGATGTCATCCAGGTCATTCAGCACCAGAGAGCTTATGGAGGGCCCTGCAGTGCTGACTGTCCAGGTGACGCTCTCTACAGACGCCTCGTTGCCTGCAGCGTCAGAGCAGTTGGCATATAGGGTGTGGGAGCCGTCAGCAAGGCCTGTCATGGACTCCTTGTGTATGGTCGTGCCCGTGGTGGTCATTGCAGAGTAGCTATTGGTGGAGTTCTTCCAGTAGCAGGTCACCGTGCTTATGTCGTCGGTTATGACCGTGAACGTTATGCTGGGCCCTGTCACGAGGCCGGTGCCGGGAACAGTTATGGCGACTGTCGGGGCTGTCGTGTCCTTTATGACAATTGCTGTCTCAGAGGCTGTGTGCGAATTGCCCGAGTCGTCATATGCCCTCAGGTATATTGTGTTGGAGCCCTCCTCCAGGCCTGACCAGGTGACGTTCCAGTCTGCGGTGTAGGACGTCCCTGATATGCCCGTGGTTATGTTGGTCCAGGTTCCGTTGGAGCCTGTCTTATACTGGACATAGTTGAGGCCTGTGTCATCATTGAAGTCCACATCTATGAAGTTGCTGGCAGGGTCAGAGCTGTACGGGCCGTAGGATATGGTATTCACTGTTATTGTGGGGCTGGTGGAGTCCACTGAAACCGTCACCTCTGCGGCCGTTGAGGTATTTCCTTCATTCGGCACTTCATCGAAGGCTGTTACAGTGTAGTTCCAGGTGCCGTCAGAAGGCACGTTGTCAGTGTACTTGCTAACATTGCCCACCGTTGCCACCAGGTTGCTGGATGTGGTCACCGAGCCTGAGAGGGCCCTGTATATGTTGTACCCCTCCGCATCCACAGAACTGGACGGTGTCCAGGTCAGGTTGACGCTGTACGTCGAGCCCGCCTGCACGGCAGCCAGGCCGGTCGGGGCATTCGGGGCTGTGGTGTCCCTTATGTTGTCCACGGTGAAGCTCCAGGTGTCTGTGGCGTTGTAGTTCCCTGCGCTGTCATTGAACCAGAAGTACCACCTGACATCCTGGCCCTGTGTCGCTGTTATTGTCTTTATTATGGTCACGGCCGAGCCGCTCGTATAGCTTGTTGAAGTATCATTGGTGAAGGAGCCTGCCCCGTCGTCGAAGGCGAATATGTAGTCGCCCGCTGCATTTCCGTCAGACATAGTGAGTGTGAAATACACGTCCTGGCCCATCTGAGTGGAATCTGAACCGTTGGTCTGGTTGGCGGACCAGTAGGGGCTGGTGGAGTCGTTTATCTCGTACTGGAACGTGCTGGTGGTGTTGGCTGTTCCGTCGCCGCAGGTTATGAGTATGGTGTATGTGCCAACCTCTGTGTCAGACGGCGTGTCC
>Ga0180431_10005350_pt1 | contig 15661 bp, 26 predicted proteins | sample SS_ome_11_FD_132459 | JGI IMG/M metagenome (GOLD analysis project Ga0180431, IMG submission 132459) | Hypersaline lake sediment archaeal communities from the Salton Sea, California, USA - SS_1_MS_1 metaG | ecosystem: Environmental > Aquatic > Non-marine Saline and Alkaline > Hypersaline >... | reverse complement strand
CACTATCTCTCAAATTTTGGGCATGGGCATGACCTTGGCTGCCATAGCCGATTATGGCTATAGTCTTTCCTTGAAGCATGTCCATGGGGGCATCTTTTTCGTAATAAATCCTCATCCTCTGTAGCTCCTTCCTAAATCGTCTTTTTTTCTCTCATCATAGCTATGTTACCAGTCCTTGAAATTTCCTTGATTCCAATTGGACGAAGCAGCTCTATCACCGCCTTTAGTTTTGATTCCGGTCCGGTGACCTCTAAGGTGTAAGATTTAGGGCTTACATCAACAATCTTGCAACGGAATATATCGCTGATACGCAATATCTCGGCCCTGGACTCATCCTCGGCCCTGACCTTGATCAAAGACATCTCGCGCTCAACAAACTCGCCTTCACTGACATCTACCACCTTTAAGACATCTATCAGACGCCTGAGCTGTTTGATTATCTGCTCAATTATGTGTTCATCGCCTCTTGTCACCAAAGTGAGGTGCGACAGTGTCGGATCCAGCGTCGCAGCCACATTAAGGCTCTCAATATTAAACGCCCTTCCACTGAAAAGACCGGTTATGCGGGAAAGGGCACCGGGAGTATTTTCAACCAGTACAGAGAGAGTATGCTTCATGGGGTCAAGCTCCTTAGCCAAAATATCAAACGAGTAACATCTCAGTCGTAGCCTTTCCGGCCGGGACCATCGGGAACACGCCTTCTTCACGTGCTATAGCAAATTCCATAATCGCCAGGCCTTTGGCTTCAAGGCCCTTACTGAGCACATCATCGATTTCTTCGGGCCTGGTTGCCCTGAACCCCTTGGCACCATAAGCCTCAGCCAGTTTTACAAAATCAGGGGTCATTGTAAACTCGGTAGATGCGTAACAACGATCATAAAACAGCTCCTGCCATTGTCTGACCATGCCGAGAAACTGGTTATTAAGGATGACTATTTTTACAGGCAGGCATTGCTCCATAGCAGTTGCCAGCTCCTGGATATTCATCTGTATACTGCCGTCCCCGGCCACATCGACAACGAGTTTGTCAGGAAAGGCCATTTGTGCCCCAATGGCTGCTGGTAATCCATAACCCATGGTTCCCAGACCACCTGAAGTAAGGAGGGTCCGTGTATGGTCAAATTTATAGAACTGGGCAGTCCACATCTGATTTTGACCTACTTCGGTAGTAATGATAGCCCGTCCCTTTGTCATCTCATAAAGCCTTTCAATGACATTTTGGGGCTTTATGACACCAGGTTCCATTTTATATGTAAGGGGATGGCGTTTTTTCCATGTATCAAGCTGCTCCAGCCACGCCTTGTGCTGGTCTATCCAGGCCTCATCAGGACGGCCGACATCCTTCACTATGTCTAAAAGCCTCTTCAGTATTCTCTTGCAATCACCCACTATGGGCACATCCACCTTTACGTTTTTCTGAATGGACGTCGGATCTATGTCCACGTGAATTATCTTGGCCAGCGGGGCAAATGCCTCGATTTTTCCGGTAACCCTGTCGTCGAAACGGGCGCCCACGGCAATAATGACATCGCTGTTTGCCATTGCCATGTTGGCACAGTATGTACCGTGCATGCCCAGCATACCCAGGCTCAAATCGTGGCTGCCGGGAAATCCGCCGAGCCCCATCAAGGTCATGGTTACAGGAATATGCATTGCTTGAGCGAGTGCCCTGAGTTCCGCATCCGCATTAGATATGATTATTCCGCCACCTGCATAGATAACAGGCCTTTTTGCCTTTTCAATTAATCTGTAGGCCCGCTCAACCTGTTTGCCGTGCGGCTCGATTACCGGATTATAGGAACGGAGCTTTATCTCCTGCGGATAAACAAACTCGGCCTTGCCGTTCTGGACATCCTTGGGGAGATCTATGAGGACCGGACCCGGTCGACCCGATCTCGCGACATAAAAGGCCTCCTTAAGGATCCGGGGAAGGTCTTTGACGTCTTTAACCAGGTAATTGTGCTTTGTACAGGGACGGGTAATGCCTACGATATCCACTTCCTGAAAGGCATCGTTACCGATAAGGGCAGTAGGCACCTGACCGGTAAATATAACCATGGGTATTGAGTCCAGGTATGCTGTCGCTATACCTGTAACGGTATTTGTAGCCCCCGGACCTGAGGTGGCTATGCACACTCCCACCTTTCCGGAGGCCCTGGCATAACCATCAGCGGCATGGGCCGCTCCTTGCTCATGTCGGACCAGGACGTGCTTTATAGTACCGTCTTTTTCCAAGGTATCGTAGACATCTATAATAGCCCCGCCGGGAAAGCCAAAGATAACATCGACACCTTCCCGCTTGAGGGCCTCTAAGACCATTTCTTTTCCAGTCATCTTTGCCATATACTTTACCCCTGTCAGCGATAGAATTAGATTGGGAGAACCAGATCGGTCTCTGAAGCTTATTACCCTGTTTTTACATTGTCAATAAAGTTAACCCCTTCAAGTCGGCTTTATTAACAAATAATGCCCTCAAAACTTTCAGCTTTGAGGGCATTCAATCCAATGTAAGGCATATTGTACATCACCCGGTAATCGTTTAACCCTTTGGCAGGGAGCTCATAATACGGTACTGGATGAAATCTTTTTATTCTATAAGGGACCGAATCAAGTCTTAACTGTCTCTGAACTGTTTTCCCCCTTCTTTTCTTCTGTCTCTCCTGAGTCAACACCTACCTCTGAGGTCTGATCACCAGGGCCTTTGTCATCCGCACCCGCCTCTGCCTCCAGGGCCTCCTCCGCAGGGAATTCTTCCTTTACACTTACCGCCTCTGCGACTGATGTCTCTTCACTGATTCCGGTTTTTTCAGCAAAGTCATTCTCCTGTTTTACAGGTTCCGACTTATTCACAGAAACCGGACCGGCCTGCGGTATCAAGGATTCGGTAGACACCTTTTTTGAGGGTTTACTTTGAGGCTTGGGGCGCTCCAGGGAATCGGTGACCAGTTCCACAATAGACATCATGGCGGCATCACCCCTTCGAGGGCCCATCCTTACTATCCTGGTATAACCACCATTGCGATCGGCAAACTCCTGCCCCCATTTATCAAAAAGCCTTATAACGACCTTTCGGTCACGTATGACGGAAAAGGCCTGACGCCTTGCATGGAGGTTCGACGCCTTTGCCAGGGTAATCATTTTGTCAGCCACACGCCTGACCTCTTTGGCCCTTGGAACTGTTGTGACAATTCGGCCATACCTCAATAACGATGTAACCATATTCCCGAGCATCGCCTTGCGATGAGCTGTCTTACACCCCAGTCTATTCGTCCTTCTTCGGTGCCTCATTACTCATCACCTTCTTTTTCGTCGGTATTTTTCCCCTGGTCTGTTTTCTCCGGCGGGGTCCATCCCTTAAGTTTCATTCCCAAATGTAACTCCATGCTATCGAGGTTTTCCTGGATCTCTTGCAGAGATTTTCGACCAAAATTTTTTGTCTTCAGCATGTCCTGCTCTGTTTTCTGCACCAGCTCGCCGATATAGTGTATATTGGCGTTTTTAAGGCAATTGGCCGAGCGTACGGAAAATTCAAGTTCATCAATTTTCCGGTTCAGATATTCGCTTTTGCCTTCAAATTCAGAAGAGAGCTTCTCCTCTTGCGACTCATCCTTCTCGTCAAAGTTAATAAATACCGTAAATTGATCCTTCAGAATCTTTGCCGCATAAGCTATGGTGTCCTCAGGAAGAACCGTACCGTCTGTCAGGACCTCAAGAGTCAACTTGTCATAGTCCGTCATCTGACCAACACGGGCCTTGGTAACAACAAAATTGACCTTCAGCACCGGAGAGAACAGGGCGTCGATAGCCATAGTACCCAAAGGCTTATCAGGGTCCTTGTTGTTTTCAGCAGCGGCGTATCCTTTGCCCCATTTAGCAGCCATTTCCATCCGCAATTCACCATCTTTTGTCAATGTCGCAATATGATGATCGGGATTCAGCACTTCGACTCCACCATTCGGGGCGATTAAATCCTTGGCATACACTTCTGCCGGTCCCTGTTTTTCCAGCAGCAAGACCTTTTCTTCATCTTTGAAGATCTTCAGGCGCACACCCTTCAGATTGAGGATAATATCTGTTACGTCTTCAATCACTCCCGGTATGGTTCCCAGGTCATGTAACACACCTTCAATCTTTACGGAAACAATAGCAGCCCCCTGTAAAGACGATAAGAGCACACGTCGCAAGGCATTGCCCAGTGTAATGCCATAGCCCCTCTCCAGAGGCTCGCAGCTGAATTTGCCGTAAAACTTCGTGTGTGTTGCGCTATTAACTTCCAGCCTGTTTGGATATATTAATTCCCGCCAGTTGCGATAGTATGGAGTCTGTTCAGCAGTCATATTGTCTCTATATTCCTCTTGAACACCGGATATAATTCAATTCTTTTGCCCTGGAATCTCTCCAGGATCAGTGGCAGCATCACAGGTTATTATTTAGAATAGAATTCAACTATTAGCTGTTCCTGAATGGGCATCGTTATATGCCTTCGTTCAGGCATTGCCTTCACTGAACCTTGGAGCTTATCCTCATCCAGTTCCAGCCAATCAGGCACACCCTTGCGGGCAACCGCCTCCCGCGCCTGCTGGATCGGAAGTATTGACTTGCTCTTCTCCGCCACCTTGATTTCGTCTCCCTCCTTTACCAGGTAGGACGGTATGGATACCCTTTTTCCGTTTATGGTAAAGTGTCCATGACGGACCAACTGACGCGCCTGTGATCTCGACTCGGCAAAGCCCAGACGATAAATAACGCCGTCAAGACGCCTTTCCAGCAGTATCAGAAGATGAGTACCCGTTACCCCCTTTTGACGATCAACTTTATCAAAATAACTCCTGAATTGTGCCTCCTGCAATCCATACATACGCCGGACCCGTTGTTTTTCTCTCAAACGCACCCTGTAGTCAGAGGTCTTTATTCGGCCCTGGCCATGCTCCCCGGGCACATAACCGCGTTTTTCAAAGGCACACTTATCTGAATAACACCTGTCTCCCTTAAGAAAAAGTTTACAACCCTCCCTGCGACACAAGCGACATCGTGGTCCTGTATATCTAGCCAAAATACTCCCTCCAATAACTTGGAAACATAATAAATAAGCCCATTTAATACGTGATGAAGTCCTATACTCTCCGTCTCTTCGGAGACCTGCAACCGTTATGAGGTATTGATGTCACGTCTCGAATAACTGAAATCTTAAATCCTGCTATCTGAAGGGCGCGCACTGCCGCCTCTCTTCCGGAACCCGGCCCGTTGAGATATACTTCAACACTTCTCATGCCATGGTCCGCCGCTTTTCTTACCGCATTTTCAGCGGCTACCTGGGCGGCAAATGGGGTGCCTTTCCTCGAGCCCTTAAAACCCTGGGTCCCCGCACTTGACCAGGAAATTGTATTCCCCTGTTTATCAGTTATATTTATTATGGTATTATTAAAAGAAGATTGTATATGCACAACACCTTCCGGCACATTCTTCTTTTCTTTTCGACCACCTCTTCTCGGTGATGCCATATTATTTCAACCTCCGTTACTGAGCCCTTCTCTTACTTTTGACTACTGAGCGTCTGGGACCCTTTCGAGTACGAGCATTTGTTTTGGTGCGCTGTCCATTAACAGGAAGTCCTCTGCGGTGCCTGAGACCCCGATAACTTCCAAAATCCATCAGTCGCTTGATGTTTAATGATACCTCTCTACGGAGGTCTCCCTCCACCTTATAGCTGACATCTATAGTCTTCCGCAGCGACGTAATATCTTGATCAGTCAAATCATCGGTTTTTTTATTTCTGTCAATTTTTGCCTTATCCAGGATTTGCTGGGCACTTGTACGCCCGATTCCATAAATGTATGTAAGCGCAATCTCCAGCCTCTTGTTCTTTGGCAGCTCAATACCTGCAATTCTTGCCACGGATCAACCCCCTCGCTATCCCTGTCGCTGTTTGTGTCTTGGATTTTTGCAAATCACTCGCAGTATGCCCCTGCGTCGTATTATTTTGCAGTTCTTACACCGACGTCTGATTGATGCTTTAACCTTCATGGCATATCCCTTTTCACCCTTCGCACTTCCGTACCGCTATTCAATCCTTATAATATAAAACCTAAGGTCTACCTGGCCCTGTATACAACGCGGCCCCTGGATAGATCATAGGGCGACAGCTCTACAGTCACGACATCACCAGGCAATATCTTTATATAGTGCATACGCATTTTACCTGAAATATGTGCAAGGACCTTATGGCCATTTTCCAGTTCAACGCGAAACATGGCATTGGGTAAGGTTTCAAGCACCTTTCCCTCTACCTGTATGGCATCACCTTTGGACATTTAGTCTTCCTTGTTTACTTCTGCAGTCATTCTACCTTCTTCCCTTCAGCCTGGTCCCCTTCATAAACCCCTCGTAGCTCCTTGTGATAAGATGCGACTCAATTTGAGCCATGGTATCCATTCCCACACCGACAACAATCAGAAGGGCAGTTCCTCCAAAATAAAAAGGGACATTGAACTTTGAAATCAATATGCTTGGTAATACGCAAATCGCTGAAACATAGATGGCACCTATCAGGGTAATCCTGGTAAGGACCCTGTCAATATATTCAGAAGTGCGCCGTCCAGGCCTGAGACCCGGGACATACCCCCCGTGTTTTTTCATGTTCTCTGCTATATCAACCGGATTGAAGATCATGGCCGTATAAAAATAACAGAAAAAGACAATGGCCAATACAAAGATCGTCTCATAAAACAGGCTTCCCGGCATCAAGCTCTGGGCTATGTTCTGCATCCACGGCACCTGTATAAAGTTTGCTATTGTCGCAGGAAACATCATAATAGACGACGCAAAAATCGGTGGTATCACCCCCGCGGTATTTACCTTTAGCGGCAGATGGGTGCTTTGCCCTCCATATACCTTCCGTCCCACTACCCTTCTGGCATATTGGACCGGAATACGCCTTTGGGACCGCTCCATAAAACAGATAAACCCGATTACCGCTACCATCATCACTAAAAGAAATATAACCAGAGCCAGGTGTATATCACCAGTGCGCATCAGGCTGAACGTGTCTATCATGGCCGAGGGCATTCTGGCTACAATACCGGCGAAGATAATCAGAGAGATACCATTACCAACGCCCCTTTCTGTAATCTGTTCTCCAAGCCACATCAGAAATACCGTCCCTGACATGAAGGTCAGGGCACTTAAAAGCCGAAAAGACCATCCTGGGTCCGCCACAACCGGGGCGCCGTCCGGTGCCGTCAAACTCTCAAGGGTAATAGCTATTCCCAGCCCCTGAATAATACTCAGGCCCACTGTACCATATCTGGTATATTGGCTGATCTTCTTTCTTCCTGCCTCACCTTCTTTTTTTAAGGCCTCAAGATGTGGAATAGCTACTGTAAGAAGCTGAATAATGATGGAGGCGCTGATGTAAGGCATGATGCCCAGAGACAAAATGGACATATTCTCAAGCGCTCCACCGGAAAACATATTGAACATGCCGAACAGCGTCCCCCTGGCACGATCAAAAAAGGACGCCATGGCCGCAACATCAATACCGGGAGTGGGAATTTGGACCCCGATCCGGTATACAGCCAGCATAAGCAACGTAAAAACAATGCGTTTACGCAGTTCCGGTACCTGGCCTATGCCCCCTAGTCCCTTAAACAATATTTGCCCTCCGGGCCTGGTCGCTGATTATCTCTACCTGTCCTCCGGCAGTCTCTATTTTATTCCTGGCGGTCTTGCTGACAGCATGGGCACGAACCGTTAAAGGCCGCTGTATCTCGCCGTCACCCAGTATTTTCAGAAACTGATTACGCTTGCGTACAAGTCCCAATGCCTTCAAAACGGTAATATCCACTACTCCTTCATGCCTGAGCTCTGCCAGGCTACCCACATTCAATACACCGTAGACCTTTCTGAAGGGGTTCTTGAAACCCCGTTTGGGGAGCTTCCTATACAATGGCATTTGACCGCCTTCAAATCCTGGACGAATATTACCGCCGGAACGGGATTTCTGGCCGTTTTCACCACGGCAGGCCGTTTTCCCGTGTCCGGATCCCGGTCCCCTCCCGACGCGTTTTTTCCTGCGTGTGGACCCTGGATCAGGTCTTAATGCATCCAATGTAATCATATATGCTCCTAATAAATTGAGAAATCGACGTTTTATAAATCAGAAAATGACCTTTTGTTTCCAAATTCTATCTCAATTTCCTGTTCTACGGTTTTCCCCCGGCACTTTGCCCTGGAGATTGACGTGCGCAGGATTTCCAGTCCGTTAAACGTGGCGTGCATTACATTGTGTGGATTTTTGGAGCCAAGACACTTTGTCAATATATCCTGAACTCCTGCCGCCTCCATAATCGCCCTTACGACAGCACCAGCTATGACGCCGGTGCCGGGTGAGGCAGGTTTCAACAGGACCCTGCCGGCGCCAAAATGACCAACCACCTCGTGAGGTATGGTCTTGCTTATCATCGGTATCTTGGTCATAGACTTGGTTGCCTTCTCACGTGCCTTTCTGAGGGCCTCGGGCACCTCTCTGGCCTTTCCCATGGCAAAACCGACTTTGCCGGCCCCGTCACCTACCACTGAAAGGGCACTGAAGCTGAAGCGTCTTCCCCCTTTGACCACTTTGGCCACGCGATTAATATAGACTATTTTTTCTATCAGTTCTTGTTCGTTATCTGTATGGTCTTTCTGCAACGTTACCCCCTGATGGCAGCTCACTACTATAATTCAGAATTCAAGACCGACTTCTCTGGCCGCATCCGCAAGGGCACTTACCCGGCCATGATAGAGATATCCGCTCCGGTCAAATGCCACTGCATCTATGCCCTTTTCCTTAGCCCTTTGAGCGATAATTCGGCCGACCTCTTTAGCCACGGCCTTTTTGTCTTTAAAATCGCCTGCCTTGCTTTTGATCTCTGAAATCAAGGAAGAGGCAGCCGCGATTGTGTTACCCTGTTCATCATCTATAATCTGAACGTATATGTGCTTGCTGCTGCGGAAAACCGCCATTCTTGGACGCTCTGTCGTCCCTGATATGTGCTTTCGTATATGCCGTTTACGCCTTAAACGCGCCTTCAGCCTAGGACTGGTCTTTGCCATAATTATTCCCATTTGCTGTATTGCTGATGGTTCTTCTATACATAACTGCTACGCAGCAGTCTTTCCAGCTTTGCGGACTATCTGTTCATCCGCATACCTGATTCCCTTGCCTTTGTAGGGCTCTGGTGGTCTGAGAGATCGGATTCTGGAGGCGGTAAGTCCCAAAAGCTCCTTATCATATCCCTCCAGGATTATTCGAATTTCCTTTTGCCTCTCTACTCTGGCTATGATTCCTTCTGGAAGAGAAAATTCTATCGGATGAGAATGGCCAACGTAAAAAACCAGCCCGTTCTCCTTCTCTTCGATCCTGTAACCAACTCCCATTACCAGAAGTTCCCGCGTAAATCCTCTGGTGACCCCAACAACCATGTTGTTTACAAGTGTTCGAAACAGCCCGTGTATAGAGCGACTCTGCCTTGAATCATCAGTTCTCCTGACTAACAGGTACTCACCATGTTTTTCAACACTTGCCAAGGGATGTATTTCCCGGCTCAAGACACCCTTGGGGCCCTGAACAGTTAAAACGGGTCCATCTATGGTGACCTTGGCCTCTGAAGGCACATTTATGGGTAACTTACCGATTCGAGACATGAAAAACTCCAGATTACCAAACGGCGCAAATAACTTCTCCGCCCGTATTATTTTGTTTGGCCTCGACATCAGTCATGACACCCTTTGATGTGGAAATCACTGCTGTACCAAGCCCAGATCTTATTTTTGGAATTGCGCCCTTTTTACAGTAAACTCGGCACCCGGGCGAACTTATTCGCTTTAATCCGAGAATAACAGGCTGCCCGTCAGAATATCTCAGAAACAAACGAAGAGTTTTGTGCCGCCCGTCTTTGAAAATGCGGAAGTTGCTTATGTAGCCTTCTTTCTTAAGTATTTTTGCAATTCCAACCTTCAAATTGGAGGCAGGAATATCAACCCTTTCATGCCTTGCTTTATTGGCATTTCTGAGCCGTGTAAGCATATCCGCTGCAGGATCAGTCATAGACATATTTAAGCTCTCCCGAATGTATGGAGTTTTACGGCTACCAGCTGGCCTTGGTTACCCCGGGGATTACTCCCTGAGAGGCCATTTTTCTGAAGCATATTCTGCATAAGCCGAATTTCCTTATAAAGGCACGTGGACGACCACAAATCGGACATCTATTATACTTTCTGACACTGAACTTGGGTTTCCTCTGTGCCTTATTTATCAATGCCTTTTTAGCCAAAGGTCCCTCCTCAATTAAATCTACTTGCGAAACGGCATTCCTAAAGTATTCAACAAATGCCGAGATTCATTATCGGTTTCAGCACTTGTAACTATCGTCACATTCATTCCCTTGATCTTGTCTATTTTGTCATAGTCGATCTCCGGAAAGATAATCTGTTCCTTAATACCCAATGTATAATTACCATTTCCATCAAAGGCCTTTGGCGAAATACCTCTAAAGTCCCTGATCCGGGGAATGGCAATATTAATGAGCTTTGTAAGAAAATCGTACATTCGCTGCCTTCTGAGGGTCACACGGCACCCTATGGGCATTCCTTCTCGTACCTTAAAGGCTGCGATTGATTTCCTGGCCCTTGTGATTACCGGTTTCTGTCCGGAAACAAGGGTTAATTCCTCCATCGCAGAATCTAATACCTTTGGATTTTCAATTGCTTCACCAAGCCCCATATTTAAAATAATTTTTTCGATCCTGGGCACCTGGTGAGGATTCTTATATCCAAAATGTTCCATTAATTCTGGAACACACTTTTTATGATATCTCTCTTCTAAGAGGACCATGCTCTAAATGCCTCCACAAGGCCTACTTTTTTTCCGTTGGAATAGTTTCTCCGCATTTTTTGCACACGCGGACCTTAACGCCGTCTCCCAGAACCTTCCTCGATATTCTCACCGAATCAGTACATTTGGGGCAAATCAACATGAGATTGGACAAGTGGATGGATGCCTCTTTCTCTAAAATGCCGCCACCCGTACCGGGCCCTGGTCGAGTATGGCGCTTTACTATCTGCGCGCCCTCAACAAGTGCCCTTCCCTTCGCGGGTAAAATTGAAAGTATCTTGCCGACTTTACCCTTGTCTCGGCCGGCCTTAACCATTACCCGGTCATTTTTTCTCAGATATGTCTTTACGACTTTCATTGGCCCAGCCTCCTTGGACTAAAGTACCTCTGGTGCAAGCGATATTATCTTCATATAACGCCTTGCCCTTAATTCCCTGGCCACTGGTCCGAAAATTCGCGTACCCACCGGTTCTCCATATTGATTTATCAAAACCGCTGCGTTCTCGTCGAACCGTATCCACGAACCGTCAACCCTGGATATCTCCTTCTTGGTCCTTACGACAACGGCTTTAACCACATCGCCTTTTTTTACTTTTGAATTCGGCATGGCCTCCTTAACCGAGACGACCACCGTATCCCCCAAACTTGCAAAGCGTCTGCGAGTTCCGCCCAAAACCCGAATACAACACACGCGTTTTGCACCAGAATTATCAGCGACATTTAATAACGTTTCTTGCTGGATCATGACATGATCCTTTCCTTTCTCTTGCTGTTCTAGAGAGCCTTTTCAATAATCCCTCTAACGACCCAACGTTTGTGTCGACTCAGAGGACGATACTCTTCTATTAGAATTTTGTCGCCTATTTTACAGCTATTCCCTTCATCATGGGCCATATACTGCTTTTGCCGGTTCATATACTTTCCATATATTGGATGCTGTACCCGCCTGACCACCTTGACAACCACTGTTTTTTCCATCTTGTCACTGGCAACCGTACCTATAACTGTCCTACGAGATTTCTTTTCGGCATTCATGCCATGCTCCATTGCTAGATCCCGGAATCAACAACTTTCTCCGCCAGTACTGTTTTAGCCCTTGCTATTGAACGTCTCACAGCACGAATCCTCATTATGTTCTCCAACTGATGAGTGGCCTGCTGAAAACGAAGATTAAAAAGCTCCTGCCGCAGATTCTTTTCTTTCTGTCGAATTTCTTCTATGCTAAGTTCCCTAAGTTCATCCGCCATACTCATGGCATTTCACTCCTAGCGACAATCCTGGTGGGAATGGGTAGTTTATATTGCGCCAGTCTCAAGGCCTCTCTCGCGGACATTTCGTCAACACCTTCCATCTCATAAAGCATCCTGCCCGGCTTTATCTGTGCCACCCATGAATCAACTGCACCCTTACCCTTACCCATTCTGGTCTCGGCAGGCTTGCTGGTAATAGGTTTGTCCGGAAATATTCGTATCCATATTTTCCCGCGACGTTTGACGCACCTTGTAATAGCTATACGAGCGGCCTCTATCTGCTGCGCTGTGATCTTGCCGCGGCCGATCGCCTTGAGGCCGTAATCGCCGAAGGACAAACTGTTTCCGCGCTGCGCCATGCCTTTTATGCGGCCTTTCTGTTGCTTGCGATATTTGACTTTCTTTGGGCTAAGCATTTACTTCTCTCCAGCGGAAATGCTTCATTACCATCATATTTCCATTGCCGGGGCTTCAGAGTCCCTATCGGGCAGGACCTCTCCGTTGAACACCCATACCTTGACACCGATGACACCATAGGTAGTCATTGCCTCGGCTACTCCATAATCAATGTCCGCCCGCAGGGTGTGTAACGGAACTCTGCCGTCAAGATACCACTCGGTACGGCACATTTCAGCACCCCCCAAACGGCCAGCACTGGCAATCCTTATACCCTGAGCGCCGAACTTTCGTGCCATGCTGATAGCCCTCTTCATTGCCCTGCGAAAGGAGATGCGCCGAACAAGCTGCCCCGCAATATTTTCAGCTACCAGCTGTGCATTTATTTCAGGCCTTCGAACCTCTGTGATGTCAATCATTATTCGGCGCCTGACCATCTTTTCCAGAGACCGCTTGAGGCCCTCGATTTCAACACCTTTTTTACCAATAATTATTCCGGGACGCGCGGTGAATATTCTAATACGCAATCTCTGCGCGGCCCTCTCTATCTCAATTTTGGATATTCCTGCGTGGCTGATTCGATTTTTAATAAACTGTCTGACCTTGTAATCCTCAAGAATCAGTCTGGAATAATCCTTCTCAGCAAACCATCGCGAGTCCCATGTACGCGTTATCTGTAGCCTGAGGCCGATTGGATTTACTTTCTGGCCCAAGGTATCCTCCTAATTTTACCGCTCATATTCATTTACCCTTCGTCCAGCACTATCGTTATGTGGGAAAAACGATGTTGTATCCTATAGGCCCTGCCCATTGCCCTGGGATGAAATCTCTTGAGTTGAGGACCTTGATCCACAAAGATTTTTTTAATGTACAGAATATCCACATCAATATTTGGATTTTGATCCGCATTAGCCAAGGCCGATTCAAGCACCTTCTTAATCATCCTTGCGCCCTTTTTGGGCATAAAACTGAGGATCTGCAAGGCCTCTCCCACAGATTTGCCTCGAACGGCATCCGCAACGAGACGGGTCTTTTGTGGAGACATTCTTAAGTATTTGGCAACCGCCCTGGCTTCCATTCGTGCACTGCCCTCTCTTACTTCTTCCTAATCCTGGATTTTTTATCAACAGCGTGACCGTAATAGGTGCGCGTTGGCGAAAACTCGCCAAGCTTGTGCCCAACCATATTTTCAGTGATGAATACAGGGATGAATTTCCTGCCGTTGTGCACTGCAAACGTTAGCCCCACCATGTCAGGCACAATCATAGAGCGTCTGGACCAGGTCTTAATAACACGCCTGTCTTTCGTCTCAACGGCCTTAACCACTTTTTTCATCAGGTTATCATCAACAAAAGGACCTTTTTTTACCGACCTTGGCACCTGTTTTCTCCTATTTCCTAAAACTTAGAGCCCTATGGGCAAATGTAAAGAATCTCTGACACGGATTACACTGCCCAATCCGTGTTCAACCATGCAACCTGTATCCAAAAATGAGACTTCCTGTATTGTCCAAATAAAATGCCCTGAATCTCTGACTCCCCAATTTTCCAGAAACTACTTCTTTTTGTGCCTGCTGCGTACTATGAAGGCATCGCTTGGCTTGTTCTTTTTTCTTGTGCGATACCCTTTCGCCGGCAAACCCCACGGACTGCAGGGATGTCTGCCGCCGGAAGATCTGCCCTCGCCGCCACCCATGGGATGATCAACGGGATTCATTGCGACGCCGCGCACACTTGGACGTCTCCCAAGCCACCGGCTCCTGCCGGCCTTGCCCAGTTTAACATTTTCATGATCAAGATTTCCCACCTGACCAACAGTAGCCCTGCAGGTATCAAGAAATATCCTTACTTCTCCACTTGGAAGACGTAATTGCACATATTTGCCTTCCTTGGCCATTACCTGGGCTGAACTGCCGGCGCTCCTCACAATTTGTCCCCCCTTACCGGGGCGCAACTCCACATTATGTACCTGAGTCCCCAGGGGAATACTTTTTAAGGGCATGCAATTTCCGGGGTGTACGTCCGTTACGTCGTCGGAAATAACAAACTCACCGACCTTGAGTCCCAATGGGGCCAGAATATATCTCTTTTCACCATCAAGATAATTCAGAAGGGCTATCCTGGAAGACCTGTTGGGATCATATTCAATAGCAGCCACTTTTGCCGGCACACCGAGTTTATGTCTCTGAAAATCTATTCTCCTGTATTTACGCCTGTGCCCGCCGCCTCTATGCCTGGCGGTAATCCTTCCGTATACATTTCTCCCGCCACTGCGCTTGAGGGGCTCAACCAATAATTTTTCCGGGGCCTTCTCAATGATTTCATGATCTACCAACACGGTCATGCCGCGTCTGCCCGGAGAGGTTGGCTTATATTTTTTAGCTGGCATTATACACCTTCAAAAAATTCAATACTTTCACCGTCATAAAGCCTTACAACGGCCTTTTTAACATCGGAACGCCTGCCTGTAAAACGGCCGACTCTTTTGGGCTTTCCTTTGAGCTTGATAGTTTGGACAGACAGCACTTTAACTTTAAAGATCTTCTCCACGGCAGTTTTTATTTCAATTTTATTTGCTTTTTGATCCACCTGGAAGACTAACTGATTCGCTGCCTCTTTCTGTAAAGTGGCCTTCTCGGTAATCAGCGGGGCCTTTATGACCGAATACAGTTCCTTCATGGCCTCAGTCTCTCCTCTATCAATCCAACGGCGGGTTCCTTGATTATCACATATTCGTATTTCAGTAAATCATATACATTGATGCCTTTCAAAGGCAGAACCTTAACATGAGGAATATTCCGTGAAGATAACTCCAGGGTCTGATCCGGCATATCGGAAACTATTACCGCCTTTTTTACGGCAAAACGGTCAAGCAGGCCTTTCATATCCCTGGTCTTTATCTGCTCCAGTCCAAAATCCCTTAGCACCAAAATTCTATCGCCCTCGATTTTTGTACTGAAGGCCATTCTCAGAGCTAAACTGCGAACCTTTTTAGGCAGGCTGTAGCCGTAATCCCTTGACTTCGGACCAAATACCGATCCACCCCTCTTCCACAAAGGCGACTTATTGCTGCCTGCCCGGGCCCGACCGGTCCCTTTCTGCCGATAAGGTTTTTTGCCGCTACCACTGACTTCACCCCGCGT
>Ga0180431_10005349_pt1 | contig 15663 bp, 10 predicted proteins | sample SS_ome_11_FD_132459 | JGI IMG/M metagenome (GOLD analysis project Ga0180431, IMG submission 132459) | Hypersaline lake sediment archaeal communities from the Salton Sea, California, USA - SS_1_MS_1 metaG | ecosystem: Environmental > Aquatic > Non-marine Saline and Alkaline > Hypersaline >... | reverse complement strand
TGTTGCAGTGCCGCCAGCTGCTGGTTGAGCTGGTCACTTTGATTGGGTCGTTCAATTTTCTGGGTTTGGATCGGGTTCCAACCCATTTTTTGTTGTTGCATGTGATGAGGCACGTGCGCCCGATTCAACAGCGCGTTTCGATCATTTTGGACGGCTTCCATCATCTGGTTGAGCTGGTCAGCGGCCCCACCTCGACCCACTTGCTGTGGCTGATATTGGGCTGGCAACTGTGGAATTTGTGGTTGACCGCCTCCGGCCCCTCCGGGCCCGCCTGCCACCTGCGGTGGGTGATAATTGGGTGGAGGTGCGATCGAGGGCATTTGCGAGCGGGCCGTCATAAAGTTTTCAAAACGTTGGGCTGCCTTGTTGCCGTCGATGCTATTCAGGAGATCACGGTCGGAAATCATCTGTTGTGGCACAAACGACGCCATCCCGAGTGAACCACTCATACCGGCCGCTCCATCCACCGCGGCAGGTGCGCCGGCCATCACTTGGGTGGTGCCTGTGGTTTCATTGATACCGGCGAGCGTTTGCGAGTTGCGATACTTGATCCACATGACACACTCGGGGCCCAAGAAAAACTGCCCCTTCTCGTCAATCAACGACGGCACTCCTTTGAGCCACGGCGGGCGATTTTGAACGGGGGCGGCGTCCACAACCTCCACCTGCGTGTCCAAGTCGCTGTTGGCCCGCACCATTTGAATGCAAGACATGCAAGTGGTGTCATTCATCAGCGCATACAGTTTGATGGGTTTAAACTGGGCCGACGTGGCATGCTGCAGGAACGACATGTATTGCTGGTGAACCTGTGGATCCAACTGCGGGGCACCCGGTGACTGCACCGGCGGTTGCTGATATTGCTGGACCTGTTGCTGAATCTGTTGCACTTGTGGTTGTTGTTGATATTGCTGATAAGATGTTTGGTGTTGCTGATAGGAGGCTTGCTGCTGCGGTTGTTGATATTGCACCTGTTGTGCATTGTAGTATTGCTGTTGAACCGGTTGCTGTGGCTGTTGCCATTGCTGTTGGACCTGTTGTTGCCTTGGTCTCCATTGGCTGGAACTCATGCTCGTCTTTTGAAAAATAACCACACATTGTTCGAATTTCACTCAACGCACTCTTTGACCAGCGCCTCGAATTTCAAAAAAAAAAAGGTCCTGAGATTCTCCGGTGGTTCACCTGGAAAATCAGGGCCTTGTCACGCCTGTGACAGGAGGTAGGTGGCCTGAAAAAGGGGGTGAGATCACACGCCGAGTTACCTGGTATTTTTTTGAGAGCCAAGAAGTTTTTCTGGTGCTTGTCAACATCTTTATTTTTCATCCGTGATCACGGATGATCATGCGTTGGGCTCGAGAATCACGTAAGGTGTCGGTTCATACACCATGTAAATCACAAAATCTTTGAGCACTGAATACCCGAGCAGACCGTCGAAGCGACGAGTGGCCAACAGACCCGGACACACGCGGGAATCGTTGCAATCTGGAAACAGGATTTCCAATCGGCGCAACAGGTGGTCACCCACGGACACTCGCGGCACCACCTTTTTTTTGAGGGTAATGTTGTTCTCCGAGAACGATGCTTCCACCGATCCGTCCACGCCCTCGGCATCCAAGTTTTTACCCTTGGCCCGTTTGTATTTGTTCATGAAGCCCTTGGTCATGATGGTGGCAAATGCCCCGGTGTCAAGGGCCATCTCCGCCGGCACTCCGTCGATCTCCATCGGAATCAAAAAGTAGTGTTCGTTCTCGAGCCAGCCCGTGAACTTCATGCCCTTTCCACGCGACGGATACCGGAAACGCCCGGGGTCATAAAAGGTAAGCGTCTGATTCTTGTAGTCGAGTCGCGTGACAAAGTGGCGTAAGAACGTGATGCCCAAAATACCACCCTGCTTTAAGCAGTCGGTGCCGTATCCATACGTGTCGTCCAGCGTGCCGGGCAAGCTGCGGATCACCGCCGAGTGCGCCGGAATCTCCACCACTGGTTGACCCGTGGTCATGTCAAACACGAAACCACTCGGCAGCTTGGTGGTGGTCAACGAGTCGGTGCGCAGCGTCTGCACATCCATCGAACCAGTGGCTGGCAAGTTCAGGCGGCGTGCCAAGCTGGAATCGACGGCGGTATATCCATAGCCACTGTCGACGATCCAACACGTGAGATGGTCGTCGCCGTCCAACATGATGGGCAACACTGGATTCTCCTTGATCAGGCGGAAAGGCACCACCTGACCAGACGTGGGCAGACGCGCGAGTGACTCGATGCGTCCATTCTTGGACTCCCATGCTTCGCGAAAGGCCGGCGGCTTCGACCGCAACACGACGAGCGCTAACACGGCACTGGCACCAAGCGCTGCTAACGTGGCCACACCGTTCATTACGCTCTTATCTAATGAAACACAACTTTTTATTTTCGCTTGGCAATCACTGCTTGCCTGAATTTCGCCGGCGACACCCCCAGCGCTTTGGCCCGTTTCTCAATTTGGGCATCACGCTGTTTCCGGTCGCGCGGATTCTGATAATCGTTAATATGCTTGCCCGTTTTCCGATACATTCGAGCGGTCGCCACTTTTTTAGCCCGTTTCTCTTTGGTAAATTGACCGCTCTTTTCATACTTACCTTTGGTGGGTGGCACGTGAGCCCGAAGCGCGGGAACCAGGCGCTTGATGACGCTCTGCTGGCTGCAAAGGTCGGCCTTTACCCGCGAAGACACTTCCACCTTGTCCAGCACCCGATCGACCCGATCCTTGACGGACTGAATGTAACCCACTTGCTCGGCGGGCATGTCGTCAGTGATCTCAGGAATGGCGCCACCGGGAAACAAGTCTGTCGACTTGGAGAGCTCCACTTCAAACACGGCCTTTTGCACGTTGTTAATGTGTTTTTGGTGAGCCATCAAACCTTTCTGCACATGCATAAATACGTTGGCCTTGCGCTCGTTTTCCTGTTTCAGGTGAGATTTCCGCGGGGCCTCCAGCTGTTCCTTCTCGCGATACCACTGACATACCTGACGTGCGTGCTCAAAGGCCACCATCTGATTGTCCCGTTCCATGTGGACCATGCGCGAACAGAGTTCTTCGACGCGATCCTGCGTCTCGGAGATTTCCGTTTGAATGTGGGGTGTGGACGGCTCCCGTTCCAACACACTGATGGAGTGGAGCAAGCGCATTTTCTCTTTTTGGAGTTCTTCGTAGGCCAGGTCAAAACTCCGACTGGCCTCCAGTTGGGCGGCACTCACCTCGGGCCGTGGCGGCACCGGACTGGACAACACGGGCACCGGCTCCAGCGGTTCCAAATTCAACAAGTTGCGAAACAAGGCCTTTTGAGGCACCGCGAAATACACCCAATAATCGTTCAGCACCATCGGCTCGGGTGTTTGAAAATCCGACACCGTGGGATCAGACAACGTATCACGGCTTTTCAACACGCCCCGCAATCCCTTGGGGCGCTTCGAAGCCGGCGTCAAGCCATTGTTCTCCAGGCCCGAATTTCGCTTCATCCCACGACCCTTGATCACCCCGGGTGCCTTTGTCACTTTGGCATTTGGCGTGACAGGACTAATGTCCGAGACTTTCAAGAGTTCGGTAATGTCCAGGCTATCGCGGCGGGCGCCGCTGCGGGTAGTGTAGGAGGGCGAGGGAATCGACACAATTTTCCCGCGTTTTTTCTTGACCAGGGGTGGAGCAGGCACATTGATCTCGCCCAGCTTGACTTTGAAATTGGAGGACATGTCGCAGCCCCTTTACCACCCTTGGCAATTTCAGAAATGTAGGACAGTTTCAATTTATTCATACAACACCACGTCGGATTCGTAGCTGTCCTCGTAATGAGGCTCGTCCTCGTCGTCAAACTCTTCTTCTTCATCATCGTCGACGTCGTCGTCGTCATCGTAAAACTCTTCTTCTTCCGACACGTGACCATCGGGCACCAGGAACCCGTCTTCGACATCGTATTCGTCGGGCTCGTCGAGATCTTCCTCGTCATCGTCGAATTCACCCTTCCACTTTTTGGGTGTTCCGGTGTCGTCACCGCTGTAGTAGTCGTCGTCATCGTAATCGTCGACGGGGATCTCCTCGGGCTCGTAGCGCTCGGGCGCACGGCGTTCACGCTTCGGTCTGCTGTTGCTCGACATGATGCTTTGAGTCCCAGTAAAGATGACATTTCCAAGCGCTCCAACGACCACCCCACCGGGGACATCACGCCCTGACAGTCGCCGCGGAGCACACAAGATGGTCCCGTAGGGACGTGGGTGTGTCCTACCCGTGCGGTGACCCCTTACCCCCCGCGCGAAAAAGAAGAAGAAGAAGAAGGTTGGTCACTCGTCCAAGCTATGGTCAACCCCCAATTTACTCGTCGGCACCACAGGGGGAAGGCCCCAAAGGGGGAGGTCTCAAAAAAAATCTCGGCCCGTGAGTAGAAAAGAAGTTTTCGGTGCCAATTTTCGAAAAATGACTGGTGGAGCTCTCATGTCGCTGGTGTCCGTCGGGGCCCAGAACCTTTACATCACGGCCAACCCTCAGGTCACGTTCTTCAAGACCGTGTATCGCCGTCACACCAACTTTGCCCAAGAGTCGATCGAGGTCACCTTCCAGGGTGATACGTCTTTCGGCAAGCAGCTCGACGCCGTCATCCAGCGTTCGGGTGATTTGGCCAAGGAGGTCTACTTTGTGTTTGACTTGCCCGCCATCATCAACCCCAACGAGGATTGCGACTGCGACGCCTGGGTGCACTGGACCAACGCCGTCGGCCACGCCATCATCGAGCGCGTGCAGATCCTCATCGGTGGACAGTGCATCGACGAGCAGTTCGGTGAGTTCCTCGAGATCTGGGAGGAGCTGACGGCCGACTCGGCCCGCCGCCTCGAGGAGATGATTGGAAAGCGTTTCTCGCGCGCCCAACTCATCGAGGACGCCAAGCTGCCCCGCCGCTACTACACGCCCCTGCAGTTTTGGTTCAACCGCAACGCCGGTCTCGCCCTGCCCCTGATTGCCCTCCAGTATCACGAGGTGCGCATTCAGTTCAACCTGCGCCGCATGGAGGACCTGTTCGTGACGGGCTCCGGTGCCCACGTCGACGACAACTGCGGATGCCTCACCATCCCGCTCAAGACCCAGGCCGGCTGCAGTGGCTTCGCGCCCCTGTGCCCCAACGATCTGAACGCCTTCCTCTACGTGAATTACGTGTTCTTGGACACTGACGAGCGCCGTCGCTTCGCCCAGATGTCGCACGAATACCTGATCACGCAGGTGCAGCAGCAGTTCTCGGTGAACCTCCAGGGTGGTCTCAGCATCACCGCTTCGGACCGCTTCCAGCTCAACTTGAACCACCCCGTGAAGGCCCTCTTCTGGCTCGTGCAGCGCAACTGCCACGTCGCCCGCAAGGATTGGTTCAACTACGCCGGTCTCAACGGTGAGGACCCCATCGCCATGGTCAAGCTCACGCTCAACAACCACGACCGCTTCTCCGTGCGCGAGGCCCGCTACTTCCGCCTCGTGGTGCCGTGGGAGGCCTGGCCCGCGATCCCCCGCCGCTTCATCTACACCTACTCGTTCGCTCTCTACCCCGCCGAGCAGCAGCCTTCGGGTGTGACCAACTTTTCGCGCATCGACAACGCCTACATCTTTGTGCACCTGCAGCCCGGTCTCTGCGACGCCGTCCTTCGCGTATACGCAATCAGCTATAATGTCTTGCGCATTATGAGTGGCATGGGGGGCCTTGCTTATTCAAACTGACGGACGGACATACTCCTCATTATCTGGTTGTATATATTTTGCTCATTGCCAGGTGGGTCTGCATGTAATAAATTTTCACTCTATTAAAATGGAAACCTCAAAAATTCATCAGAGTTCTGAGAAATGGTTGTTTATTCGGGATTTTCTTCCAATCTTTGACGTTTTTTCTTAGCACGATACTCGGCTTTGCGAAGCGTTTCTTTGGCTCGAACTTCTGGATTCTCTCGCTGTCTTCGCTTATCTTCGCGATTTCTTCTTCGTTCCTCTTCGATCGGTCTTTTGTCTCTTTGGTTTCGCTTGTGCTGACGACTTTGCGCTCTTTTTTTGGCTTTGAATTCTTCGATATCAGTCGTGGCAATACGTTCTTGCACTTTCAGATCAATCCGAGACTTGATAATCTCTTCAAGTTCTTGAAGACGTGCCACATCTTGCTCTGTGCCATTGCCACAGGAGACGCGAGCTGACACCATGGGCCAATCACCCATTTCAAATCGAGCTTGAGTAACAATGTCAGATTTCTCAGCTCGACTCAGGCGGAGAAGGTGCTCTGGAGCAGGGTTGAAAGGGGAAGGATTCATGCGTTTACGGTCCGGCATTACGGGATCTTGAATCACAGGTGCTTGGACAAGCATATTATCAACGATACTGGTGCACAAAGCCATGAAATCTTGATATTGGCTATCACGTTTCATATAGTTGCAAGTGGCACAACAGGCTTGGCAATTTTGAAACACATAGCCCAAAGAGTTGTTGACTCGATCAATTCCACAATTGATTCCGGGAGTTTGACCACAGAGATAACAACTTCTCTGCACCAAATTGGAAAACTCAAATTTGGTAAGGGTGAACTCGAGGTTATTCTCCTTAGCTCGAGTTTCATACACGTAATAAGGAGATCCACTGTCACTCTGGTATTTGACTCCCTCAAACAGTGTAACAGCAGCCTCTGAGCCGGTATGAAAATGGACGATTCTAGCCACTTGAGCAATAAAATCAATGGCATGCACGGCACCCTTGGACATATTGCAAGTCTTGCAGCAACCGACCACATTGTCGGCGACGTATCCAACACATGAGTCCAAGCGGTCGAGACCGTTGAAATCACCCTCCGAAGGCGCGCGACCGCAATAAAAGCAATCACTGTTGGAGAGATTCTCGAACTCGGCGTCAGACAACTCATACGGGATGCCCTTGTCTTTGGCACTTCGGAGCCAGACATCTCGGCGGCCTTTCAGCGACTGACGATACTGCAACATTTTGATTTTCTCGGCCTCCAGATTTCTGGCACGTCGCTCGGCGGTGCGAGCAGCAGCCTTGGCGCGATAACCAACCGGATCTTCGAGTTTCTTTTTCAGGCGGTGCATACGCCAATAAGACGCATACTTGGCGGGATCTGCTTCCTTGCGCGCCTGCTTGGACTCGATGCGCTCGGGGCGCTTTTCGTATTCTCGCTGCTCCGCTTTACGATCACGCTCCGGGCGACGAGCTTCTTGAATGCGGTTGGCCGCCTTGCACGTCTCACACTGGGTGCCCATCATGTTTCGATTGTCAATCTTGAACTCGTCACGGGGTTTGGGCTTTCCACACTTTACACACGTGATAGTGTCTTGATCGCTCGCCATCTGCTGTGATTGCAGCTGCTTGCGTTTCAGACGGCGGGCCTTGGACTGTTCCGCATCCTTCTCACGACACTTTTCACACGTTTTCAGGGTGTATCCAGCGGGGAGCAAAGAGTAGCATCGGATGACATTTGCACAGGGTTTGGCTTGAGTGCGGACAGATTCATCGTGCAACTTTCCCAGTTTCTCATGGTTGCCGCAATAATTTCCGCTCAATCTCGGACCAGCCTTGCGCTTCAACGGACATTTGGTGACAACCCACTCCCCTTTCTGATACGTGCACTTACCGGAACACATCATCTCGGGCGTGACTGGAGCTTTGGGGGTGGGCTCGGCAGACTTGAGAATCAGATGTGACGGCTCTACACAGCTGCCATTTCCACACTGGGCAACGATTTGGGCATTGGGTTTGACCGCTTGGCCTCTTCGGGTCGACATGTATGCCAAGTAGCGCGGTGAATACTCAAAGGTGTCAATGAGAATGGTGAGCGATCCCGTCCATTTCTTGCACGCGTGCTGGGAAAAGGTAAACGGTCCACTTTGCACCTCTTGGACGTTGGCGCGGTTTTCAAAAAGCTGCATCAGCTCGTCCCAGGTTTCAGCACGCCATGCGTTAGCAGGCGTCGCGGTTTTAGGCTTTCGAGCCAGAGCCGTCTCTCGGATCTGATGGTTGCGCGTGAGTTGCTTATGCGATGCGACAAAAGTTCCGTCGGGATTGGGCACGTGAGTGTAGGAGGTGCCTTGATCCACCCCTCGGACAAGTTCCAAAGTGACGCCAAACTTTTCGGCACGCTGCTTGGCCGTCTGGTAATCAGGGTGATTTTGCGGCACGCTCGGCTTGCTCGCTCGGATGGCTTGAATGGTCTCGTCGGGAATTTGGAGATTTTTCTTCCCAGTGCCTTCACGGACGCCCGTGGCCTGTTCTCTCACTTGTTGGTCACGCTTTTTCTGTTGCATCGTTCCCAGTCGCAAATGATTTGGGTTAATGCACTTGGGCACACCACACACCACCCGCAGAAAAACACTGTTTCCGTCGGCATCCTTTTTCGGGAGCCGGTTGACATGCTTGTGATTCATCCACGACAAAGTGGTGGCCTTGACAGAGGACGGGAAGGGTTTGGTCATGGAGATGACTTCGGATTGACCGTGAATCACCAAACAGTCAGTTTCATCATAAGGGATTTCCACATCGTTCACCGTGAACACGGGACGAGGCTTTGTTTCACAGTGCTTCTTAGTCCAAAAAGACCACTTCTTTTGCATCACGGCAAGTTCCGTGTCGGTCGCACGCAAGGGGTCCAAGTCGACGTTGATTTCAGGATCGAATTCCATCATAATTTTTCAACCCCCTACCAACCTTTTTGGTTTTCAAAAAATCGACTCTCAAATTCATTTTCTAACCTCTCACTCCAGAAACTGAGCGGAATGGGTTGAAGTTTGGCTTGAAAATATAAATCTTGCGTTTAGAAACAAGAAAATGTCTTACAAGAAAGGACATCATCATCATCACGACGGCAAGGCCGTCAAATGTGATCTCACCGTGTGCGGTGACTTGGCTGTGGTGCACGACACTTTTTTGGAAGGATCGCTCTGCGTTCACAAGTCGGCTCACTTCAAGTGCAATGTCGACGTGGACGGCAAAACTCACCTCAACGATTTGTGTGCCGAGAGCACCACCACTGACAGTTTGTGCGTCACCGGCGAGACTATCTTGAAGGGCCCCACTGAAACCAGCGACGTCGACGTGCTCGGAAAGCTCAACGCCGAAGAGCTGTGCGTGAGCGGCGAGTCCAACCTCAGCGACGTGATTGCCGAAAACGTCTGTGTGAATCAGGAAACGCTGCTCAAAGGACCGCTCTGCGTCGAAGGTAAAACCAAGACCAAGGACTTGCACGTCGACGGCGTGGCCACCGTGGAGGAGTTGTGTGTGAACCAGGAAACCTACCTCAAGGGTCCCACCGTCACGGCCGACGTGGAAGTGCAGGGTGAGCTGTCCGCCATCAAGGTGATTACCGACGAGCTTTGCGTCACGGGTGATTCGTTCCTGAAGAACCTCGATGTCGAGTGTTCGCTGAGCGCAAAGGACGCGTGTGTCACCGGCCAGACTCTGCTCAAGGGTCCCACCACCACCGGCGACATTGATGTCCAGGGCGGTGTCGAAGCGGAAACGCTTTGTGTCACTGGCACCACCCAGCTGAAGGATTCGGCGAGCACCAAGGACATTTCCGTCGACGGCGAGTTGGATGCCACCAAGGTGACGGCCGGAGATCTGGAGGTGACCGGCGACTCCACTCTCCGGGATGTGGACGCCGCGAACGTGGCGCTCACCAACACATTGACCACCAAGGACGCGTGTGTCACCGGCTCCACCTTGCTGAAAAACACGCTGACCGTCGAGGGTGCCACCGCGGTGAACACCTTGAGTGCCAACGGGACCACGGATTTGACCGATTTGAGCGTGTCGGGCGCGGCCACTTTGACAACCCTCGTCGTTTCCGACCTGGCCAAGTTGAACGGTGATTTGCAGGTGCACGGTGAGTCGGTGCTGGCCGGACCAGTGATCAGCCGCGGGCCGATGTTGGTCGAGAACACGTTGGACGTCACGGGCAAGGTAACTTTGAACGAAGGGGTCCAAGTGGGCGGTGCTCTGGACGTCGATCAAGACGGACGTTTCAAGGCCGACGTGTGCGTCGAAGGCAAGGTGGAAACCGACTGTGTCGTGGAAAAGACCAAAGACGCCGGTGTCAAGGTTGAGGACGTCTTGCTCAAGGACAACTCGGTCAGTGCAGACGAAGTGCACGCCAAGCGCGGCGAGTTCTCCGATCGCCTGGTAGTGCCCGACACGTTTCGGGTAGACGGCGCCGAAGACACCATCACCGCGCAAGCCGACGTGTGCATTGTCGCCGGTCATCAGCTGGTAACCAACCAGGTGTCCGAGAAAACCAGCGGCCAGGGTGTGAGCATCGAACAGGTGAACCATCGCGCCGGCAAAGTCACCGCCGAAAAAGTGACCGTCACTGACCAACTCGTCGCGGAAAATGTGAACGTCAACCAGCTGGCTCAACTTGAGACGCTCGACGTTCGCGGCAACGCCACGTTGAACAGTGTGAGCGGGCAAACCACGGTGAAGGGCGCGCTTCGCGCCGAGAGTCAGGTGAACACTCTGGCTCATTACGCCGTGAACGGCACCAAAGTCGTCGGCGTTCAACAGGGTGCCATCGCGGACTTGTCGTTGGCACCTGTCGGCGTGGCGGCGGCTCTGGCGGAAGCGGCCAAAGTCGGCGACGTGAACGCGCGTCTCGATTCGATCGAGTCCAAGCTGAACACGGTGCTGGCAGCTCTTCGCGCTCACGGCCTGATTGCGTGACAAAATAAACCTAATCATTAAAACAGACATGTGGCGGTTCTTTGTGGTGCTCGCGGCGGCGCTTGTTGCGTTTGTGGGGGTGGCCATGTTTTTTCCAAAAACTCCCGACAAGAAACAGATTGCAATCGAAGCTCAGCGACGCGCAGACGAAGCGGCTCGAGTTGCAAGCGCAGCCTACCAGGATTACTTGGCATCGCTGAAAAAATAAAACTCACTTGTGCGTGCAAAAAAAAAACTCATCAACAGGGTCTGGGGAAACAGATAGAATCAGCCGCGTGAAAAGATGGCATGTTGCAGAATTTATTGAATCAGGGATTGCACTTGGCGTCTCGTTCAGCGTTGCGAAACAAGCACGTGTGTTTTGTGGTGCGACACCGGCACACGCTCGCCGTGGCTGTGAATGATTACGCCATGGACGACTGGTCGGTGCACGCCGAGGAGTCCGCGCTGAGTGACGGATTGATTGACCAGCGTTTCAAAGGCGCCGACGTGTTTGTGTTTCGTTACAAGGAAAACGCGCGCGGTGATTGGACCATTGAAAACTCAAAGCCTTGCAAAGACTGTGCGGAACTCATCCGGCGCGCGGGTATTCGGCGCGTGTTTTACACCGTGAAAACCAGTGATCGAGGTCGAGGCGTGGTGGCCGTGAAAGTGAAAGATTTGAACTCCACTCACGTCACCATTGGAAGAATCAGGAAAAAGAAAATGAAAAACCTGTGACAGTCTTTGCAAATTGTAAAAAAAAAAGTTATGAGCCCACCACTCTCCCCCTGAGCTACATCGCTACACTAGCGATGACAAGTTTCGATCTTGTGGCCTATGGATAAACCTCATACCACCCAAAGCAGGTATAATGCCAGTATACTAATTGGGCTGAAAGGCCCAATAGGAGAATCGAACTCCTTTCACCTGCATGTTTGGTAAATCTCGACAGCTGGGTTTGAACCAGCGACCAATCAATGACAATAAATACTACTACAGTCGATCGCTCTACCACTGAGCTATGTCGAGTTTCCAAGCCTCGGCCCGGGCTTGAACCGGGAACCTCCAGATTAACAGTCTGGCGCACTACCGATTGTGCTACCAAGGCAATTTCTAATGTATGGCCAAGATTATTTTTCACGCCAATCAAACGACTCTTTTATTTTTTCTGAAAAACTCATTTTGAAAAAAAAAGTTGAGTTTCCAAATTGGATTTGGTCAACCAAAAAAAAAATTGTCACCCAAAAAAATTTTTGGACACTTGGATTTTTTTTTGAAAATCAGGCTGTGACTTTTTTTCAAAATGTGAAAATTTCAGGGTTTTCTGAAAAAACCCAAAACAGGTGGAAAAGGAGCTTAGGTGCTTTTGATGACTTCCAAGAGGGTTTTCAGCTCGTTCATCTTGATGGGCTTTTGCAGAAACGCATCCATGCCGGCCTTCTGGTAGCTTGATTTATCCTTGGTCAGGATGGTGGTGGCCGTGACTGCTACCATGAATGGTCGCGTGCCCATGGCATGCTTTTGGCGATACAGTTTTACGGCCTCCATGCCTCCCATCACAGGCATCAACAAGTCCAAAAACACCACGTCAAATGTGTCGCGCTCGACGGCGTCCAACATTTCTTGTCCATTTTCCACGCACTGAATTTGGTGACAATCGAGACAATTCAACATTTCCACCAGCACTTGGCGATTGGCCTCGACATCTTCGACCACCAGACACCGCAGGGGTTTGCCGACTATGCTGTGCAAATCGCTAATCTTTTTTGAGAGTGCCATGCGTTTCGGTCTTTCCGCCGGTGGTGGTGCATCCTGCTCTCTTTCCAGAAACAGGTTGACCAACAGGTGAAACAACACATTAGGTTCGATGGGCGTGGCGATGACTTTGCGAAACAGTCGATTGCAGTCGTCGTCGTAGATGCTGTCCGCGTCGCCGGTGGCAATCATGGGCAGCCGCGGTCTTTTCAGCGTGATCCAGTTGGCCAGGGCGATGAGCTCTTGCTGGCTGGCGTCGGTTTGCACTTCTTGGTTGCACGAGTGACAGATTTCACCAATGACGATGGCGTCAAAGTCGCAGGCGTCGAGAAAATCACGCACTTCTTCGGCGCTGGTGCACGACGTGGGTCTAATTTTCCATTGCAACATGGACTTGATCACGGTGCGGCGATTCTCGTTGTCTGGGTGCAACAAGAGAATCTGTTTTCCCTTGAGTGCCGCCAGTTCGCGAGTGGCCATTTTGGACATTTGAGCATTCTCGACGGCGTCCGCATAGATGGTGAATGAAATGGTGGTGCCTGACATGGTTTCTTCTTGGAAAGTGCTCTCGACCCAAATCCGCCCGCCCATCAGCGTGCACAATTCCTTGCAGATGACCAAGCCCAGCCCCATGCCCGCGTTTTTGCCCTCCACGGTGGATTGCACCCACGGCACAAAGAGTGATTCGCGCACGGTGGGATCGATACCTTCGCCAGTGTCGATGACGTCAAAGCGCAACTCCCGCGCTCCCAAACGGTGCACTTCAATGCGCACCACCCCGTTCTCGGTGAATGTGTTGGCATTGGAGATGAGGTTGACCAAGATTTGTTGCACGCGCCAGCTGTCACCGACGATCAAGGCGGGCACGTCAATGTCAAAGTGGTAAGAGAGCTGATTGCGTTTCTCGCTGGCCATCACCTGCATCACGTCAATGGCGGCCTGAACACACTCGCGCAACGAGAAACTTTGTTGTTGCAGCGTCACTTTTTGCTGTTCCAGCTTGGCATAATCGAGCACTTCTTGCAGCAGATTCATCAACACCGTCTCGGCCAGCCTCATGCGCTGCACCAAGTCTCGCTGGCGATCGCTGAGGGGTTCGGTGCGCGCCAAGAGCTGCAGATTACCGTCCAACGAATTGAGCGGCGTGCGGAACTCGTGATTGATGTTGGCCAGAAAATCACTTTTGGCCTTGGACACTTGCTCCATCAATTTCAGGTGTTGGATGCGCTCGGACACATCGCGGAGCACCACACACATGCGGGTGCCGTTGGCCCGGAAAATGTCCATCTCGTAGTGGTTCTTGGGAATGATGGCGTCCCCATACTCGAGCGCCAGCGTCTCGCTGATGTGATGGATTTTCTCGGCGTGTCGCTCGAGTGATCCACTGTGGCCGCCGACGGCGATGGGCTCTTTTTGCATCAGGCGCTGAAAGGTCTCATACACTTTTGGGTGCGACAGAAATTCACAAAACACATGGCGATCTTCGTCGTGATATTGTTGGTCTTGAGGACTTACCTCCAACCCGTCTAGACCGGTCCGCGTCCCTGAAGGCTCGTCGGACTGAGAGAGCGCGTCGCGCGAGCGGCTGATCAGATCCTTAAAGGCTGGATTCACAAACGTGCACACCACCTTTTTGGGGTCAATCACCATCTCCAGCGACGATGTGCTTCGCACGTCAAACACCATGAGCGGCAACGACATGGTCTGCACAATCTCGTGAAACACTCGATCTTGGAGTTTGCGGTCCTTGTGTTTGGCGCGATAGAGTTTCTGGATCACATACAGCGTGTTGGCCACCGATTGCATCGCCAGCTTGTCCACGTGGGTGTCGTAAGCAACCACGCGGCCCTGATTGTTGTGCACCGCCACGTGGGGCAAAGCACACAGCTGCTCTTTGGTGTCCATCGACCGACAATCGTAGACGCGAAAATGCGCGGGTGTTTGCACCAACACCGGCGCGGACGCCGAAGATTTCTGATGAAAGGACCAACGCTTCTGCGGCTTTTTCAGTGGGGGCTCAGACACTGTGACCAATTTCTCGCAAATCAGCGTCTCGGTTTGGAGCACCCCGACCGTGTCGATGCCGAGGGTGTGAACGTAATATCGGTCGGCGTGTTTCTGGTGGGGCTCTAGGAACGCCACGAAACCCCCCGGTGTTCCAAGAAACAACCCCTTGAGCAAGTGGCAAATGATATCCACTTTCTCGTGACCTTGCGTTTGCATTTGCAACGCTTCGTCAATCCATTTTCCAATGGACGATTGCATTCCGATGATCTAACGAAATGACAAGATAAATTTCTCCGCTTTATTCTTCATTTTCTGAACGCCTGGCCCAAGAAAAAGGCGGCGGCACCACCCAACAGCAGACCACCCGTCCAACGCAACTGATACGCGCGACCCTTGGCCAAGTGTGCTTCCAACTGATTGGGGTTCAAGTAACGCACCATGCGATCCGATTTGGGCATCAAAATGTAGTAGAAATACGTAGTGGCCAGAGTGATGGCGATCGCATTGCAAATCAGGCACAGCCAACTCTGCGTTCCATCCGTAGCGCGCGAAAAAACCAAATATCCAAGCGCCAAGAGGGCACCGATCAACATACCTTGCGTGCTCAACTTGCGGCGCTCATCGCTGATTTCAGCGTATTTCACGCGCTGCTCATCACTGAGCGAAGTCACCAACGTGCTACCTTCACGTTCGTATTTGGCCGACAACAACGATGTTAATCCAAAACCACCCAAAAGGGCACCCGCCAAAACACACGACGATCCACACACCATCTTATCCAAGACACTGGAGAATAAACAAGATTTTATTCAATCACGGCGAACTCTTCTTCACCCCAATCTACCTCATCGCTGTCCACGCTGAAGACATCAATCGTGATTGGCGACGGTGGCGGCACATTATGACCAGAACATTTCCAATGCTGCAAGCGCTCAGTGTATTCCCGGCGTAAACGCTTGCGATAACACCGCTGCTGATGAAGAAAGAAAGCTAGCGGCACACTCAACATCTCTCGAGCCTCATCAGATGCCGATTTCGGAATCGAAGGAATCACAGGCCCAGCAGACCCAGCAGGCGTCGTCATGGAAAATTCAACGTGCCAACCACCACTTTCAGCTGTGCGTAGTCGCTTTTTCAGGGGCTGGTCGTCACTTGGGAGCTCTGTCTCGGCACACAGCAACATTTCCACATCTTGAAAAAAGTTTTCA
>Ga0180431_10005348_pt1 | contig 15664 bp, 13 predicted proteins | sample SS_ome_11_FD_132459 | JGI IMG/M metagenome (GOLD analysis project Ga0180431, IMG submission 132459) | Hypersaline lake sediment archaeal communities from the Salton Sea, California, USA - SS_1_MS_1 metaG | ecosystem: Environmental > Aquatic > Non-marine Saline and Alkaline > Hypersaline >... | reverse complement strand
TCGGCGTTGCCAGCTCTTCCTTGCGCGGAAAGATCTTATCCCGGGCGAACTCCCGCACCATCTGGTCGATCTCTCGCTGCTCCTCGGAGAACATCTCCCGGGTGAAGATCGCTCCGACTACCGGTTCCAGCAAGAAGCTTCCGCCCTGTTTCATTCAGTTCCCCTTTTTCCAGTCAGCAGATGAGGGCCCGCCGGCGACGGCGCGGCCGTTCGCGGACGGACCGCCGCTTCCGGACGGACCATGTGCCCTCCGCTCTTCTCCGTGCCCAGCGGAGCCGTGCCCCACCCGGACGACACCCGTCCCTCCCGGAGCCGGGAGGCGGGTGGTGGTGTCCGGAGCCGTGAGGTCGGTTCCTCTGCCGGAAGGACGTACCTGGTCCTCCGGGTGGCTTGGGCTTGGGACCTTGCCGGGCTTTCACAGCTCCCTGAGCATACCGAAAAACGAGCCGCGATGCACCCGTTCTCGGAGAATTTGCTCGGCAGGAAAGACCTCGAAGCCGGCAGCTCGGTCCCGTGCGCCAACGATCTTTCGTGACAAAATGCCTCGTCCCCCTCCCCCCGGAGGTGGCGGGCGAAACCAACGGACTCCCGGAGGACGATCATGAAATTCGAGGTTGACCTGCGCGATTTGAAGTTCCAGCTCTTCGAGTGGCTGCCCACCGAGGAGCTGCTGGCGGCGGAGCGCTTCGCCGACTGGGATCGGGAAAACGTGGAGATGGTGATCGACGAGGCCCTGAAGCTCGCCCAGGAGGAGTTCGCCCCGATCAACGAGGAGGGCGACCGCACCGGCATCGCGTTCAACGACGGGCAGGTGACGAGCCCCGAGTCGTTCAAGGCCGCCTACCGGATCCTCTGCGAGGGCGGCTGGGTCGGCTGCTCGAACAGTCCCGAGTTCGGCGGCCTGGGGCTGCCGCAGGTGGTGGGCACGGTGGTCAACGATCTGTTTGCCGGCGCCAACATGACCTTCTGCCTGGTCAACGTCCTCACCCGGGGCACCGCGCACCTGGTGGAGGAGTTCGGCAGCGACGAGCTCCGGGAGCTGATCTGCGAGCGGATGTACACCGGCGAGTGGGCGGGCACCATGGGCCTCACCGAGCCCCAGGCCGGCTCCGACGTGGGCGCCTGCACCACCCGAGCCGAAAAGCAGGACAACGGCCGCTACCGGATCCGCGGCGAGAAGATCTTCATCACCTCGGGCGAGCACGACCTGACCGAGAACATCATCCACGCCGTGTTGGCCCGCACCCCCGACGCCCCCCCGGGCACCCGGGGCCTGTCGCTTTTCATCGTCCCAAAGATCCGCATCCACGACGACGGCAGCCTCGGCGAGGCCAATGACGTCCACTGCGTGGGGGTCGAGCACAAGATGGGCATCCACGCGTCCCCGACCTGCTCGCTGAGCTTCGGTCCCAACGATGCCTGCGAGGGGGTTTTGCTGGGCGAGGAGGGCCAGGGCATGCGGCTGATGTTCCAGATGATGAACGAGGCCCGCCTGGAGGTCGGGGGCCAGGCCACCGCGGTGGCCGCAGCGGCCCATCAGGCTGCCCTGAGCTATGCCCGCGAGCGCTTGCAGATGCGGGCCTGGAACGCGAAGCGCGGGGAGGGTCCGGCCCAGGTCCCGATCGTCGAGCATCCCGACGTGCGGCGCATGCTGTTCTCGTCGTCGGCCTACGTCCAGGCGATGCGGGCGCTGCTGCTCAAAACGGCGCTCTATATCGACAAGACCCAGGTCACCGAGGGCGAGGAGCGCGACCGCTACCAGGGGTTCGTGGACCTGCTCACGCCGATCTGCAAGGCGTGGGCCTCCGACTGGAGCTTCCGGGTGACCGAGTGGTGTCTCCAGGTTTTCTGCGGCTACGGCTACACCGTCGACTATCCGGCCGAGCAGTACCTGCGCGACGTCAAGATCACCTCCATCTACGAGGGCAGCAACGGCATCCAGGCCCTCGACTTCGCGGGCCGCAAGCTGCCCGCCCGGGGCGGCGCGGTGGTCGGGGAGCTTTTGGGCATGGTGGGCGAGACCGCCAAGGCCGTGGCCGACGACGCCGAGCTCGGGGGACCCGCGCAGCTCCTCCGCCAGGCTTTAGGCGAGCTCCGGGAGATCTTCGGGGAGATCCCGAAGCGTCCCGATGGTCCCCTGGTCACGGTCCTCAACGCCGTCCCCTTGCTGGAGATGTTCGGCGTCGCCTTCGCGGCCGGCTTTCTCCTCGATCAGGGCCGGATTGCTCGCCAGCGGCTCGATGAAATGCTGGCCGCCGCGGGCGTCGAGGCGGACGACGCCGAGGCTCGTCGCGGGTTCCTCGAGGGCAGCGCGGAGGCGGCCTTCTATCACAACAAGGTGCAATCGGCCGTCCACTTCGCCTACCGTGCGCTGCCCAGCGTCAGTGCCCTGGGGGTGTCGATCCGCGCCGGGGAGAAGGCAGCCATGGACGCGCTTTTCTGAGCCTGTGCCGTCGGCGATCTAGTCGTCGTTGTGTTCGGAAAGGACGAGATATCCTCAGAGCCAAGAATGGGACTTCAGGACCTCTTGCAGCTCCGTCTCGAATGCGCGGAATGCCGATAGTCTTCGCAGCGGTGAGTAGTCGTCGATCCATTCGGCAACGCGGTGAACCCTGTGCGTCGCTGAGAACCGCTTGCGGCGATGGGCGCCGAGCCCGCTCGCCGTCTTCAGCAACTCATGGAGTAGCCGTTTCGGGTCCGGAATCTCTTCTACGCTCGCCAGCTCCGGCAGCGACAGTGGCATGCGTCCGTGCGGGTTGCCGGCGGCACTCCGAATGGCCATCTCATGAAAGAGAAACCAGGCTTCCTGCATGCGCACAGGGACGACGCACACGGCCGGCGGATCGGCCAGATCGCGAAGTGCGGCGGAAATCTCGACGACCCGTGTGGCGCGATCTGTCCGATCCGCATCACGGTGGACAAAGAGAAGATCACAGGGGTAGAGCGTTACCGCAGCTTGCACCTTGGCCGAGAGGGTCCTCGGTGGAAAAGGAAGTGTTCGGAGCTCAGCCCACTGCGGTTCGAACAATTGCGAGGAATGCTCCCTCAAGGTCCAGAGCAACACAGGAATCAGGACCTGGTCGGAGGATCCCTCGGTGAGCAAGGTGAAACGCAGTGTCATCAAGACGGCCTGGAACTGTCCGAAGATGACAACCAAGTGCGGACGTCACCCCGGTCCATGACGCGCGTCGGACGCGGTTGGCATTGTGCGTCGTCCTCCTCGACGTCCTCCGCCGGCTCCTGGGGATGAAGGTACGACAACACGGTGCCGAGCGAAATCGACTCCTCATCCGCGCCGCTTGCAGTGCGCCAGGTCCCATCCAGCCAGCGAAAGGCCGGCCGGGTGGAGCGGAGATGAGCTACCTGCACCGGGACAGGAACGGCAATCAGGAGATCCTCCGCGTCGACCTGACTGACCACTGCCGATGAGTGGGTATTGACGATCACCTGCCGCAGCGGGTTATCGGGACCGACAGGCTCCTCGGTATCCACGACCAGGTCCTTCAAGAGCCGCAGCATCGCCGGAATCCGTCGCGGATGGATGCCGTTTTCCGGCTCTTCGAGGCAAAGAAGCCCCCCGGCCTCCGGGGCATGCTCCAGAACGGCCAATGCCAGAAAACGCAGAGCGCCGTCGGAGAGCAATCTGGCGGGGTGCTCGGTGTTGGTGCGGTCGGTGAGCATCAGGGTCAGAAGCTCGCGCTGATCGTCGGCGATCACCCGGATCGAGCGTACGTCGTCGATCAGCTCCGCCAGGCGATTGGCTACCTGCGCATAGACCGCTGCTGCATGTTCGGCCGTCGCCGACTGATCCGTCGGAGCTTGGGGCAGTTGGCCGGCGAGGCGAGCCAAGGTCGCCGGAAGATGCGCGCCGCTGGTGGTGATCGACGGCGGGGCGCCGTAGTCGTCCGGCGAGCGCAGCGCCGCCGGCTCGAGCTGCAAGAGGCGCCAGGATTGCATCTCCCGACGAACCAGAAAAGCCGTCGGGCTCTCCACGGCACCGACATTCGACAAGACGGTCCGGGGAAGCTTTTCAGCAACGTGCCGGCCGGTCCGGCCGGCGTCGCCCAGCTTGATATCCGGGTGGAGCCGGATGGAAACGACACCATCTTGTTCGACGGTCGAGATCCACACTGCCGAGCTTCCCTCAGCTCGGACGACCGAGTCTCGCCACACCGGCAAGTGCGGGAACCGGAGGCGCTTCTCGGCCTCGTCGGCAGGGATGCTCGAAAGCACCTCCCGCCGGACGCGGAGTCCTTGGCCCTCGAGGGCGAGCGTCAGCTGGTAGCGTACCCACGTCATCGCGGCGGTGAGCTCCCGGCCAAGATCGTCGATGCCCTCGGCTGCGATCAACATCTCCGCATCGAATTGCATCTCGGTGGCGTTGTGCTCTCCCACGCGGTGGAAAAGACCCTTGATCTCCGACGTCCTTGCTCCCTCGCCCCGAGTCGATAACGCCGCCTCCCTGAGAGGGAGATCCGCGAGTGCGCTCAGGAACCGGATCGCGTCGAACAGATTCGACTTGCCCACCCCGTTCAAACCCGCGACGCAGGTGAAGGGGCCGAAGGCGACGTCGACGTCGACAAGATTCTTGAAACCGTTGATCCTGAGGCGCGTGAGCATGGACGTCTGATCCTTCGGAGCCGGCAATCACCCTGCTGCTATCCTACCACCGAGGCCCGTCGCCGGTTCCTCGAGGGCAATGCGGAAGCGGCCTTCCATCACAACGAGCCACCCACCGTCTCCAATGTCGTATTTGCTTGAGCCATTTCGGACGGACGCAACCGGTCGCCCGCGCCCTCGTGCTGGGAGCGCCGGCTTCCAGCCGGCTCGTGGGCGCAGCCCACGCATGGACGCTTCGCGCCTTGAGGGACTTTCGTCCCCCGGGCCGGCTGGAAGCCGGCGCTCCCAGCACGAGCGAGGACGCGGGCGACGGTTGCGCCCATTTCGGACGGGCGGAGGGATTCTTCGGGTGGGGGGTTCTTCGGGTGGGGGGTTCTTCGGGTGGGGGTGCCCTCTCCCCTGGGAGATGACAATCGGTGTTTCCGCGATCTTCCCCCCAGGGGAGAGGGTCAGGGTGAGGGGTCTTTCTCGTCCGGCCTGGATGGTGACGGCTCAACCCAGACGCTTCAGCAGAAGCCCCACCTCGACGGCATCCATGTAAAAAAGCCCCGCAGTCGACGCCAACGCCGGATCGCGCGACCCATCGACGATCTGCTGCAATACTGGGACGAGCGTCCGTAGATAGTCGGGCAGGTCCGGACGCGCACCGAGCTCCGCGAGCTCGGACGCGACGCCAGCGGTCTCACCACTCGTGACGGCCTGGCCGACGACGGCGGCGAGCCGGCCGCCCGGCGTGTGGTTCTCGCCGCCCGCCCGGCGGTAGGCGAGGAAGGCCGCGATGGCGTCGGCGCGGGCGCTCTCGGCGGCCGAGGCGTTGCCGACGGCGCGTTCGAGGTCGTGCAGGATGGCGAAGTCCGTCCACGGATCCGCCGCGTGGCCGTAGGATTTCTTGCACTCGATCGCACGCAGGATTTCCCGGCGGGCGTCGTCGTAACGTTGCAGCTTGACGAGTTCGGCGCCGAGGTTGCTGCGGCTTCGACCTTCCTTCATCAGATCATCGAGCTCGGTGTGGATCTCTACCGCCTGGCGATGGAAACGCACTGCGTCTTCTGCTCGGCCCATATCGCTGTAGAGAAGCCCGAGATTGTTCAAGGTATCGGACTCTCCGGAACGGTCACCGCGCTGCACCCGGATCTTCAACGCCTGTTGATAGGCGTGCTCGGCCGCCTCGTACTGCCCGCTTTTCTTAAAGACGATGCCGATCAGGTGCCAGGCGCCGGCGACCGTCCCGGGCTCTCCGAGCTGCTCGAACGTCTTGCGCGCTTCAGTATGGGCACTGAGGGCGTCGGCATACCTTTGCTGCAGCATGCGAACCGTTCCGAGCTGCCCCCTGGAGACAGCGCCTTGACGGCGGTCTTTCAGATCCTCGGCGAGCTGGATCGACGCCTCATAGGCCGCGGCGGCCTCGTCGAGCCGGCCGAGATCCCGAAGGCAGTCGCCGGTTTCGGTCAGGCTCTTCATCGCCATCCCCGCGGCACCTCGATCGCCAGCGTCGTCGCGCTTCTGGAACCGCTCTCGAGCCTCGGTGAAAGGACCCAACGCCGCCTCGGCGGCACCGCCCATTCTCAGCGCGCGCCCCAGCTTCCAGTGAGCCACGCCCAGATCGTAGGACGCCCCCTTATAGGCATCCTCTCCGGCGGCCGACACCCGTTGGAGCACCGCCCGGGCCGCCTGCACCGCTTCCGCGAACCGTCCGGCCGCGAGCAAGCGGTCCACCGCCGCCGACTCGGCAAGGAAACGTCCATGCGTCCACTCCCCCAGCCCCTCCGACGCCGCCTCCCGGACGCGCACCACCCGGGCCATCGCCCGCGGACGCCCGAGATTCTGGAGAAGTCCCTCGATCATGGTCGCGACGCCCACCACCTCCTCGGCGCCGGCAGTCGCCTGGAAAAGCTCCAGAGCCCCCAGCAGGTTGGGAAGCTCCAAGGCCGTCAGGGTGGAGGCGAGCTGGACGTCCTGGGACCGCTGTTGGCGCAAATACTCCGCCAACGCCACCATCGCCTCCACCCAATCCCTACGTGCCTCCTCCAGCTCCGCCTCGCCGAGCTCGCTGCGGAGCAGCGGACCGAGCGCCGGGTGCAAACGCAGATGTCCATATGGCAGGAGCTCCCCGAGCCCGACGCCGACGAGCTGACGCTGCAGCTCGACCTCCTCGTCCTTCTCGTAATCCAGCCCCAAAACCTGAGCGATCACCCAACCATGCCCCCCACCCTGAAACACCCCCAACCGCGGCAACCGCCGCCGCGTCGCCTCCGGCAGACGCCGCAGCGACAGCTCGACGCTGGCGTAAAGCGACCGCTCGCGGTCGTCGCCGTAGCGCTCGGCCATCGCCGCCATCAGCTCCTCCAGGCGATCCGTCGCCCCCCGCACCCCCGACGACGCCACCTCCCGCGCCACCAGCACGAGGCTGCGCGCATGACGGTCCACCGCGTCGACCAGGCGCTCGATCTCGTCCTCGCTCTCCCCGGCGTCCCCGTTCCGCGGACGCGCCTCCTCCTCGCCGAGCACCCGGCTCACCAGGGTCACGGCGTCCCCCCGGTCCAGGCGTCCGATCCGCACTGCGTTTTTGTTCCTGTCGAAAGGCTCCGGCAGGGCTTCGCGGCTGGTGAAGACGAGCCGCGTCTCGGCCGCCTCCCGCAGACGCTCGCAGAGCTGAAGGACGCCGGCGAGAAGCTCGGGCTCGAAAATGGGATCCAGCCCGACCTCCGATTCCTCGGACGGCGGCAGCATCGATTCCATGTTGTCCAGCACCACGACCGTCGGACGTTCCCGAAGCGCCCGCTCAAGGAGCGGCAGCGCCTTCTCGGGCTCCTTGCCCACCTCCGCCGCGAAACCCGCCACCAGCTGATCGCCCAGGGCAAAGACGACCGACCGGAGGTCGAGAGCATCCTCGAGGCTCACGAAAGCCGCCCGCGCGAAGCGCCGCGTGGCCACCAGCCAGCGCGCCAGCTCCGACGCCAACGTCGTCTTGCCCTCCCCGCCCTCGCCGAGGACGACGGCGTAGCGCTCGCGCTCGAGCAGCCGCTCCACCGCCAGCAGCTCCCGGCTGCGCCCCACAGGACGCTCCCTGCCTTTTCCGGCGCCAGGGCCGCGTGAGCCTGCTACCCCACTCGGGCAGCAGGGCCTCCACCCGCCGGGCCCTCTCCTGGAAGTGCTCGCTCGGCCAGGTGCTGTAGCGTTCGAGGTACCAGGCGAGCTCCTCGGCCTCGATCGGACCGAGAGGGGCGACGAACCGAAAAGGGTCGCTTTCCACGCGACGCCTCCCGGGCTCCGCCGGACGGAAGACCAGGTGCGCCCGGGCGGCGGCGCGGCGGGTGCCGTCCTGTTCGCGGATCTCGGGCTCGCTGAGATCGAGGACCAGCTCATCCAGGGGCCGGAGCTCCGCCCGGGGTCCTTCTCCCTCCGAGTCTTCCCGCAGTTCGAAGCCGAGGGCGACGAGGACCTCGGCGACGGCCTGGTCGAAGGCGCCGGGATCCTCGCCCAGAGGAATGGCGACGACGTCCTCGCCGAGGATCCACGACGTCATCGCCGGCTCGAAGGGCGGCCGCAGGACCGGGACGAGACGGAAGCCGTCGCGGGTCGAGCGCAGCTCGCGGGCGTAGTCCACCTCCTTCTTCACCCAGGCCGACTTCAGGGCCTCGGGGCTCACGACCACGATCACGTGGGCGGACTCGTCGATGGCGGTGCGGATTTCCGGGTCGAGGGCGAGCTCGCGGCGGTCGATCCGGAGATCGACGCCGTGGGGCTCCAGGGCTTCGCGGAGCTTGCGGACGATGTCGGCGTCGGCCGTCGCATGAGATACGAAGACATGGGAAGCGTCCATGGGTCCCTCCGGGTCGGGATGTTATCACCCTGGACCCTGTCCCCCGCCCCTTCCCAGGGCTGACGCCCTGAGCTAAATTGAGCCGCCCTCCGGGCTCCCGAACCGTACCCCCGCCCTTCCCGGGCTAACTTCCTGGGCAAAGCTAAACGCCCGGCGCGGTATCGGCCGTGATCGACGACACACGGTATTTCATACTGAGAATGATGTGGTTTTTAAAGAAGGTCAGGCTATGAGGCATCGTTCCAACTCCTCGCTGAAATGAGACGTGAATGCGAAATCGGGAGCCCGGAGGGCGGCTCAGGTTAGCCCAGGGCGTCAGCCCTGGGAAGGGGCGGGGGAAGTTCTCTTCTCTCGCAACGCCGCCAGCACCTTCTCCGGCGTCAGCGGCAGATCGCGAATGCGCACGCCGACGGCGTCGTACACCGCGTTGGCGATCGCCGGGGCCGTGGGCACGAGACCGGGCTCGCCGACACCCTTGGCGCCGAACGGACCGGCGGGATCGTCGGTCTCGACGAACACCAGGTCGATCGGGAAGCTCATCTCACAAGCCGTGGCAATCTTGTAGTCGGTGAAATTCGGATTGAGGATCCGCCCCTGGTGGGTTTGCACTTCCTCGAAAAGCGCGTAGCCGAGGCCTTGGGCGAGGGCGCCGTAGATCTGGCCCTTGAGCGTCTGGGGGTTGAGCACCTTGCCGACGTCGTGCGCCGCGACCATGCGCAGGATCCGCACCTCCCCGGTTTCCTCGTCGACCTCGACCTCGACCCCGTGGGTGCCGAACGCGTAGGTGGCCGAGAGGTTGCCGCGACCCTGCTCCCAGTCGGGAAGCTCGCTGGGCGGGTCGTAGAACGCATCCGCGGTCAGCATCTCGCCCTCGGCGCGGAAGTGGATGGCGCGGAGAAAACGCCCCAGATCGAGCCGGGCCCAGGGCTCGGCGGGTCCCTCCTTGAGGAAGATCATCCCTTCCCGGAGCTCGAAACGCTCCGGGGACGCCGCGGCCTCGAAGTCGAATTCAGGCGGCCGATAGTCCGGATTTTTCTTCCGGTACCGATCGAGATTCTTCCCGATTTCGCGCGGGTAAACGTCCGCGGCGAGGGCAAAGATCCGCTCCCGCAGCTTGGCGGCCGCCATGCTCGCGGCGTTGAGCGCGGTGAACGCCCCGCGGCTGGCGTGGGTGCCCACGTCCCAGGGGCAGGTGGCGGTGTCGGCGGGGTTGACGACCACGTTCTCGGGCCGCACCCCGAGGCTCTCGGCGACCCCGAGCACCAGGGCCGAGTGCAGGCCCTGGCCCATTTCGACGCCACCGCTGGAGACGTAGACGTTGCCGAAGTCGTCGAGGCGCAGGATGATGCCGCTGGCGTCGGAGCGGTAGATCCGCCCGGAGCCGCCGACGTGAATCAGCGACGCCAGGCCGACGCCACGGCGTTTGCCCTTTCCCCGGCCGCGCTTCTCGGTCCACGCGAGCTTCTCGGCCGTGGCCTCGAGGCACTCCCGGAGTCCGCAGGTGGTGATCTCGAGCCCCATCGGGGTGGTCTCACCCGGCTGGTTGCAGTTGATCAGGCGCAGCTCCAGAGGATCGATCCCGGCGGCCTCGGCCAGCTCGTCGAGGTTGCTCTCCAGGGGCCAGGTGACCTCGGGGTTGCCGTATCCCCGCATCGCCTGGCAGTAGGTGTTGTTGGTGTAGACGATGCGGGCGTCGAAGCGCACGTTGGGCACGCGGTAAAGCGAAGTCGCCGGCATCATCATCACGCTGGGGTAGGTGGCTCCCCAGGAGGTGTAGGCGCCGTTATCCTGGAGGACATCCACTTCCCGGAAGGTGAGCTTGCCCTCCGCGTCGCACCCCTGGACGACGCGCACCGTCGCCGACTGCCGCGGCGAGAGGTTGGCGAACTCTTCCTCGCGGGTGTAGAGGATCTTCACCGGCCGGCCGGTGCGGTGGGCGAGCAGGATGGCGACGTACTCGTAGACGTGGGTATCGAGCCCGGTGCCGAAGCCGCCGCCCAAGTACGGGACGATCACCCTGGCGTTGCGGCCGGCGAGGCCGATTGAGGCCAGGGCCTGGTTGAAATCGCGCTGGGCGAGAAAGGGAATCTGGGTCTTCGCCCAGATGGTCAGGTTGCCGCCGGGGTCGAGCTCGGCGATGCAGCCCGCCGTGCCCAGGCAGCTCTGCTGGATGCGCGGCACCGAGAACTCGCCCGCGGCCATGTGCTTTGCGGCCCGCCGCCCGGCCTCGAGGTCGCCGGATTGGTGCCGGAACGTCAGCGGCACCACGTTCGAGGTCGACGGCCGACCCCTGGGGTCGGTTTCGTGAACCAGCGGCGCCCCCTCCGCCATGGCCTCGCGCGGGTCGAAGACGCCGGGAAGCGGCTCGTACTCGACCTCGATGAGCTCGACGGCCGCGGCGGCGACGTCGGGATCGATGGCGGCCACGGCGGCGACCTCGTCGCGGAACTGCCGGACCTTGTCGCGCTTGAGAGCAAAATTATCGCGCAGGAAACCGATCCGTACCTCCGGGGTGTTATAGCCGGTCAGCACCGCTTTCACCCCCGGCAATCGCTCGGCCCGGGAGGTGTCGATCGAGCAGATGCGGGCGTGCGCGTGATCGCTCCACTTGATCTTGCCGTAGAGCATGCCCGGCTGCTCGAGGTCGTGGATGTAGTGGGCCTGGCCCGTGGCCTTGGCCGCGGCGTCGGGACGCGGGGTGTCGTGGCCGATCCAGCGGTGCTCGCTCATCCGTCCCCTCCTGCGCCGCGCAGCGCGGCCGCCGCCTGGCGCACCGACTCGACGATCTGCACGTAGCCGGTGCACCGGCAGAGATTGCCCGCCAGGGCCTCGCGGATCTCGTCGTCCGTCGGCTCCGGGTTGCGGTCGAGAAGCGCCTTGGCGGAGAGGATCATCCCCGGCGTGCAGAAGCCGCATTGAATGCCGCCGTGCTCGACGAATGCCTGCTGGAGGGGCGAGAGCTCAATGCCCGTCGACAGCCCCTCGATGGTCACGACGCTCCGGCCTTCGACTTCCGGCGCCGGGAAAAGACACGAGTTGACTGTGCGCCCGTCGACCAGGACCGTGCACGCCCCGCATTCGCCCTGGCCGCAGCCCTCGCGGGTGCCGGTCTGGCCGAGCCGACGGCGGAGCAGGTCGATTAAGAGATCGCCCGGGGCCGCGAAGGCGGTCACCGCGGAGCCGTTGAGCACGAAGGAGATCTCGATCATCCCGGCCTCCCCCCCAGGAGGGCCGAAAGCCCCCGCACCAGCAGCACACCGGTAAGGTGCCGGCGGTAGTCGGCGCTCGCCCGCACGTCGGAGATCGGCGCGACGGCGTCGCGCGCCAGCTCCCGGGCCCGCGCCATGAGCTCGGGAGTGATCTTCTCCCCCGCCATCAGCGTCTCGACCTCCGGCAGCCGCAGCGGGGTGGGAGCGACCGAGCCGGCGGCGATCCGCACGTGTGCGCAGGTCTTCCGATCGGCGTCGAGCTCGACGAGCACCGCGACGCTGGCGAGCGCCAGATCGACGTGGACCCGCGTTTTCTTGAGGAAGACGCCGCGCGCTCGAGGCCGGGGAGGATCGAGGAGGATCGCGGTGAGAACCTCCTCCGGCCCCAGGCAAGTCTGCCGCGGGCCGGTGAAGAGCTCGACGAGCGGGAGGTCGCGGTGACCGTCGCGGCCGGCGATACGCACCTTCGCGTCGAGGACGAGAAGCGCCGGGGCGCTGTCGGCGCAGGGCGCAGCGCTCGCCAGGTTGCCGCCCAGGGTGGCGACATTGCGGATCTGCACGCTGCCGATTCGCCGCACCGCCTCGACCAGCACCGGGTAGCGCTCGTCGAGGGTGGGATGTTCCAGGACGTCGGTGAGGGTCGCCATGGCCCCGATCGAGGCGGCGCCGTTGGCGGTGATCGCGGCGAGCTCCGGGAGCGAGCGCAGCGAGATCAGGGAGCGGACGTCCTCCACGCCGTTCTTCATCCGTACCAGGAGGTCGGTGCCGCCGGCGAGGTAGCGCGCGTCCGCGGTCTCCGCCTTGAGGCTCAGGGCCTCGTCGAGAGTGCGCGGGCGGTGGTAGGTGCTGAGATCCATCGCAACGAGGACGTTGGTAGGGCTGGAGCATACACGCAATCTCCGCCAACACTCAACCCGATTGGCCGGTCCTGCAGGACACACCTTCGAGCACCGAGCCTCGTGATATGCTCTGATTCCCGGATTATCATCATCGACAAGGGAGGATAACTATGATGGGCTCATCCGGCGTCACCTCATCGCACAACCTGCCGAGCGTTGGAATGCTCTCGCTCGCCGCCAGCATGCCGGATCGCATCCTGACCAATGACTATTGGCGGGAGAATCATCCGGAGGTCGTCGCAGAGGTCGAGAAGCGCCTCTGGATGTGGAAGCCGAAAGACAGCGACCAGGGTCCCGAGGAATTCAACCAGGAGATGGCGCCGTACGTCAGAGATCCGTTCCGGGGATCGAGAGAGCGGCGGTGGATCGAGCCCGACGGTTCCGCCCTGAAGCTGGAAACCGAGGCGGCGCGGCATGCCCTCGCAGCAGCCGCGGTGGCGCCGGAGCAGATCGATCTGTTGATTTGCTCCTCGTTCGTGCCGGACGTCGAGATCTACGGGTACAGCGTCGGCGGTGCCGCGCACCTGGCGCGTGAGCTCGGGCTTAGCAATGCCGGGTGGAATCTCGAGACGGCGTGCTCAAGCATGCTCGTGGGATTCACGACGGCTTGCTCTCTGATCCGGACGGGTGAGCACCATCGCGCCCTGGTGGTGACGTCCAACATCTATTCGCGGCTGTCCATACCTTCGGACCCCATTTCGTGGGGAGTTGGCGACGCCGCGACCGCCGTAGTGGTGGGTCCGGTGCCGGCCGGCGAGGGTCATCTTGGCAGCCACTGCGAGCACACCGGCGCGACCTGCGGCACGATCAACACCGAAGTCGAGTTCGACGAGGAGAACAACTTGCCCCGCTTCCGGCTGCGGGCCGCCAGGTCCGCGGCACGGGTGTTGCGCGATACTGCCCCCGGGTACCTCCGCCAATGTGTCGGCGAAGCGTTGCGCAAGGCGAGGGTGGAGCTTTCGGACATCGACTTTTTCGTATTCAACACCCCGCTGGCCTGGTATGCGAGATTCTGTGCCCGGACTCTCGGCGTCGACCTCGGCAAGACCATCAGTCTGTATCCCCTCTATTCCAATCTCGGACCCACGTTGCCGGGAGTGAGTCTGCTCCACGCGGCCCGGTGGGGCAAGATCCGCCAGGGCGACCTGATACTGCTCTACTCGGTGGGCAGCGTCTCGAGCTGTACCGCGGTGGTGATGCGCTGGGGCGACGTGGCGCTGGGACCGCTCCCGCATGATGCCTCGCCCGAGAAGTTGGAGGCGCTGGAGGCCGACGCCCGGGCTGCTAAACGAAAACCACAAGAACTTTCATAATCGATTTCCCCTTCATGCGATCACTCCTTCCGCCCTGAGCGACGCGATCTGTGACGTCTCGACCCCGACCTCGGCGAGCACGGCGTCGGTGTTCGCGCCGTAGGTCGGCGCAAACGGCAGGCAGCCGTCGAGCTCCTTCAGGAAGGGGGTGCTCACCGCCGGGGGCGGCAGGCGTACGACCCGCCCGTCGGGCGCGACGGTCCGGAGGGCTTTGGCCTTCACCCAGGGAAGGTCCATCACCTTCTCGATCGCAGTGATCGGAGAGTGGGGAATGCCCGCGGCCGTGAAGCTCTCGGCCACCTCCGAGAACGTATGCTCGCGGGTGATCGCCTCGATGGCCCGGTGCAGCTCGGCCTTGTCGCGCCGGCGCCCCTCGTTGGTGGCGAAGCGTTCCTGATCGAGGACCTGGAACAGCGGCTCGCGGACGAGCCGACTCCACTGGGCGTCGCTGCCGACCGCTACATAGATGTAGCCGTCGCGGGTGCGGTAGGCGTTGACCGGGATGAACTGGCGGTGCTCGTTGCCGGCCCGGCGCAGCTCTTCGGGGGGGCTGCCCATGTCAAGCATGGGCAGGAAGGTATGCAGCCACGACACTGCGACCTGGGCCATCGAGACGTCGATTTTCCGGCCCTCACCGCTTGTCCCACGCTCCGCCATGGCGAGGACCACCTGGGTGAATGCCTCGTCGCCCGCCTTAAGGTCGACGACCGGCGCCCCGCACTGGAGCGGCGGGCCGTCGGCATGTCCGGTGATGTCCATGTAGCCGCAGAGCGCCTGGAGCATCGGGTCGTAGCCCGGCACCTCGGGCTGGTCGGGTCCCATGGCGGAGATCGAGCACCAGATCAGATCCGAGCGCTCCCGGCTGAGCGTCTCGTAGTCCATGCCCAGGGCCTGGTGACGCGCCGGCAAGGTGTTGGTGCAGAAAACGTCGGCCGGCAAGTCGCGCACCAGCCGGCGCAGAAGCTCGCGACCCGCGGCTTCTTTCAGGTTCAGCGCGATGGCCTCCTTGCCGACGTTGGGGGCCACGTAGTAGCTGTGGCGGTCGTCTCCCGCTATCTCGCGTCCGATGTAGCGGTTGGGGTCTCCCTTGGATTTGCGGCCCGGCACCGGAGTGGGCTCAACGCGGATCACGCGGTAGCCCTGGTGCACGAAGCGCAGCGTTGCGTAGGACATGCTGAGCGCTTGCTCGACGCTCAGGATGAACGGACGTTTGGTCTTGCGTCGGTTGCTGAAGAGGCTTTCCTGTTGCATTCTCGTCGTCTCCTGGAATGAGCCACCTTGAACAGCAGGGTAGCTCAGAGCTCACCGGCCTGCGACAAAGTCATGTTATAGACCTCGTCCTCGATTCCTTCGCCCTCTGCTCGCATGGCATCCAATGCGGCCTTCACGGAGGGGAGGTGGCCACCCTGTTTTGCAAGGAGCAAGACCTGTGGCGTTCTGATGGGCTTGCACCCAGCCTGTATTGCCTTCTTTACGGCTTTTTCGTCATCGGTGATGATGGTGGGAACGTTTAATTCTACTGCAAGGCTGATCGCCTCGCGTTCGCCTGACCCTATTCCGCCGATGGCCAGAAGATTCTTGACCACGTGGACTTCAAGAAAATCTTTGGTGAGCATCGCAGACGTTTCGGGATCCGTACACTCTTCTTTGACCGCAGATGGGAGCAATACTGCATCGAACAGGAGACCCAGAGAATCAATGACGTTACCTTTCCTGATCTTGATCAGCGAGGAAGTGTCGCAGATGGCTTTCATTGCAGAGGGGCTCCATCATTCGGAAGAGCGGCCCCCCAGATTCCTC
>Ga0180431_10005347_pt1 | contig 15665 bp, 12 predicted proteins | sample SS_ome_11_FD_132459 | JGI IMG/M metagenome (GOLD analysis project Ga0180431, IMG submission 132459) | Hypersaline lake sediment archaeal communities from the Salton Sea, California, USA - SS_1_MS_1 metaG | ecosystem: Environmental > Aquatic > Non-marine Saline and Alkaline > Hypersaline >... | reverse complement strand
CGCAAGCTCGGAGATCAAAATGGTGGAGACTTCAGTTCGAGTAAATCCAAGCACTCGGAGCGTTGCAAGGTCTCTTGACCGTTCAGAGAGGGCAATCCTGGCGCCATTGTAGATCACGCCGAAAGCGACGACAATGGCGAAAAAGGAGAAGATCGCCTGGCTGATTCCCATCATTTCTCCCATGATCTTATCGTAGGCATCACGGGCCGCTTTTGTAATCGTGACTGAGCCGACTCGTGGAGCGTTTTTGATCTTTTTGAGGAAGTCCGACCAGGCATTGTCGTCAATCGACAGGTGCGCGCCGTTGATCGTGTTTCCCTCTTTCATCAATCTGTTAAGCGCATGAACTTCCATATACACGCTGACACCGGCATAATCGGTGATCGTGCCGGAAACCACGGCATCGAGTGTGGGTCTTCTCCCTTCCTGGACTTCCAATCGCACTGTATCTCCCGGCTCCACGCCGAGCGTCTGGGCCAGATGCGCTGACAGCAATAAACCGGACGATGGAAGGGCCACAGGCCTTCCGTCAGTATTGAGCAGGCGGAAAAGCTGAGTGTTTTGTTCAAGGCCGGTGATCGCGACCATTTGAGAGTGATGGCCATTGAGGATCTTTGCGGGAACAGAGCGGAAAGGCTCGATTTTTTTAACGCCCGGTAACGCGCTGATCGATGATAAAGTGGAGTAAGAGCTCGGTTCAATTAATGAGAGAGTGGCATCCTGCCGTTGGGCTTGCCTCCATTGGAAATCCATCATGTGGTCCATGCCGTTTCCCATCGCGATTGAGATGATCGGCAGTGCGGTCGCTAGCGCAAGGCCGCATGTCGTGAACACTGCCTGCCAGGGTTTGCGTTCCAAATTGCGCAGGGCCATCCGCAACAGGGGAGGGACATATGTCTGCAAGCCAACTTTCTCCAACAAGCTTGGCCTGTATTCCGCGGGAGGTTCGGGGCGCATCGCTTCGGCAGCGGGAAGCTTCAAGACTTGCCTGACCGCACTGAAAACGCTGATGAACGACAGCCCTGCGCTTGCCGCGATCGCGTAGAGGAGTGCAGAGCGATCGGGTATAAAGACCAGGGACGGAAAATGGAAAAAGGGCCCGTACATGGGAAGGACAAGGCTTCCGAATAGCTGTCCAAAAAATGCTCCTGCCGTTGTCGCCAGGGCAACGACCACAAGGGCATACTTGAAATAGTGCAGGGCGATCGAGCGGGAAGAGTATCCAAACGCTTTTAACTGGGCGATCTGCTCCCTCTGCAAGTGGATCAGGCGGGTCAGGGCAGCGCTGGTCATGAAGGCGGCAATACTTAAAAAGACGGCGGGGAAGGAAACGGCTGCCGCCTTTAAACTTTTGATCTCCTCGTCGACAATTCGGATGGTGGGATTGTTCTCGCGATCATACGCTGAGAGCCCGCCATATGGTTTCAGGATCTTGTCCAATTCCTTTTTAGCGGTGCGAAGATCTCCATTGGGAGAGAGCTCTGCGATCACATTATTGAACCCCCCTTTAAGTCCCAGCGCACTGGAAAGTTCCCGTTCGCTCATCCAAAATACGCCAAACCTTTTGTTGTCGGGCATGATACTTCCGGGAGCAAGTTCGTAGACATACTCTGGAGATAATGCAATCCCTACAATTTGCAGGGTTTCTTTGGAGCCGGAAATCAGCGCGTCAATGGTATCTCCTGGCTGATAATGATGAGCGCCGGCAAACGCTTCGCTGATCACGATTTCCCTTTTATTGCCTGGATGGGGCAGTCTCCCATTTCGCAAATAGAGCTTATTGAGCTGTTGCGGCTGATCGTCGGGAATGGAGATAATCATCCCTTCGGCGTTTTCTTCCATGCCGGGAATATCAAGACGTGCGTGCCCTTTTACACGGGTCTCAAGAACAGCGATATCAGGCACTTCCATTAACTGCTTGCGCAGGGTGTTGGGAGCGTGCTTCAGGTCGCTGAACAGATCGGCCAATCGATGTTCACTGTAATGTGCGTTTTTAGCGCTTTCAAGCGAAACGACCAATCCTCTTTCCATGATCATAACCATCAGTCCGCAGGCCATCACGATCGCGATCGCGATCATCTGTCCTTTCATCGTTCTCAAGTCGCGGAATAGTTTAAGGTCTAGCGCACGCATGAGGGTCACCAACTCAGCTCGTTAACGGGCCGTCGTTTCCTGTTCTCCTGGATATCGGTCACTTTGCCGTCCGATAGATGGATCACCCGGTCGGCCATTTCCGCAATCACGGCATTGTGGGTAATGATCACGGCCAGTGTCCCAAGTTCCCTGTTCACTTTTTCAATGGCTTCGAGGACGATCACGCCTGTTTTCACATCCAATGCGCCAGTAGGCTCATCGCAAAGCAGGACTTCCGGTCGTTTAGCGATCGCACGGGCGATGGCGACCCTTTGCTGCTGTCCTCCTGACAATTGTGAGGGAAAGTGGTCCATTCGATCGCTCAGGTCTACCATTTCTATCGCTTCGGCCGGGTCCATCGGCTCCTTGGCGATGTCTGTGATCAGTTTGACGTTTTCAATCGCGGTCAAACTTGGGATCAGATTGTAAAATTGAAAAATGAAGCCAACGGAGTTTCGTCGAAAAAGAGTAAGGGTGTGGCTGTCTGCTGTGGAAAGATCCGTTCCTCGATAGGCTGCGCTTCCTGCGCTGGACTGGTCAAGACCTCCCAGGATGTTGAGAAGTGTTGATTTTCCGCTTCCGGATGCACCCAGAAGGACGACCAGCTCTCCCTCAAAAAGGTCCAGGTTGACGCCGTTCAGGGCGTTGACTTCAACTTCTTCGCCAGTGTGGTAGACTTTTTTAAGGTCTTTGACTTGATAGATGCTCTTTTTCATGGGCAGCGGTACTTTCCTTCCAGCCGGTCAAGGCCGGTGTCCCTTCGCAGAGCGAAATAGGAGACTAGCAATGCGTAGGATGCCCTAAGCTCCCGTTGCCTCGCATCTGTCAGATGGTTGACCGCATCGCGATATTCCAGCGGTGAGATTGCGCCAATGTTTCTTCTTTCAAGAGCAAGGTCGGCTCCTGATTCAGAGATTCTCACTCCGCTTGCGGAGGCGATATAGGCTTGCGCCGCTTCTTCGATATCATCAAAGCGGTCCTGTAGCCCCAGCGAAGCGTCTTGCAGAGCTTTTTGGTAATAGGCGATCTGTTTGCAGCGATTGTACTTGGCTTCCCTGACGCGGTTTTGCTTGGCAAAACCGTCGAAGAGCGACCAGCGGAAGGAGACCCCTGCCTCCCAATAAGAGTCGTCATTAATTTTGAACAAAGTGCCGAAGTTGTCATTTGAAAAGTTGACATAGCGGGCGAATCCATCCACACGGGGTAGAAACTCCGATTGCCTGCGGTTGACACCTGAGCCGGCAGCGGCGATCAGCGCTTCGTGTTCTTTTAAGTCGGATCGTCCCTGAAGCATTTTGGTGTGCCACCACTCTTTTTCGCCGGCGGTCCACATTGCGTCGGGATTGCCGCGATCCTCCAGAAAGGTGATCTTGTCGTTGATCAGGGCATACTCTTTCAGGGGCATTGCATCGATCACGGGATCGAGGCAGCGGGATCGCGAAGGATCCAGTCCCATCAGACCTGCCAGTACGCTCTGGCTGTTTTTATATTCGCGTCTTGCGGCGAACAGCTGTGCCATGGCATTTGTTGTGGCAACCTGAGCCTGGTCCAGTTCAAACTGTGTCGAGGTGCCTGCCTCGAGTTTGCCTTGCTCACGCTCTGCTTGCTCTTCGAGCAGTTTGACGTTTTCTTCCTGGACACGGACGTTGGCCAGGGAAATAGCGACAAGGTAATAGGCGCGGCGCACATCAAAGATCAGGTTGTCGACAAAGGCTTCGACGTTGAAGCGCAGGGCCATGAGCTGGTGCTGTTTCTCTTTAAGGCTGAAGACGGCGTCGTAATCAAACAGGATCTGTCTGGCCTCAACGATATTTCCTTGAAGCGTAAGGGGAACGATCTCATCGACGGGAACGGAATAATCTGAGATTTCTCCTCTCCAGATCACTTCCGGCCAAAATCTGCCCCAGGCCGCCCGAACCCGGGCGTCTCCTTCCAGTTCGGAGAACTTCTCCGCTTGCAGGGCGTAATTATAGCGCAGAGAAGACACGATCGCTTCTTCCAACGTTACAGAGCAGTTTTCTGAGTAGAGGAAATTAAAAAATAAAATAAATAGAATGCATGTTCGATACATAAGGACGTCTACCCTTGGATACTAGGGAAAACATTTTACTATACAGAGAGCTTTTGGTTAAAGGGGGGATTTCCCCTATATTCTACCCTGTCTCCATTCGGCAAAGTCCAGCAATTGCTGTTCGAGGAGAAAGTTGCTGATAAAAATTTGATAAGAGCGCTGCGCCATTTCCAGAGCTTCTTCCGGATTTTCACGGATCCACTCCATGTGTTGGTCAACTTGGCGAAACATTTCTTCGCCGGAAAGGGTGTGGTCGATATAGAGGACGGAATCGCCAAAATGCTCGATCACGAAGGGGTTCAGGTCGGAAATGATCACTGAAGAAGCGGCTGCTGCCTCGAAGATCCTGCCCGAAGGAATTCCGTGCTTTAAATGTTCCTTAGAATGTAAGGCGAGGCAAACACCCATTTCTGAAATGGTTTCGATCACGCTTGTTCCATCAAAAGGAAGATTTCCCTGGAAAGCCGTTCCATATTTTTTCCCCAAATCAGGGTTCCCATAGAGCTTTGCGTAAGACGTGTCAGCCAACAGGTTTTGCAGCGTTTGATACCGTTGATCCGTCAAGCGGTTACCCCAATGTCCGATGATAAAAAAAAGGCGTGTGGGAGTCACTGTTTGATATTCCCGGAACTGCGCCGTGGGATACCAACGCTTGGGGTACAGTAAATGATCGGAATGTTTGAGGTCCTGCATAAGAAGTTCTGTGTCGTCATAGGTCGTCAAATAACCTGAGAAATCTAAAAATTGTTTTTTCAGCTGGCCAGTTTTGTGAAAGAAGCACCTCTCGGGGCAGAACAGGACGAGGTAATTGTCCATTTTCTTGGCAATGTTTCTTGTCGGCACCATCGTGAAGATCCAGTCATCCCGACACTGGCGTTCACAAAAGGTATCAGGTTGGTAAATATCGAGCTTCCAATTCAGGTGATTGCAGGCAATTTTCATTTTTTGAACAAATTCCAACTCTCCGCCAAATGCCGGCAGCACGACGACGCCGATCCTTTGTTCGATCTCAGCCAAAAGACAGATGGGAAGTAGAAAAATGAAGAGTATGAAGCGTTTCACGGGGTATCTCGACAACAATGCTTCATTAATACGTCTTTCAATGGTTTGGGCACAGGGATTTTGTTCCGCGTTTTCTTGTCGATCGTGACATGGATCGACTTCGCTTGCCCCAATTCAAGTCCATCTTCTCTGTAAATGTGGTACAGCAAAGTGAACGAAGTGCGGCCGATCTCCTTGCACACCATGTGCACTTCAAGATGATCGCCCAGTTTCATGGGGTGGAAATAATCGGATTCGCAATGCACGATCACGAACATAAATTCCTTCTCATAGAAAAGCGACTCAAACGGCATTCCTTCCTGGGACATAAAATCTTCGAGGGTGTCATGCACAAACCGGAACTGCCTGGGGAAATACAGGAGCCCAGCCATATCCATGTCGTGCATCCGAACCAGGTTTTTAGCGACAAACATCTTATTCACCTCCTCTACTTTATATACCTAAAATTTAGATTTTATGATACATAGAGGATATGATCTATCGAATTTTGACAGCTTCATCCCTCTATGACGGCCACGATGCCGCGATCAACGTTTTTCGCCGCTTATTTCAGAAAGCGGGGATGGAAGTGGTCCATATCGGCCACAACCGCAGTGTGGAAGAGCTCGTGCAGACAGCGATCGAAGAAGATGTCAACGCCGTCTGCGTCAGCTCGTATCAAGGCGGCCATATGGAGTATTTCCGCTATCTCAGGCAGCGTTTGAACGAGGAAGGGGGAGAGGAGATCGCGATTTTCGGAGGAGGGGGAGGGACGATCCTTCCCAGCGAGATCAAGCAGCTGCAAAGCGAAGGAATTACCCGCTTGTACCATCCGGAAGATGGACAAAAGATAGGATTGAGGGGGATCATCAAAGATGCGATCTCCCGTATGAAACCCAAAAAGAAAAGGGCGGATACCCTGGCCAGAGCATTGACCCTGATCGAACAAGGGGAGACAGTGCCGGTCCCCGAAACGGATCAACGTCCGGTCGTTCTCGGACTGACAGGTCCCGGGGGCGCAGGGAAAAGCTCCTTGATGGACGAATTGATCCTCCGCTACCTTTATTCCACCCCGACCGGGCGTGTAGGCGTTTTAGCGTTCGACCCGACCAAAAAAAAGACCGGAGGAGCCCTGCTCGGCGACCGGATCCGGATGAACGCCATCTACAACGAGCGGGTCTTCTTGCGTTCGATGGCGACCCGGGGATCAGGCACGGAAATGAGCGGGGTTGCGAAAAATGCGCTTGAGCTTTTGAAGCATTCCGGGTTCGACCTGATCATTTTAGAGACGACGGGAATCGGCCAGGGAGATGCGGAGATTGTCGAACTTGCTGACCTCTCCCTTTATGTGATGACAAGCGAATACGGTGCGTCGACCCAGCTCGAAAAAATCGATATGCTCGATTACGCCGATGTCATCGTCCTCAATAAGTTCGATCGAATGGGCGCTGAAGACGCCTTTGAGGATGTCTTGCACGCCTATGCCGATTCAAGAGGGATTCGGGTCTCAGAGAAAAACCGCAAGGAGCTGCCGGTCTTCGGCACCATCGCTTCCGATTTCAACAATCCCGGGGTCACCCGACTATTTATTCGCCTGATGCGCATGCTGGAAAAGAAGGGGCTTTTGACCTCTCCTGGAAATCTGGCGCTTGATCTGGAGAGGACCCGGGAATTGAACAATCCCCATACCTTTGCCATCATTCCTCCGGAAAAGACGTTTTATCTAGGCAAGATCTCAGGAACTGTACGCAATTACCATCGGGAGACGGAAAAGAAAAGCGAGATTGCTTCTGAGTTGTATAAGGTCAAAACGACAGGCGGGGAGGCGTCCAAACTGGAAAAAGAGCTGGGAGCGGACAATCGGGAGCTTCTGGAGAAATACCATCAATTGCAAACGGAATATCACGAGGAAGAGCTGACATACGAAGTGCGGGGAAAAACAATTAAGCGGCCGCTGTTTTCCAAATCGCTTTCCAATCTTTTCATTCCCCGGATCGCCACCCCGACCTATCGCGATTGGGGAGATATCCTCACTTACATGCGCAAGGAGAACCTGCCCGGCCACTATCCCTATACCGCCGGTGTGTTTCCTCTCAAGAGCCAGGAAGAGGAGCCTAAGCGACAGTTTGCGGGTGAAGGGGCTCCAGAGCGGACAAACAAGCGTTTCCATTATCTGACCGAAGGAGAACAGGCGCACCGTTTGAGCACCGCGTTTGATTCCGTCACCCTTTACGGAGAAGATCCACGCAACCGTCCCGACGTCTACGGAAAAATCGGCAACAGCGGGGTCAGCATCGCGACGCTGGACGATATGAAGGCCTTGTACGATGGGTTTGATCTTATCGATCCGTTAACCTCTGTCTCACTCACCATCAACGGGCCCGCTCCGATCATTTTGGCGATGTTCCTCAACACGGCTATCGACTTTGAAGTGGAGAAACAGAAGGGCAAAGAGCCGTATGAGAAGGTGAAGGAGCGTGTGCTTCAAGTCGTCCGTGGAACAGTCCAGGCGGATATTTTGAAAGAAGAACAGGCGCAGAACACCTGTATCTTCTCTTCGAAGTTTGCACTGAAAATGATGGGGGACATTCAGGAGTATTTTATCGATCAGCATGTGCGAAATTTCTATTCCGTCAGCATCAGCGGTTACCATATTGCCGAAGCGGGCGCCAACCCGATCTCACAATTGGCATTTACCCTTGCCAATGGGTTCACTCTTGTCGAGTATTACCTTTCCCGGGGGATGAAGATCGATGATTTCGCGCCCAATCTTTCCTTTTTCTTCAGCACAGGGATGGACCCCGAGTATTCTGTGATCGGCCGTGTCGCTCGAAGGATCTGGGCGATCGCTTTGAGGGAGCGTTACGGAGGTAATGAGCGCAGCTGCAAATTGAAATACCATATCCAAACATCCGGCAGGAGCCTCCATGCACAGGAGATCGCGTTCAACGATATCCGCACGACCCTGCAGGCGCTTTATGCGATCAACGACAACTGCAACAGCCTGCACACGAACGCTTATGACGAGGCGATCACAACGCCGACAGAAGAGTCTGTACGCCGTGCGATGGCGATCCAGATGATCATCAACCGTGAGTATGGGACGACCAAGTGTGAGAATGCGATCCAGGGATCGTACTTCATTGAGGAATTGACCCAATTAGTTGAAGAGGCTGTGTTGGAAGAGTTTGATTCTCTTTCGCGCAGAGGAGGCGTGCTTGGGGCGATGGAGAAGCAGTATCAGCGCCATCGGATCCAAAGCGAATCGATGAAATATGAGCTGTTGAAAGAATCGGGGGAGCTTCCGATCATTGGCGTGAACACGTACACATCAGAACTTGGACAGCCCGATTATGAGCATATGGAAGTGATCCGCGCGACTGAAGAAGAGAAACAGTCGCAGATCGAGCGGACGGAGAAGTTTATCGCCCGCGCAGGCGATCAAAACCACGAGGCCTTGGAGCGATTGAGGCATGCGGCGCTTTCCGGAGAAAATATTTTTGAAGAGTTGATGGAAACAGTCAAATACTGCTCGCTCGGGCAGATCACTCAACTATTGTATGCATGCGGCGGTCAGTACCGTCGTTCGGTGTAACATCTTTAATCTTAATCGTGTCTTAATACAATTTCGGTAAATTTGTTCTATTATAATTTGCTGGAGAAACCAAAATGTGCAGAATCGAGGGGTGTGACCTTCCTAATTATCATTACAATCCACTAATTTCACCATTAGCGAGTTTCCATGGAAGATTGGTAAAAACGTTTGATGCTCTTCCTGAAAACAAAAAGGTGATTGAAGTCGCGAAAAGGATCGTTGTTTGCGTTGCTGCACCTTTGGCCTATCTTGTATTGGGATTGACCGCTTTGATCGGGCTTGCTTTAGACGGTATGTTTGTTAAAAGTCATTCAATACGAAAAGATGTTCAAGATGCAGGACGTGTTTCAGAACAAAGGCCGCAGCCACCAAGGGGCTTTGATAAATTTATGGCCGCTTTTGGGGGTAGGGACGCTTTCGAGAGAATAGATGTACTGACTGAATGGGATGGTACAATTTTGCCAGAATTCATGACCTCACCGATCATGAGGCACGATCATCCAGATAAAGTTTTCGTTCTCTTCCATTTGACCAAACCTCAGCTCACCAGGGATCAAATCCCAATGGGAAGGGTACACTATGTGGACGTACTGGTGTGGAATAAACATACTGAATCTCTCGAAGGTGCAATGACAGATGTAAATGACTTAGATTTAGCCGCAAATGGTTCAGTTTCTCCGGGTTCTTTGCTTGAAGATGTCATTTACGACAGAGTAAGGCGATTAGTAACTGGTCAGTATGTGGGCTATGCAAAGCGCTATCAGGGAGTGATACTGTTGAAGCCTGAGAATAAGGATGAATACAGGCCCAATGATGCCTATTTAGAAAGAGAAATGCTCGACCGTTTCATGGATGAAAATACATTGCGGTATGAAGTTGCACAAGAAGTTGGTGGCGACGAGAGATGTGCCCTTAGATTAATTCGCAGTTAAAAGGATAATAAGATGATTCCAGTAACACATACAGATCAAATCCACTACCGTCCATTGAATGCGGCTGTGGGAGAAATCACACCTTCACCGGGGTTAATGTCCAAATCGATCGATGTTCCCAAAGATTTAAAGAAGGGGCATCCCGGAATGTACGCGTTGGGAGTGACGGTGACAGTTCTGGCAGCCGGGGCGTTCGTGGCCGCCAATCTCTTTACCTTTCCACTCGCTGGGCCCATCTCCTTATTAGCGTTAGGAATTTTATCGGCTGTGACCTACGGCATCATCAATGACCAGTTGGCGTGCCGGCAGTGTATCCAGTACTTTACCGTTGGACATACGCAGATTCACCAGCGATTGTTAAAAACCGATAACCCGACGTTGAACGGGATTGTCTGGGGGATCCATGCGACATGGGTGTTGGGAGCAATTGCCGGAGCGGCGATGGCAGTTGCCGCGTTGGCGACTGGGTTGGTTGTTTCACAGATCATGCCTTTCCTTGTTCCCGCATTCGCGATCGGAATCGGCGTCACCTGCCTTTACTCTCATATCAAGGCGAAAAGGGAAGAAGAGAAGTGGAAGAAGCCGGAAAATCAAGAGGAATTAGAGCAGCATTTTAAAAATAGGCTGATTCTCCCAAGCAAAGGATACCATCCGGTCAATCTTAACGATATTCCGCCAGAGAAGCGAGCGGCTTATATGGGTGTCGGCAAGCGCAACGAATTGGGATATAAGATGATGCCTACCATGGGCATCGCCGCCCTTGTCGGATTGGTCGCGACTGGGATTATCCTATAACTGCTCAAACTCGACGATATTCAAATCGAGGGGCAGTTGATGACGTCGCCATTCATCCGGAATAGTGACGATCTTATCGGGTTCATCATCTGCGCCCGCCTCTGATTCTTCTGCAGAGACCACTTGAACAGAGTCCAGCTTCTCCTGCCCGTAAAAACTGTCCGACTTGATAAAGCCTGTGAGCTTGAAGTGATCATAAGTATAGGGAACAGGGGCGGAGCCGATTGGAGATGGGGTTCTCGTCAGGTGGATATGCAGGTGCGGGGCCGAGGTGTTTCCTGAGTTGCCGACGCGGGCGATCTCATCTCCTTGAATCACCATATCTCCCTCTTTTACTTTAATGCTTCCTTTTTTCAAGTGCGCGTAGAAGGCATAAACGCCGGATCGCAATTTGATCACGATATGGTTGCCGGTCACCGTCTTTAAAGTGATGCTTTCCGGATCGGGCAAATCGCCAGGTGGCTGGTCGTCCAATCCTTCCAGAACGCTGACCACCGTACCATCTTCAACTGCGTATACGCTTTCATTATAACAGTGCCAGTTAGCGGGGTCGGAGGGGTCTCCGCTGTACAGGGTTCCTTTGTCATCAAGCTTCATAAAATCGATCGCGAACCGTTGGGCGTTGTAGAGGCGGCCGTTGACGGGAAGCAAAGAGTTTTGATGAACTCCTTCTGAAGAACAGCAGGAATTGAATGCTGTCCAGCCCTTTCCTTTAAGTGGTGGTTGAAGAGAAAGCAGTTCTGTTTTGCATACGGAAAATCTGCCTGACTCATAAGTGAGGGGAGACTGCGATTTGCTTCCCGGTCCTGCTGACCCTTTTAGGGTCAAACGGTGTTTGAGGTAGTTGGGGATCTCTTCTTTTTGATCAAAGGCCAACTTCACGAAAAAGATTTTTGAGCTGTCGACCTCAAGGTCGCTGGAATCGACTGGAGCGGCATTGAGATGGGCCAGATTGTTGCGCAGGTCCATTCCTGAAAATGACTCGACCACTTTGTCCTCATTGCAGCCGTCCAACACTTCGATTTTTTCGAGCTGTGCCGGGAGATTTCCCGCATTCGTCAATCGGAGCCCATAGAGCAAATGGTATTTATTGTCAGTCCCTGGAACAGGAGGGGTAGGTTCGAAAATGTCAACCAGAACGGGGGTGAACTGTTCTTCAGTCAGGGAACAGCAGCATTTTGCGCGCTCCCTATCACGGCAGCCAGTGAAAATCAGGGGGATGAGAAGTAAATAAATCCAGTTCTTGCTCATGATCAACCTCTTAAATTTAATTATTTATGTATATTTGCTCTGAGAGATAAATCATAGGTAAATTTGAATTTTAACTTCAAAAAAGGTAAAAAAAGATTACGAACAAATATAGGAGGACAGTATGTCAAATTCATACAATGATCTCGTTAAGTGCTTTAATGAGGGAATTAAAAAAAGGGAAAAGGGGAATTTTGACAAGGACGATGTCAAGGCGATTTACAAAGCCGCTTCTGATCTTTTCGATGTGGACGTCAATTTAGACCGCAAGCAGCTCGAAGAGATCCGCGATAAGTGGATTGCCTTGGCCGATGGAAAGATCGACAAAGGCAACGCGATGAAAAAACTGCAGGGGACAAGCCGGGCGGAAGCCATTCAGTCTGTTCTCATGTCCTCTATAAAGTGAATGAAGATACCGACGGTCGCTTATCTAGACCCTAAGGGGGTGCTTTCCCGCTCTTGCAGGACAAAAATTCCTGACAAGGTTCTGCTTAAAGGGTATCGCACTATGTGCCTCACCCGTCACAACGATGAGCGGATGATCACGTTGCAGAGACAGGGGACGATCTCATTTGCCATGAGCTCAAAAGGGGAAGAGTGCTGTGCGGTCGCGAGCGCGGCCGCTTTGAAATCCGTTGATTGGATGTACCCGCAGTATCGGGAGGCAGGGATTGCCTTTTGGAGGGGGATGAGTGTGGAGGGTTATGTCAACCATATGTTCTGCAACCGCAATGACATTATCAAGGGGCGTCAGATGCCCAACCACTTTGGCTCTCGGGCATTGAACATTGTCACAGTTTCCTCTCCCATCGGAACGAAGATCCCCCATGCCGCAGGATCCGCCTATGCGATGAAAGTGAAGAAAGAGAAAAGCGTGGTGATCTGTTATTTCGGGGAGGGAGCCTCGTCCGAAGGGGATTTTCACGTCGGCCTCACGTTTGCCGCTGTCAGAAAGGCTCCTGTGATTTTCTTTTGCCGGAATAACGGCTATGCGATCTCCACTCCGACGACCAGTCAGTTTGGTTCAGAAGGCGTTGCCCCTGAAGGGATCGGACATGGGATCAAAACGTTTCGTGTGGACGGCAACGATTTTTTCGCCGTTTATGAAACCGTTCAGAAAGCGCGTGAGGAATGTGTGAAGGGGAAAGGGCCTGTGCTGATCGAAGCGATGACCTACCGATTGGGGGCTCACTCAACCTCTGACGACCCCTCCCGCTATCGGGATGACAAGGAGTGCCGTAAATGGGAGAAGAAATGTCCCATCCTCCGTCTGCGAACCTATTTGGAAAAGAAACAACTGTGGGACGAAAAGAAAGAAGAGAAGCTTCAAAAATCGATCAAAAAAGAGGTGGACGCTGCCATCGCTGCCGCAAAAGAGGTGCCGCCTCCTACTCTCGACTCATTGATCGAAGATGTCTATTTTGAGCCTACTCCTCGACTTCGAGAACAGCTGCATGAACTTAAACGTTTTTTTCCGGGAGATGAGTAATGCCGGAAATGACGATCATCCAAGCCCTCAACCATACCCTGCACGAGGAATTTGCCCGCGATGACAAACTGATCTCATTCGGAGAGGACGCTGGAGCATTCGGAGGGGTTTTCCGTGTCACAGAAGGGCTGCAGGAGAAATTTGGAGAGGAGCGGGTATTTGATACGCCGCTAGCAGAGCAGGGGATTGTGGGGTTTGCGATCGGTGTCGCGCAAAATGGGCTGAAACCAATTTGCGAGATCCAGTTTGCCGATTATATTTTTCCCGCATATGATCAGATTGTCAATGAGATGGCCAAAATGCGTTATCGGACGGCCAATCAATATTCAGCGTCTGTTGTGGTGCGCACGCCTGCAGGGGGAGGGATCCATGGCGGTCACTACCATTCCCAATCGCCGGCCGCGCAATTTCTGCATACGCCTGGGCTGGTTGTCATTTGTGTTTCGGGCCCTTATGACGCTAAAGGTTTGCTGACCGCGGCAATCGAGTCAAACGATCCCGTTATATTTTTCGAGCCCAAACGGATCTATCGATCGGTCAAGGAGGAAGTGCCTCTGGAACGTTATACAGTTCCGATCGGTAAAGCGGATCTGGCCCGTCAGGGGACAGACATCACTCTGATTGGTTGGGGAGCGCAGCATCATCAGAACATGGAAGCTGCTGAGGAGCTTGCTCAAGAGGGGATTGATGTCGAAGTGCTCAACTTACGCACATTGAATCCGCTCGATGAACCTGCCATTATCGCTTCGGTACAGAAGACAGGACGCTGTGTCATTGCTGACGAGGCTCCCAAGACGATGAGTTTCTCCGCAGAGATTGCAGCAACGCTTATGGAAAAGTGCTTTTTGTCACTCGAGGCTCCGGTTGAACGATGCTGCGGGCTGGATACCCCTTTCCCGCATACCCTGGAACATGAATATCTGCCGGACGCCTACAAAGTCAGGCAGGCGATCATCGACACAATGGAGTATTGATTGTGACCACCTATACAGTCACATTACCGGATATAGGCGAGGGAGTCGTCGAAGGGGAAGTGGTCGAGTGGCTCAAAGAAGTTGGAGACGCACTTGAACAGGACGAGCCGGTCGTTGTCGTGATGACCGATAAAGCGACTGTGGAACTCCCTGCACCCCATCCGGGAACATTATCGAAACGGCATGTGGAAGCTGGAGAAACGGCGATCAAGGACAAGCCTCTCTATGATATTGAGCTGGAAGCAGAGTTGGAGAGCAAGCCTGAAAAGGAAGTCCCTAAAGTTGTCCCGCTTAAAAAACAGGAGAGGAGGACACAGCCTCGTGGAGCGAAAGCCTTGGCAACCCCACCTGTACGGAAGCTGGCAAAAGAATTGGGGATCGACTTGAGCCAGGTGACGGGTTCGGGCAAGGATGGCAGGGTGTTAGCTGAAGACCTGAAGCAATCTGTACCTGCAGTTGAGCGAAGAGATGACGACGAGGAGGTCGCCTGGATAGGGGTGCGCGGCATGATGGCCAAAAAGATGTCGGAGTCGAAGAAGGTGATCCCGCACTTCTCCTACTTTGAGAAAGTGGACGCAGGCAGGCTTCTCAAGCTTCACGCCAACGTAAAAAAAGAGGGGGACAAAGAGGGGATACGCGTCACTTACATGCCCTATTTTATTCGGGCGTTATCGTTGACGATCCATGAGTTTCCCGAGTTAAACAGTTCTTTGGATGGGCAGACGCTTCTTCTTCACAAGCATCACAACATCGGCATTGCCATGAGCACGGAGCAGGGGTTGATCGTTCCTGTTTTGAAAGATGTGGAGGGGATGACTTTCGAAGAGGTGATCCGGAATTATGAAACATTTAAAACTAAATCGGCATTTGAACCATCGGATATGAAGGGGAGTACGATCACGATCAGCAATTTTGGCGTGTTTGGAAATGGAGGGGTTTGGGCGACCCCGATCATCAATCCGCCTGAGGTAGCGATCTTGGCAGTCAATCGCATTCAGAAGCAGCCTGTGGTCCGGAAAGGGGGAGTGGAGGTGGCCGACCTTTTAGATCTTTCCTGGAGTTTTGACCACCGGGTGATCGACGGCAATCTCGCGTCGAAGATTTCTCATCATTTTTCTAAATTAATCGAAAATCCCGCGCATCTTCTTTAGGTGTACGATCTTTGTGTCTTTGGTACGTCAGGCTAAGTCTGACTTTTCTTATGGGATGGAATGTTCCCATCGGACCATTTGCCTATTGGGTCCGTAGTGAAATGGACATGCAAATAAGTAATTTTTAGTATGAAGTTCTGTGAATCGAAAATGCGAGCCGTAACAAATGTGAACTCACGTCTGAGGCCTCGTTACACTAATTGTGGATGGCCAGGGTGCCAGAGAGCCTGAAGCCT
>Ga0180431_10005345_pt1 | contig 15667 bp, 16 predicted proteins | sample SS_ome_11_FD_132459 | JGI IMG/M metagenome (GOLD analysis project Ga0180431, IMG submission 132459) | Hypersaline lake sediment archaeal communities from the Salton Sea, California, USA - SS_1_MS_1 metaG | ecosystem: Environmental > Aquatic > Non-marine Saline and Alkaline > Hypersaline >... | reverse complement strand
GGGATAGCAGTTGAAAGATTCTTTAGAATCAACAGATGGACGATCTATACAGGAGAGATACCCGAAGTCGTTAAGGACGAGGAGTTCGGCGGCGTATACGTGAAGACGGAGGGAGAGCCGACCGAGTACTGCCGGGTGATCGACGTCGACGGGAAGGCGAAGTTTCTGCAGGTCAGGGCGGACGACCAGTATATGATAGGCTACCTCAAGGCGCAATGCATCGGAGATGAGATGATGGCCTACCTTAAGACCGTCGACAAGGAGGTGACGGACTACGCAGGCTCCATCATGATGCGCTGGATCAAGCTTAAAAGCCGTTACTACACCAGGGCGATCGACGGGAAATACAAGGACGAGATCTTCGGAGTATATTACGGCCTTGAAGATCAGGGCTACGACGTGGACGTATACGACGTCCTCTTTGCCTACACGTGGCGGGAACTTGTTTACGTCACCACGGCGGTCAGGATCGGCCCGATCTACTACAAGCTCTTCTACAAGGATAAGGACAAAGAGACGGGGGGGTGCTCCTCCTTCGGTATCTTGAATCCTGACGGCTCGGTCATAATAGCCCAGACGATAGACAGCCCGCCCCAGTCGAAGGGATTCGGCGACTACTACTTCGAGGAGCAGAGGATAAACGGCGAGGATGTGGTAACCACAATGACCTCCTACGCGGGCCTTTTCGGATGGGACATGGGGTGGAACTCGAAAGGGGTCGCCGTCGTCATAAACAACATGTTCACAAAGGAGTACGCGAAGGAGCCGAGGCTCCCCTATACCTTCAGGGGGAGGGAGGCGTTGAGGGTTGCAAGCGACGCCTACGAGTACGTCGACCACTGGACAGAGACGGGGAGTCCCAACGCCCAGAACTTCATAGTGACCGATCTTAAAGGCAACCTCCTTCGCCTCGAGAGGTCCAGGGAAATGTTCGTGATCACCGACGTGAAGAAGGACAGCCTTGAGGGCACCTACTGGGAGGATATAGGGATGCTCACCTCCTCAAACACGTTCGTCACAGACGAGATGAAGCACCTGATCCTCTTTCCGGACGTATGCAGCGGCAGACAGCCCACCGCCGACATGATAGCCAAGAAATACGCCGCGGACGGGAGGCTGACCTTGGGTGAGATGGAGGAGATACTGGCCTATCAGCCGGAGGAGAACGTCGGCGACGAGAACGCCATCTGCTACAGGTCGCAGTATCTGATCGAGAAGAAGAATGCATCCGTGACGGTATACCAGCTTATTTTTGTGGTTGAGAATGGGGTAAGGAAGATCTACCTGAAGGAGAACTTCGACTGCGGGGACAGGGACTACGTGTCACCTGTGGCTCCCCTTTCGAGATAGGGGCCGACGGCTGTAAGACATTTGAATATCAACCAGCGCGGGGGCGGGGTTTAAACCCGTCCCCGTCTTTTGTACTAAGCGGTTTTAGATATACAACACCACCATATTACATCGTCCCGATGACACCGAAATGCCGTGGCGGGTAACAATAAAACTTTCCCACAGGTCTAACCCTGCCCGTTTCATAAAAGCCCAAAATAGAAGCCGAAGAAGATAAAGGCGCCGAGCTGCAGGGCGATGCTTATTATGACGGCTAACAGGTCGTTTCCCTTCCCCGTTCGCTTCGGGACAATCGGCTTAAAATCGATCTTTTCCATCTCGATTCACCTCGTCAAAAGAGCGCCAGAAACTCAACTACCAACCTTGAAGCGGCTTTCACCCGCTCCGGATTTACCAGCTGCAGGCTTCACAGGGAATATCACACGGTTTTCGTATTATCATGAGACAAATCTGTTATGTTTTTTATCTCCCCCTGTAAAATTTCAGGTCGGGATATTCCCGCTTAAAGAGCGTATATGCAACGCCGGTTGCGGCGATTCCCACATCGTGTGCCAAATTAATGAGGCGGTTAATAATAGGTATGTCCCTAGTCGCGTGTCCGAGCCCCCATGAGAGGGGATTTAATAATATCTTTGTCATTTAAGGTGATCCCTTTTTTTACAGGCGGATTAAAACTATTCCATTTTTGAATCCGCCGCTTTCAAATTCGATACAAATTTAGCCATCTATTGTATAAATAGAATAAATAATTTGTAAAATTTGTGTATAGTTTTCGATCGGCATTGCCGCCCTTAAACCACATACAAATAATCTGTTTTTCACTTGACAATTGGGCGAACTTCAAATAAAAGAAATTCATATATATACAAGGAGGTTTTTATGCGTGATTTAACCAACGATGAGGCCAATGCCATAAGGCTCCAGATGCTCTACAGCATCGGGAACGGCTGGTCATGGTACGCCTACAAGAGGCTCGGCCCGGAGAAGATAATCGAGCTGGAGCTTGAGATGTGGGACGAATTAATCCCTCCCGCCGTGGAGATCCTTTACATGATGATTCAGCCGGAGGGTAGCCCGGCAGATAAGATGAAGCACTTCTTAAACCAGATTACTAAGGTCAACGGTTATGTCCCGAAGTTCCTGGAGGAGGACGAAAACTCCCTCAAGTGGGAATACACCTCCTGTCCGAACTGGGACAACCTCGTCATGGTCAACTTCGACGACTACCTGACCCAGGAGGGGAAGCCCGCAAAGGTCTCGTGTATCCACGGGTGCACGAGGATTCACGAGATATACTTCAGGAAGATCAACCCGAACATAAAGATCGAGAGCTTCGACTTGAGGCCGAACGCAAAGGAGACGTGTGTCTTCAGGGCGTCCGTGAAATAATCGGGCAGAAAGATCAAGGGCGAGAGCGTAGATATGTACACTTTTTGCCGGTTCAATTCCGTTGAATGAATCGGCAGACAACTCACGGCTGATCGGACGATCCCCACTGTTAACTCCTCACTTTAAAAAGTGGTGGTGTGTTGGAAAACAGGTTTTCCGTTCTCCCACCTCCCCGCAGGACTTAACGATCCACGACCGACAAGGAGGAGAATGAGGGAAGGCGTTATTCTCCCTTGCCCTTTGGACTTGAAACTTGATACGGATTTGCTTGAAAAAGACCCGGTGCCGATAATATCGGCTTCGTGTCGCCGGTGGACTTCCCCTTATGACGACCGATAATTCGGCTATTTCTTTTCGGCCAAATCGAGAGGATCGGGTAAACCGTGTTTTAAAAAGGTCCGGATGACGATTCCGGGCCTTTTTAACTTGATAAATCCCGTCTTTTACAGTAATATTTTCTGGGCCCAAAATGGTAAGATCAGGTTGGGCGGCTACAAATATGTTTTTTTAGGAGATGAAGAAGGATGCAAGATCAAGATAGAAAGCCTCTGAGGATGAAGCTCGGCTACGGCGCTGGGGATCTCTCCAGCAGCATCTTTTTCACGGTCGGGACTTTTTTATTGTTAAACTTTTTGACGGACCAGGTGGGGCTGAACGCGGCCCTGGCGGGAGTGGCCCTTATGCTAGGTAAGATCTGGGATGCGGTGACCGACCCCGCCGTGGGCTATCTCTCCGACCGCACAAGGACCAGGTGGGGGCGCAGGAGACCCTGGATCCTCTTCTCGGCGATACCCTTCGGCCTCTGTTTCCTCTGGATGTTCACCGATCCTCAGATCAGCGTGGAGAACCAGACCGGGATACTTATCTGGGCCACTCTCTCCTTTATGCTGCTCTGCACATTTTACACCTTCGCCAACGTCCCCTATAACTCCCTCCTCCCGGAGATAACAAAGGACTTCAACGAGAGAACGGAGTTTATGGGATACAGGACGGTCTTCGCCGTTATGGGGACCTTCATAGGGGCCGGGGCCTCCGTCCCGATAATCAGCGCCTTCGAGATGAGCTACGACAGGAGGATAGGGTTTATCGCACTGGGGGCGATCTTCGGAATGGTCATCGCCGTATCGGCGATCACCCCGTTCTTCGCCGTAAAGGAACCCCCCCTCCCCAAGGTCGTGGAGAAAAAGAGCATCTTCAAGTCAAACATGGACGCCTTCAAAAACAAGCCCTTCATGTTGATCCTGATCCCCTGGTTTACAAATTCGGCGGGGGTGGCGGTCATTCTCTCCATGATGATATACTATTTCAAATACATTTACCAGAGGGAGGATCTGGTGACCTTCGCCATGATCGTCCTTCTGGCTACCTCGGTCCTCTTCGTGCCGATAACCCTTATGGTCTCAAAGAAGCTCGGCAAGCGAAACACTTACCTCACGGGGATGTCCATAGTTATCGTATCTGTCCTGGTCTTTTCGGCGGTGGCCCATAAATACGGGATTGTCTCGGCGTATATCATCATGTTCTTTGCGGGAATTGGCTTTTCGACCCACTACATCATGCCCTGGTCGATAGCCCCGGATACCGTCGATTACGACTACGCAAAGACGGGGATAAAGAGGGAGGGGATATACTACGGCCTCTGGAGCTTCGTCATCAAGGTGGGCGCCGCCCTGGCGGGCCTCTTCTGCGGGGTGGTCTTAAACTACTCCGGATATATCGAGCCGGTAAACGGGGTCGCGGAGTTCGCCCAGCCGGAATCCGCCCTTCAGGGGATCAGACTTCTCGTCGGGCCGGGAAGTGCGGCCTTCTTCCTCATAGGAAATATCGTCCACGCCTTTTACCCCATTGACAAGAAGGCGTACGAGGAGATTCAGAAGAAGATAGCAAAGATCGAGGCCAAAAAGAAGTAGCACCGGAAAAGAACGGATTTGCCCGGGAGGAGATATCGTGAGCTGCCACCTCATAGCCGTCCCCTTCGCCCTCGTTGGGATATTCCTGTATTTCATCGCAAGGAAGAGAAACGACCTGAAGAGGGTCGAGTTCATCCAGCCGATAACGACGCTGTTCATCATCGCCGTAGCCGCCCTCGGATTTGCCTCTGAGGGCGCCAACGATCTATACACGATCTTCATCCTCGTGGGCCTGACATTCTCGCTCGTCGGCGACTGCTGGAACGTAGACATGACCGACATGGAGACGGTGATCTACGGGCTCATTGTCTTCGTCTTCGCCTATCTCACATATCCGCTGGCCTTCACCGTAATGGACGGATTCCACAAAGAAGACGTCATCGTCGGCCTGATATGTTTGGCCCTCTACATCGCCCTCATCTCCTACTGCTGGCGGGGGCTGGGCGATATGAAGATCCCCGGGATGATATACGGGCTGGTGCTGTTCATCCTCGTAAGCCGGGCCATATCCACATTCTTCGGCGATACGTTCTCGATGACCCAGTCGATCCTGATAACGGCGGGGACGGGTATGATATTTTTGGGGGACGTGCAGTTTGCGATCGAGACCTTCAGGAAGCCGCCGCCCCCGAAGCTCGTGATCGACCTCAAGGTAATAGGGCCGATACTCTACGCCGGGGGACAGCTTTTGATCGCGCTTTCGACGTCATATTTCCCCGGGCCGTAGACGTAATGATAAATCTTGTCATTCCCTTGGTAAGCGGGAATCCAGTTAAACTATTTGTCATTCCCGCGCAAGCGGGAATCCAGAGGGAAGGTTTCTGTGCGCCGGGCGTTAATGGGAATTTACGTCGATATCTTTCTGGATTCCCAATCGAGTTGGGAATGACAGCATATTTTGTCATTCCCGTGAAAACGGGAATCCAGTTGGTGTTCTTTGCGTTGGGTGGCACTGACAAGCTCTTGCTTGTCAGTGGGAAGTTCCAATAGAGTGAGAATGACAGTATAGATTCCACTTTCTTTTTTAAAATGATAATATTAAACAGACCTTTATCACAGGAGGAGGAAAAATGTATTACCACTTGATCCCGATCCCGTTCATCTTCATCGGCATGATGATCACGTGGATAGCCAGAAACAAAGAGAACTACAAAAAGGTCGCGATCTTCCAGCCGATCACTACGGTCCTGACCGTTATCGTGGCCCTTTTGGGGCTTTTGACCCCCGGCGCCGTCTTCGGATACACGATGTGGATATTGGCGGGGCTTTTGCTTTCGCTGGCCGGCGACATCTTCAACATCAACATGACAAAGGACAATATCCTCTTTGCCGCCCTGATAGTCTTTCTCTTCGCTTATCTCGTCTACCCGATAGGGATTACGATTTACAACGGCTTTCATTTCGAGGATATATATGTGGCCGTAGGGCTGTTTGTGGTTCTAATCGGTCTCCTCTCCTACATCTGGAAGGGCCTCGGAAAGGAGTGGAAGATACCCGTCGTAATATACGCGATGGTCATGCTATTTATGGTGCACCGGGCAGTCTCTACCTTTTTCGGCGATATCTTCAGCGTAACCCAGGCCGTCCTCCTGACGATCGGGACGTCGATCCTCTTCATAGCCGATTCCGAGTATTCGATACACCGCTTCATAAAGCCGTTCAAGTTCATCATAGGTCCCTTCCTCTACCCGACCGGCCAGCTTTTGATCGCGCTTTCCACCTCCTATTTCCCTGCGAATTAGAGAGGAAGGAGTATCTGGATGAAGATCATCTTCAGCGCCCCGGAAAACGCCTGGGCCGGCTTTCTGGGGAAGATAAGGGCCGAGATGCCGGAGCATGAGTTCGTCGCCACGGGCAAGTTCGGCGTCGAGAGCCTTAATGGGTACGACGTCCTCATCCCCACGATGACGAAGATCACCGCCGAGATATTGGAGACGGGAGACAGGCTGAAGCTCGTCCAGCAGTGCGGCGCCGGCCTCGAGGGGGTCGACATCGAGGCGGCGAACCGGCTCGGTATAGCCGTCGCCAACGTCCCCACCGACATCTCGAAAAACGCCGACTCGGTGGCGGAGCTCGGGATATACATGATGGTGGGGCTGTCGAGGAACTTCGGGGGTTTTGAAAAGAGCTTCAAAGAGGGAAAGATGGGGGAGCCTCACGGGAGGGCCCTGACCGGAAGGACCGTCGGTCTCGTGGGTCTGGGGGGGATAGGCCGCGCCCTCGCAAAGAGGCTCAAACCCTTCGACGTAAAGGTCATTGGGATAAAGAGAAGCGATCCCGAAGCGGCCAAAAAGGAGCTCGGCCTCGTCTGGGCGGGAGGGCCGGGAGACCTCCCCAAGCTTCTCAACCTGTCCGACTACGTCGTGCTCTGCCTCCCGCTGACGGACGACAGCAGGGGCCTTATAGACGAAAAGGCGATGTCGGAGATGAAAGATGACTCGTTTCTGATCAACCTGTCGAGGGGGTCGATAATAGACTACGACGCCCTGAGGAACGGACTTAAAGATAGGAAGATCGCCGGGGCGGGCCTCGACGTCTACTGGAACGAGCCTCCCGACCCGGACGACCCGATCTTCAGATACAACGTCCTCGCCACCCCCCACATCGCCGGCTCCACCGACGTCTCCATGCGGGGGATCGTTGAGGGCGTCGCCGAGAATATCAGGAGGGTGGAGAGGGGAGAGAAGCCCCTTTACACAAAGGACGGGGGTAAGTAGGGCGAGGCTTCTTGGAAACAATCGGGCGAATCGACCTCCGCCCCAAAGGATCAAGGCCTATATCTATATGAAAAGCGAGGTGCGGTAATGTCGAAACTGAGGGAAAAGGCGATAGATGGGTTTAAGGAAGGTGACTCCTTTTCCATCACAAGGACATTCACGGAAGAAGACACGATCGCCTTTGCCGAAATCACGAGGGACTACAACCCGGTGCACTTCGACGACAGGTTCGCCAGGGCAAAGGGGCTTAAGGGACGCGTCTGTCACGGACTCCTGATTGGTAGCATGATAACGGAATTCGGCGGGCAGGTCGGCTTTCTTGCCTACGACTTCAAATTTACCTTCAAAAGACCGGTTTACTTCGGAGACACGATAACCTGTACGATGACCATGTCAAAGATAGACGAAAACGGCTGGGCAAAGGCAAGAGGCGTTTTCGTGAATCAGGATGACAAGGTTGTCCTGGAATTTGAGGGAAACGGGATTCCCCCGGGAGCCGAGGAGAGGAAAATCCTTGCGGAGATGGTCGCCGAGGGGGACCCGACAAACAAGTTGAGGAACGATTGAGATTCTTAAAATTACGATGAGACGAACAGACCGCATCCTCCTGTCGATCACGGCAATCCTCATAGCCCTTGTGGCGGGGTGCGCCGGCTACGCGATAAGGCCGGAGTACGAGTTCGCCTGGCCCTTCTTCGACGGGCTGGGCAAGGTTCAGGTCGACGGCAAGTGGGGATTTATCGACAAGGAGGGGAACTTCGTCATCGAGCCTGAGCTTGAGAGGGCAGGCTGGTTTTCCGAAGGGCTTGCCCAGGTGAAGATCGAGGAGAAGTGGGGCTTCATCGACAAGACCGGAGAGGTGGCAATCGAGCCCCGCTTCGACTGGGCATGGGCCTTCCGGGAGGGATACGCTCTGGTGCGCATCGGGGAGAAGTGGGGCTTCATCGATAAGGATGGAGAGTTCATCACAGATCCGGCATTCGACCTCGCCAGGGGCTTCTCGGACGGCCTGGCCCTCGTGGGATTCGACGACGACGAGGATATGAAAAACGTGCTTGATGCATCACGCATCGACCGATGGGGATACATCGACGGATCGGGGGAAATGAAAATCAGGCCGAGATTCAAATACGCCGGTGACTTCTCGGACGGACTCTCCCCGGTCGTTATCGACGGCCTTCAGGGATACATAAATAAATCGGGAAAATTTGTTATCAAGTACCAGCCGACATTTAAGACCTTGGGCAATTTCTCCGAGGGATTTGCCCCCGTACAGAAAAACGGCCTGTGGGGATTTATCGACAGAAGCGGAAAGGTCGTTTTGGAGCCGAAATATGACAAGCTCAACGCATTTCACGAGGGGCTGGCGCTGGTAAGGACAATTGAAGCATCGGGAGAAAGCTGGCACTTCATCGACGGGACGGGAAAGGTCAGGATCACCCTCGAGGGGAGGTCGGGCAATTTTCACGAGGGGCTCGCCCACGCAGACCGGGTAACACCGCTGGGAGACAAAAAGTGGGGCTTTATCGACAAGACGGGGAAGTTCATCGTCCCCCCCCGCTACGACTGGACCGGGTGGTTCTCCGAGGGGATGGCGGTGGTGAGGGTCAACGGGAGGTACGGGTATATAAGGCACCCGGGTCTTAATGAAAAAAAGTAGGGGCTTACATCAACTGCAAGCCCCTTGTTAATTAACTCGACTATAGAATTATTTTACTTTTTAAGCCAATCCTTCGCCTTCTGCACGTTATCGAAGACCTCTATCTCTATCGTCTCGCCCGCATCGGATTTGTAATTATCTATTGCGACCTTCCCGAAGTGACTCGAAGGAACGACAAACGCCTCCTTTCTCAGCCCCGAGGATGCAAAGGCCGGAAGAATGGCCTCGGCCACCCAGGCCGTATCCTCTTCGGAAATGAAGCCTATATCCCTCGCGTCAACGAACCATTGAAGCCTATGGTGCTTCTCTTTGTATTACTTAAATAACTTGAGGCTCTCCTCTTCGGAGGTTCTGAATTCCTGAGAGGCCATAAACTTCTTTCCTATCCATTCCAGGCATGGGACGGATTCATCAATCGAGATCCTGTAGCTTTCGTTCTCAACCAGTACCATTTTTAACTCCTTTTAAATAGCGGTTATAAGAGACAAATGCCAACATGTTTCTAGACTTTTCAGCCTACCTTAAAAATTATCATACTTCCTTTCAGTGTCAATATCATGAGCAGATAAAAAAGTAATACGGCAAAAAATATCTTGATTTTTCCGGGCGGGCGCGCGGTGCGGAAATTGAGTCAGGAAGGAATTATCCGATCATACAAATGAGCAACATTAGTACACATTACTGTAAAATAGACTCTTAATTTTATCGTAAAAAAAGGGGCTTACCTGTACAGTAAGCCCCGTCTGACCTAAATTTTAGCAGTCTTAATCAAATACGAAGCAAATCAGAGGCCGTTTTCCGCCTTCAGCCCATCCAGCATCGCCTTGAGCTCCGGATACAGCTTGTCACCCTCCTCCGTTCCGATCAGGTTTACCTTCTCCTTTGGGTCGTTTACGAGGTCGTAAAGCTCCTTTCCCCTCCTCCCCTCGAACTCGATATACTTGTGGGTGTTTGTCCTAACGGCGAAGTTCGGCGGGACCCGATAGGGGTAGTCGCTGAAATACTCGTAGAGCCACGCCTCCCTCCCCTCGGCTCTCCCGCTTCTCAGGATCGGCACGAAGCTCTCCCCCTCCACGTTGTCCGGAATCTTTATGCCAGCCATCGCGAGTATCGTGGGCATGAGGTCTACGTTAAGCACCATCTGCTCGGCCCGCCTCCCCGGATCTTTGATCATCCCCGGGGCGCGGACGATAAACGGTATGTGCATCGACTCCTCGTAGGGGAAGCGCTTGTCCACCAGGTTGTGCTCTCCCCAGAAATAGCCGTTGTCCCCGGCGTAGAGGATAATCGTGTCGTCGGCGATTCCCATCTCGTCCAGCTTGTCGAGAATCCTCCCTATCTCCCGGTCAAGGGCGACGAGGGCGCGGCAGTAGTTGAGATACTTCTGCTGCATTATGCCGAGCATCCCGTAGTAGAGGTTTCCGCCGGTCAGCGTCACCCACGGGTCGAAGTCCTTCGGGAGGTCGAGCTCCACATCGCTGTAGAGGTCCTTTAGGTCCTCCGGCGGGAGGAACTGGTGGTGAACCGCCTTGTGGGAGAGGTAGAGGCAGAACGGGTTCTCCCGCTCTTTCTCTATGAACTCGAGCCCCCAGTCTGTCAGCTCCTCGGTTATATATCTCTTCCTCGAGGGTGTCTCTACACCGTTAACGATTAAGGGACAGTCGAAGTAGCGTCCCTGGCCCCCCTGGATCGTGAAGGTCACGAACTGATCCACACCCCGAAGCTCCGGGAGCTTGCCCGGCATGTGCCACTTGCCGATAAATGACGTGTCGTAGCCCGCCTCCTTCAAAAGCTCCATGAACGTGACGTTTTCGTTGTTCCAGGTGGTGATGTTGTTCTTGACGCCGTGGGTGTGGGCGTAGGTGCCGGTCAGGAAACTCGCCCGGCTGGGACTGCACAGCGAGGTGGTCACAAACGCGTTGTCGAAGTGCACCCCCTCACCGGCGAGCCTGTCCAGGTTGGGGGTTTCAATGAAGGGATGGCCCACGTAGCTCAGGTGATCCCACCTGTGGTCATCGCTCAGGATGAAGATGATGTTGGGGTGCTTCTCGGCCCTCGATACGTTCGGGATCGAGAGCCCGGAAAGCCCCACAAGTCCCGCCGCGGATACCGCCCCCATCGTCTTCAGGGCGTCCCGCCTGTTTATCTCTCTGTCTAAAAAGGCTTTATCTTTTTTATCCGACATATCAAACCTCATTAAATATAAATTGCGTATTTTCGACAGCAGCCTGTCCCTACATCATCCCCGAGTAGAAGAGAGCCCTGTAGCCGTTCATGAAGATGTAGAAGTGGTTGACCCCCACATCCCAGAGGAGGATGAAGAGGAAGTTCCCGATTCCGAGAACCATCGCCAGAATCGCGACGGCCGGCCCCCTCTTGGGCTGGACCCCCCGCTTTCTGGCACCCCTCCTGCAGATAAGCTCCGAAAGCCCCATCTCCGCTATTATGACGGAGACGAGCCACAGATCGATCACGCTGAGGTAGAAGTATAAAGCCTCCGGCACGCTGTATACCCCGGCCAGGATTATCGACTCCTTGGTGGCCCAGAGGAATGCGGGGATGAAACATGCGACGATCCTCTCGAAAAGGGACGCCCCGCGATAATACGCCACGATATAGATGTAGAACGTCCCGAACCAGAGGGCCAGCATGATCAATATCCCGGAAGCGGCGGACAAAATTTGGAACAGCGTGTGGTTTTTGAGCATGTGGGAGTAGTGATATACAAGAAACGAGACGGCCATTATTATGATGACGGTCAGTTGAGGGGAAACGAACCTTTTAAAAAAACTCTCTTTTTCCATAAGATCCTCCAGAATTTTATCGGTTAGACAAAGTATAAATCCAAACTCCCCCTTTTACAAGAGGTTTTTGTCAAAATTGGTCAAGAAGTCCCCCGAGGTTGGGATGAGGAAAATGTGCCGAGAGCCGAAGCGTAAATCAAAGGGGGGGGATTTCAAATTCCCCCCCTTTAAAGAACTTAAAGAACCAATCCCACCCCCCCATCAAAGCCTCTTTCCCGCTTTAAGCTCCTCGAGCATCGCTTTCAGCTGCGGGTAGAGCTTATCCCCCTCCTCGGTCCCGATGAGGTTATTCTTTTCCTTCGGGTCTTGGTCGATCTTGTAGAGGAGCGGCTTTCTTCTCCCCTCGTACTCGATCAGCTTGTACCTGTCCGTCCTCACCCCGTAGGTAGTGGGGATGTTGTATGGGTAGTCCTTGAAGTACTCGTAGAGCCAGGCCTTCCGCCCCGCCGTATCCCTGTTTCTCAAAACCGGAAGAAAACTCTCTCCCTCCATCTCACCGGGGATCGGCACACCCGCGATGTCGAGAAGGGTCGGGGCGAGGTCGATGTTCAAGACCATCTGCTCCCGACTGCCGCCGGAGTCGGAAGACATCCCGGGGGCGCGCACGATAAAGGGTATCCTGATCGACTCCTCGTAGGGCCAGTTCTTGTCTATCGTCCTGTGCTCTCCCCAGAGAAAGCCGTTGTCGGAGGAGTAGATAACCACCGTGTTCTCGGAGAGGCCGAGGTCGTCGATCCTGTCAAGGAGCCTTACTATCTCCCGGTCAAGCCCGATGATGGTCTCGCAGTAGTTCCGGTAGTGGGCCGAGAGGAGCCCCATGGTCCCGGAGTAGAGGTGGCCGTTGGTCATGGAGAGCCAGATGTCGTTCTCCTCCGGCATATCTACATCGACGTCGTCAAAGGTGCCGGCGAGGTCTTTTGGGGGCATAAAGGCGTGGTGGACCGCCTTGTGGGAGAGGTAGAGACAGAAGGGGTTCTCCCTCTCCTTTTCCATATACTCGATGGCGTAGTCGGTGAGCTCCTCCGTGATGTACTCCTTCCTCGACTTCGTGGGAACCCCGTCAACGATCATCGGGCAGTCGAAGTAGCGGCCCTGGCCCTCCTGTATGGTAAACGAGACGAACCTGTCCAGAAACGGGAGGTCGGGAAGCCCCTTGCCCGGCATGTGCCACTTACCGATGAATCCCACGTCGTAGCCGGCGTTGGAGAGGTGCTCCAGTATCGTGGTGCTCTCCCCAGTCCAGGGGGTCAGGTTGTTCTTGACGCCGTGGGTGTGGGCGTAGGTGCCGGTCAGGAAGCTCGCCCGGCTGGGGCTGCACAGAGAGGTGGTCACAAAGGAGTTTTTGAACGAAACCCCCTCCCCCGCCAGCCGATCGAGCCCCGGCGTCTTCAGGAAGGGGTGGCCCATAAAGCCCATGTGATCCCAGCGGTGGTCGTCGCTCAATATAAATACGATGTTGGGTCTATCTTTTGAGGGCGAAGCCAAGAGGGATGCCGGAATCGCCGAGGAGACGACTCCCGCGGCCGAGATCGCGCCTACCCCCTTCAACATCTCCCTTCTGCTTATGTCTCTGTCGAAAAGCCCCTTTATCTTTTTATCAGACATCTTATTACCTCATAATTTCGAGTATTTAAAAAACCTGAAACAGCGGCACTCCCCGCTCATATCCCCACGCCCGGGCCGAAGAGGGCGCGAAAGCCCACCAGGAACATGTAGAAGTAGTGTTCCCCCAGCCCCCAGAAGAAGATAGTCGCCGTAACACCCAGCCCGATCACGATCGAAGCCACCGTCCCGGGGGAAAACACCCTGACCTTCTCTCCGCCCTTTTTGAGCCTTCCTCTCATTACCGCCTCGCAGATCCCCATCTGGAATATGGCGAAGAAGGTTATCCCCACAGCCAGGGGGCTCAAGAAATAGTAGAGGGACTCGAGGATGGTGTAGGTCGAGGTTATCCTCACGATCTCCTTTACGATAAATATGAACGGGATCGATAGGGACGCCACGACCCGCTCCATAAGCGACGCCCCCCGCCTGAAGGATATGGGATAGATGTAAAGCGTCCCGAACCAGTGGGAGAGAAAGAGCGTCACGCCGGAGATCAGGGCCAGGGGCTTATGGATCCACGGTATTCCCGTCCGCCAGACGAGATTATAGACGACAAACGAGACAGCCATGACGATAAAGACCGTCATCGCCGGAGCTATAGACCTCTTGTATCTGCTCATCTTTTCCATGTCAAACTCCCTCTTTAATTATTGGATATTTTTTATATCAGGGCCTTAACAAGGCCCGAATGTTGTCCTTAAGCGGATTTTACCTTTTCAATATCGACGATATCGATAATATTGATAACTGATCCGCGAGAGAGCCGATGAAATCAACTCGAAAAACCACCACAGACAAAACCGGGAGGGCGCCCCCTCAAAATTGCAGATCGCACACCCTACCTGTAAACCAAAAACCCCCACTATCACAATTCACATGGCCAATCTTCCTCACCGATCCACTGCGATAATCAACGGGTCGTCAACATGTCGGCCACCCCCCCTTCAGACCACCCACCGCCTTACAATACGGATTTTGCCCACCCCCCCAATCTTAGTACTTAAACCACCCACCGAAAAAACACATTTTGCCCGACCCCCCGCTATATATACCCGAGGTCCTCCAGCCGCTTTTTGATCTTCTCCTCGTCTTCCGTGCCGACGGCTGCTTTCAGCTTCTCGATGTCTACATACCCGAGCTCTATCATCTTGTCCAGTACCTTTTTAGCACTTTCCTCCGGGGTCTCCGAGTCGGTATTGATTGTCACCTCCGGGTTCTCCGGCTCCTCGTAGGGGTCCGAGACCCCGGTGAAATTCTCTATCTCGCCCGCCAGCGCCTTCTTGTAGAGACCCTTTACGTCCCGGTCGATCAATACCTCGAGGGGGCACTTGCAAAATATCTCGATGAAATCGCCGATCTCCCTCCTGTTGTAGTCCCTTACCTCCCTGTAGGGGGATATAGCGGCGGCGATGGCTATCACTCCGTTTCTCGTCAACAGATTGCAGACAAATCCTATACGCTTGATATTGAGATCCCTGTCTTCCTTGGAGAATCCGAGCCCCTTGCTCAAATTCGTCCTCACGATGTCCCCGTCCAGGACCTCAACCTTGTAGCCGGCGTCCCTCAAGAAGACCTCGACGATCTCACTGACCGTGCTCTTTCCGCTGCCGGACATCCCGGTAAACCAGAGGGTTACCCCCCTTTCATCCTTTTTTCCCACTTAAACCTCCATCTATCCTTTAATTCCCTAAACAGTATAGAGATAACTCTCCACAACATTACAAAAGCCTACTTAATTACCTTCCCCTCTATATCGTCCGGGAGGTCGATCCCGAAGAGGGACAACACCGTGGGGGCCACATCGATTATGGAAATATCGTCCCGCACCCCCCTCGCCTCCGCTCCGGACATGGCGAAAAACCCGTAGAAGGAGTGATTTGCGTCGTCCGGCCCCGTGTCGTTGTCGAAGGTGATGTGTCCGCCGACCCCCAAGGAACCCACCGAGCGGTATCTGAGATTGCCGAAGTAGACAAAGATGTCGGGCGGTATCCCGTTGACCTCTCTGTAGAGATCGCCTGGCCTGAAGCAGACGTTGCCGATGAGATCTCCCGACCCGTCCACCATGCTCGAGATCTCCTCTATGATCTCGTCTACGAAGGCGTCGTACTCTTCCGGATCGATAACGCCCTTAGGCTCCCTCCCCTTGACGTTGACGAACACCCTGCAGTAGTATCCACCCTCGCCCCAGGCCTTCGTCTTCTCCCAGTCTATCTCTATCTTCCTTATCGGGGT
>Ga0180431_10005342_pt1 | contig 15671 bp, 17 predicted proteins | sample SS_ome_11_FD_132459 | JGI IMG/M metagenome (GOLD analysis project Ga0180431, IMG submission 132459) | Hypersaline lake sediment archaeal communities from the Salton Sea, California, USA - SS_1_MS_1 metaG | ecosystem: Environmental > Aquatic > Non-marine Saline and Alkaline > Hypersaline >... | reverse complement strand
GCCCAATCCATCATCGTAGACCTCGGACTACGCATCGCATCCGGCGAATGGGAAATCAAATCAGCCGAAGAAGCCACCAAAGTCGCCAAAATCTGGTACGACGTCCTCCGACTCGAGATGGGACAAGCCACCACCATCAACGAACAACGCGTCGGCACCCCAGAAGACCGACTATCCCGCCTCGAAGAACTCAAAATCGAAGCAAAACGGCGTGTCGAAGCCGGATTACGCGCAATCGGAGACGGATCAGGATGAATTTGCTGTCAGACGACGAATTTGTCCAGCTCAGCGCCGCAGAACAAGACGAATACCTCCGTCTCTTAGAGGCAGACCTTCAATCGTGGCGTCTCACCGGCAACATCCGGCAAGAACGCGCCCACATCCTCGTCGGGAAAACAGACTGGCTACTGTACGGAGGCGCTGCCGGTGGTGGTAAAAGCGAGTTACTCGCTTACCACAGCCACGAGCTGTCGACGAAGTACCCAGGCCACCGAACCCTCCTGATTCGTACCGCTCTACCCGAACTACGCCGGTCCCTCATCATCCGATCCCAAGTCAGGTACGCCCAACTAGACGTATCCGCTCAGTTACGGTCCATCGACAACGTGAAAGCCTGGTGGTACGACAACGGTTCCATCATCGAATACGGGTATTGCTCTCGAGATGAAGACGTCGGCCAGTTCATGTCAGCCGAATACGACTTCATCGGGTTTGACGAAGCCACCCAATTCACCCCCTACCAGATGCTCATGATCTCCGGCCGTCTCCGTACCAGCCGCCGAATGGCCAACATGGGTGTCCGAACCCACGTCATGTTCGCCACCAACCCTGGTGATCGAGGCCACACTTTCCTTTACAAGATGCTGGTACAACCCACCGCCAACGGCCGATACGCCGTCGTTTACGACGTACGGGAAGGATTCGAGAACCCCGATGTGGTCCGGCGAGTCGAACTACCTGACGACAACGACGAACTCGCCAAAATCGACATCCCCCACGATCCGAACGATCACCTGGTTGTCGCCTTCGTCCCGAGCACCGTGGACGACAACCCGCACATCGACCCCACCTACCGCAAGCACCTATCCATGCTGCCGGAGACGGAACGCAAACAGAAACTGCTCGGCGACTGGGACACGTTCACCGGCCAGTATTTCACCGAATTTCGCCGTGACCTGCATGTTGTCACCCCGTTCGCCATCCCCGCCGAATGGCCCCGCTACCGAGGCATTGACTTCGGTACCGCCAACCCGTACTGCTGCCTATGGGGAGCTTGGGACCCAGCTGACGGAACCTGCTACGTCTACCGGGAGGATTACAGCAAAGGGCTGACCGCCGCCCAACAGGCAAGCCGAGTCAAAGAACTGTCCAAGATCGACGGGCGCCCCGAACATATCGTCACCAGCGCCATCGACCCCTCCACGTTCTCCAACGTGTCCGGCCTCGGCACCACCGTCGGCGCCGTCTACAACAGCCTCGGAGTACCGGTCGTCAAAGCCAAAAACGCTCGAGTGCCCGGCTGGCAGAACGTCCGACGCTACCTACAGCCGAGCGAGGTGACCGGCGAGCCGAAACTGAAGATATTTAGCAGTTGCGAACACCTGCTCCGCACCCTCCCGGCGATGCGCCACGACAAAACCCAAGTCGAAGACATCGACACCGACGATGAAGACCACGCAGCCGATGCGCTCAGATACCTGCTATCGTGCCGCCCATACATCGAAATTACCCGCAAACACAAATCCGTGCGGGAAGGGGCCGAAGGGAGAGTCCAAAAGTTCATGGAAAAGCTCGACAAATCTGCCAAGAAGCGCCGGTGGTGACATGCGACTGGTCGAAAACTACAACTACCTGCCCGGATGCTGCTGGTTCTGCCGAGGCGTCTCCACCCCAACCATCGACTGCGAAATGGATTTGGACGGAGTCAACAGCCCCGACGACATCAACCCCTCCGCAATCACCCGTCTCTACATCTGCGGAGACTGCGCGCTCGAGATGGCCCGCATGGTGGCACCGTCACGTTCGCTTGAACTCACCCGCCTGGGAGAGCTTGGAATGGCGAATCGTGTCGCTAACGAACTCGCCCAGCAATACGAAGCCGCCGAAGCCAAACTTGCCGCTATCGCCGACGCGATCAGTCGTGTAGCATCGCGCAAGGTGGAGACGGCAGGCTCCACTGAAGTTCCCGACGAGGGCCGTGCCGAGTCTGCGCCCAGCGAGCAGACAGACGTTACCCCCCTTCGGCGTCCAGGCCGCCCTCGTCGGGAACAACCCAAACCCAAGCCTGAACCCGAAATCAACACCGACTTCGTAGGTGACCTGTGATCGGAGCCATCGTTGCGGTCGTCGCCCTGACCGTGGTTTGCGTAGTTCTCCTGCGCGAGAACCGTCGACTGACTAACCTTGTGATAGCACGCAACCCTGACGCGGTGATCGCCGCCGACCGGGTTGTCAAGCCACGCAAGAAAAACCAGGACGACAAACCCCACTCGACGTGGGCAAACCCGAGTGAGGCAGTAGGACCGTGAAAGAGTGGGAGCCGCCGAAGCCAGCAGAAGTCATCGAACTATGGAACAAGGCTGACACCTACCTCCTGAAAGAACGCCGTGACTACTGGATGAACGCCAGCTATTACGCTGGCCTTCAATGGATTTGGTGGGACCACACCCGCAACATCGTCCAAGAACTCGACTACGCCAACGACGCCGAAAAGTTTACTCGCATCACCGTCGACAAGTTCGGCCCTCGAGTCACCAACCTGATCGCCCGACTTACCCGCTCCCCACTCGTCTGGGAAGTGGAACCAACCGGCATTGACGACGCCAATCTGCGACGCCAGCGTTTGCAGGAACAACTGTTGCTATCGGAGGCATATGAACAGGGATGGGATGACATCCGAGAAGAAGCTCTACTACAGACCCTGTTCGGTGGCGTTTCGGCCATCAGCGTGGACTGGGACCCCGACATGGGCGAGGTGGTCGCCGTGGACCCTGTCACGGCCATCCCCATCCCTTCAGGAGGCGTACGGCTCACACCGCTCTCCATCAGCGAATTTACGTTGGAACCCGGCTCAGCCGACGAAAACAACGCCCGCTACTGGATCAGGTGCATCGCCCTACCACCCGAACAAGTAAAGGAACGCTACAAGCTGGACTTCATGCCCCAGCCTGACGCCGAAGCCGCCCTCTCGTCACGGCACCGCACCCTCCTGTCACGACGCCCCCAAGGCCAGCCACCCCGCCTGACACTCGTCTACTGCTACTACGAACGCCCCACCGACACCACCCCCGGCTGTGTCGTGCATGTCGTCAACGGCAAGCAGGTGTACGCCTACGGTGACGGTCGAGGCTGGCCGTTCCCGTTCCAGCATCTCAACATCGTGCTACCCCGCCAGCGTCGCATCCCCCGGACCTGGGTCGGCCACACACTGCTGTCGCCCGCTCGAGACATCCAGTACGCCTACAACCGGGCACGCTCCACCATCCTTGAGCACATGCGAAAGGCAGCCAACGCACGCCTCATGGTGCCAACCGGCTCCATCGAAGACGCCGACACTGTCACCACCGACCCCGCCGACATCCTCGAATACAACAACGAGATTGGCGAACCGCACTGGCAGACAGCACCCGACGTGCCGAGGTGGATCAGCAACGAAGCCGCCCAGCTCGAAATGGAGATGGACGACATCTTCTTTACCCACTCGGTATCTCGAGGCCAGGCACCTGGCGACCGCAACTCCGGCCTTGCCCTCTCGGTGCTCGCCGAAAAGGACGACACGCCGCTCGGCCCGATGGCACGCAACCAGTCGCAGGTATGGGCCAAAGTCGGCGAAATGACATTGCAGCTTTACCGCATGTACGCAGAACAGTCCGGCATGGTCCGAAGCCAAACGCTCACCACCCCGCAGGGCGCTACCGTCCAGTTCTCGTGGTCGGCCGAAGACATTGACCCGTACCCGGTCGTGAAAGTTCCGCTGGATGCGACAGCACCCCGATCCAAGATCGCCACCCAGTCGATCCTCACCAGCCTCGCCGACAGGTTCCCTCAAGCGTTCGCCAACCTTGATCCGCTCGCTATCGCCCGCATGCTTGACCTGCCGGACCCGAAGGGCTACCTGGCAACCACCGACCCGGACATCGCCAAAGCCGAATGGGAAAACGGTCTGCTCATGCAGGCTGTTGCTGTCATGCCCGCCATGTTCGATGACCATGCCAAGCACATCGCCCAACACAACCGGGAACGCAAATCACCTGCATATGAGCTGGCATCCGACGAAATCCGTCAAACCATCGACGTGCACATCCAAGCCCACGAAGCGCTCGCTATGGAAGAAGCACAACGCCAGCTCGCAGCCATGCAACAGATGCCCGGAGCACAAGCTCTGCCGCAAGCCAACGAACCCCCCGGCTCGATGGTTCCCGAACCCCAGGCTGGACAGCCTGTCCAATAAGGAGAAACAATGAGTGATACAGCCCCCGAAGGGACGGTGGACGCCGTTCCCGCTGGTGAGGCACCTGCCGAACCTGCTGAAACGAACGTCGACTGGGAAGCCCGCTACCGGTCCGAAGTTCAAGACCGCATCAAAGAACGCGAACGGTACAAGCCAATCGCCCAAGCATTCCAGGGACTTCACCCTGACGACGCCAACGCCATCCAAGACTTCGTCCGATCTTTCGCCTCCGGCGACAACGAAGCCGCCGTCAAATGGATGGTCGACAACGCACGCACCCTTGCCGGAGACAAATTCGACTCGTATGTCTCACCAGCGCAGGAGGCATACATCACCCAGCAAGCCCAGGTAGATGGTGCCGCCCAAGGACTCACCCCCCAGCAGGTTGAGCAGATGGTCGAACAGCGCATCCAGCAGTTCCAGATGCAGCAAGTGCAGAAAGGCTACGAAGCCCAGATCGAGCAGACCCTCGTTCAGCACGGCTGGCAGCCTGACTCGCCATTGGCGACCGCCGCCATCGTCGCCGCATCAAAGCGTCCCGACCTTGATCTGACTGCTGCGATCCGTGAAGTCGAAGAACAGGTGCTCGCTCAAGCTCAGGCCATCGCCACCCAGCGAGCCGCCGCCGCCAGCACGATGGGCAACATGCCGCCGTCCGGCAGTGGCTACCCCGCCGTCAACAACCCTGTCGAAGGATTGTCGCCTCGAGAGAAGGCGCTCGCCCGACTTGAAGCCAACGGGTTGTAAATCGTTTCCCTGCGCGTGACCCCCCTACACGCGCAGGGAAACACACACAGCACAACATGTTGTGTATAGTTGAGGCGTGCCCGGATAGGCACACAACACATAGCAACCAGTAGTCCACGGATGTGGCACGACTGCACTCGGCAGGAGCCGACCAGTCAGGTAGCGGAACCCCAACCCACACCAACCTTGAAAAGGAGCCAACAATGGCAGCATCATTGTCAACCGTTGATGCCATCCTGAAGGACGACTACAAAGACTTTCTGGACAACCTCAACGAAGCCAACTTCATTCTCTCGCAGGTCGAGACTCGCAAGGACACCGTCCAGGGCCGAATCGCCCGCCACGCTGTCCACCTCGGACGTTCGTCCGGTGTCGGCGCTCGCGCAGAAAATGGCACTCTCCCGACCGCAGGCAACCAGTCCTACGCCACGGTTCCGGTCCCGGTTCGCTACGTCTACGGACGTATCCAGCTGAGCGGCCCGACCATCCGTCAGGCTGTCTCGGATCGTGGAGCATTTATCGACGCTCTCGACGCCGAAATGGAAGGCATCAAGCGCGACGCCATGAAGGACGTCAACCGCCAGCTCTGGGGCACCTCCAACGGTGTCATCGCCCAGTGTGGCACGACCTCGTCCTCCACGACCGTCGTCCTCGCCACCACCACCGGCTCAACCGCCCTTCGCCAGCTGTTCTTCGACGGCGGCATGGTGGTCGACATCGGAACCGTCGCAGCCCCCACCACGGTGGCCTCGGCCCGCACGGTGACCGCTGTGGACGAAACCAACAAGACGATCACCATTTCGGGTGCAACCGTGTCCACCACCTCGAGCCACTACGTGTTCCGCTCGGGCGCCGGTGGAGCGAGCAACAACTCGGGTCAGCCCGGAGACGGCCAGGTCGAACTCACGGGTCTTCAGACCATCGTGGACGACACCGCTGTCCTCCACACCATTGACCCGTCGAGCCAGCCGAAGTGGAAGGCGTACGTCAACTCGAACAGCGGAACCAACCGCTCGGTGACGGAAACGCTCATCACCGGTTCCATCATGAAGACCCTCACCAACTCGGGCAAGAAGCCCAGCCTGTTGGTGTCGGCCGAAGGTGTGAACCTGGCGATCAGCAACCTTCTGCTGTCCCTCAAGCGCAACATGGAGCAGACGCAGCTCAAGGGTGGATACGCAGGTATCCAGTTCTACAGCCCGTCGGTTTCCGGCAAGGGTGACGAGTCGCCGACGGCGTTGTACGCCGACTTCGACTGCCCGAACAACCGCTTGTACGGCATCAACCCCGAGGTGCTCGTGTACCACCAGGTCGGCGACGGATTCCAGTTCATGGACCTCGACGGCTCGGTGATGAACCGCAAGCCCGACCTCGACGCCTATGAGGCCACGCTCTACTCGTACGGCGAACTCGCCTGCAAGCAGCGCAACGCCCACTTCGTCATCAGCGACCTCACCGAGGTGACGATCTGACATGGCGGCATCGGTAACTGTCCTCACGGGGCCGGAAGTGCCCGGCAACCGCAAAATGGTCACAGGAACCGTTGCGTTCGATTCGTCCTATCCAACCGGCGGGGAGGCTGTGGCGCTCGCCGACCTCGGCCTCAGCCGGTTGGATTGGCTGACAGCAATCAGCACAGACGGCATGCACACCGTCTGGGATGGCTCGAGCACGGACCCGAAGATTCAGCTGTTCTACGCAGACTACGATGCGGCCGCCAACGGCGCTCTCATCGAAGTGCCCAATGGTTCCAACACCACGGGCCGAGTCGCACGGTTCATCGCATTCGGCGCCTAGGCTTACAACTGACAACACACGGCAGTTGGGGTCGGTTGCCTTCGGGTGACCGGCCCTAATGTCTATGATGGGGACATGATGCGCGCACACGACCTGATGGGAAACGTCGAAGGTGGATCAAACATGGCCGAAGTGTCATGGGATGTCTACGACATTGCCACCCGCATCCAAAAAGGTGACGAATCAGGATGGCGAGGTGACCCGTCGGCATCACTCATGTTCAACCCGGTAGCCCAGCGTTTCGAGGTGTGGATGGTGGACGCCACCAACACCCCGTACGTCGCCTGCTCCCACCATCGTTGCGACCACACCCTCATCACCAAACTGATCGAAGGTGACTGGCAGAAGGGCAAAGCCCTGCACGAAGACCTGATGAAAAAGAACAAGGCCATTCGTGACGCCCACGAAAGCGAAGAAAAAGACAAGCGTCTCGAGCTGGCCGACAAGCTGCATTGGGCGCTCATCCAAGACCTCGGCCACCTGGACGGCGGTAATCGTCGCCAATACGCCATGAACTCGAAAGGCAAATAATGGCAGCGTATTCCGTCAGCAGCTCCAAGCACGCCACCTTGGTTGCCACCGAAGTCGACACCGTGACCATCACCGGCACCGCCGGATACATCACCGTCATCAACCGCAGTGGTGGCACCCCTGCCCCGATCTACTTCACGGTCGGCGACAACCCCACCACCCCCACCGTCGCCGGAAACAACACGTTCGTCGTTCTCGACCTCGACAAGACAGTCGTCAAGTTCGACGGCACCAACACCAAAGTCGCACTCATCTCAGCCGAAGCAGTCGCTTACAGCGTGATCGCAACCCCAGGAATCTGACATGGCCAACTACACCGTCAACGTCGCTAAGCACGCAACCCTGACCCCCACAACGGTCGACACGATCACGTTCAGCGCCCCGGCGTCGTTCCTAATCCTTACCAACCGCACCACCTCGGGCGCCACGATCTACTTCACGTTCGGCGACCCCACCAAAGGCGTGCCCGATCCGACCGTCGGCGGCGACGACACCTACAGCATCGGCATCGGACAGACAGTCAGCATCCCCGGCGACGGCACCTCGCCCGTGCTGAAAATGATTTCCAGTCAAGCACAGGCGTACAGCGCACAGATCGTATGAACCGAAGCGAACTCCGTACGGCCATCAAGGACCGTCTTGCCATCCCTTCGGCGGGCGACGCCCTTATCACGGACGCATTTGTCAACACGTCAATCAACGACGCCCTCAACCGGGTCAGCGCCGAACGAGACTGGTGGTGGCTCGCTGCGACCGCCACACTCAACTTCGACTCCACATTCGGCCAAGCCCAACTGCCCTCGGACTTCATGCGAGGCAACCAGCTCATCATCAACTCGGCGCCCGTTCAGCAAATCCCGTTCGAGGACTACATCAACCCGTTGTCCGACGACACCAACTACGGCTGGGTGATCTACGGCAACTACGTCAAAATCAACCCGATCCCCTCAGCCACCCTGCCCGGCACCTTTTACTACTTCCGCTCCGAACCGGCACTCTCGAGCGACACCGCCACCCCGATCCTCCCGCCGGTCTACCACTACATCATCGTCTGCTACGGAGCGTACTTGTGTGCCGCCCGACGCCAAGACGAATCTCGAGCCAGCCTCTACCTGCAAGAGTACGGCAACTGGTTGCGAACTATGAACGACGACAACCGGGCCACCATCAAGAAGCGCATCAAGTTCGACCGCCTCTCCGACTACGCCAGCTGGGACTGACATGGGATCGTTCGCGATCACCTACGACGACTTCACCGGCGGCCACTACATGGGTGACAAGTCGGCTGCTACTCCGTCAAACACTTGGTACGGCACCAACGCGTTGCTCAATTCACAAGGTGAACTCATCCCAGGTAGCACGGCGCTATTCGGCACATTCGCCAATCCGAGCGGTCTTATCAACGGGACAATCCACAACGCCTGGTTAGAAAAACGGTATGGCACAACCTATTGCGTCGTCACTTACGACGACGGAGCATCCCCGGCCAACTACTCAACCTACGTTGTTTCCTGCGGAACAGACGGAAACGTAACCTCAGGCACCAACTCCTACCTACTTACAGGGGTAGTTGGAGGAAGCTTAGGTCGACGCCAGTTCGGGGCATGGAACCCACAAGACCTCAAGTATTACTACGTTGACAGCCTTAGCGGGCCAAACCCCGGGTACATACGATCATTCGACTTTACGACCGACGCGCTCGTGTCCTCGGCCCTTTCTGGCCTCGCCATAGAAAACCTAACGATCTATAAGTTCCGAATGCTGGCGTGGAAAGAAGGAAGCAACAAGTTCTATTACTCCGACAACACAATGTCGACGTGGTCAACAGGTGATTACTACGAGCTGTCAGGTGGAATTTTCGCACTAATCCCTCGAGCCAACGACCTGGTTGCCATCACCAGAGAAGGCGTCTACTCAATCACCGGCGTTCTTGGCTCGTCAGTCAACATTCAGCAAATCGGTCCATTCAACGAATTGGTGGTTGGCCTAGAAAACGCTGTTGCTAGCGGTCGATCACTAATGTTCGTTGCCCAAAACGACAGAACAAGCCCGGTGCTCAGCGAATGGCTGGGTACATCAGCAAGCCAAGTCGCACGGTTCAGCCAATCAGACATCAACGAATACACGTCAAACGACAACACCTACCACCTTGACCTAAACATTCTCAACAACGGACAAACTGTCGTGGCTTTCGACAACGGAGTTATGTACCTAAAAAGCCCATCAGGCGCTTGGGCACGGCTGTACAACGAAATAGTCCAACAAGCATTCGCTGGCAAAATCAAAATTGCTACTGAATATACAAACCTGTTTGAATTGTCCGGCAGCACCCCGCAACACGAAACCTATGCGGTCATCGTCATGAACGACAACGATGCCGACACAACCCGGTTTTACAAATACAAAATCGGCGGGTTCCTACCGTCGGGCACCTACGAAGCGTACGTCTCTGGCACATACACGTCACCGTTTAGCGCCACCGTCAAACTGTCTGAATATTGGCACCAAAAGCCAATGACCGTACGGGAAATTATGGTAGAAGCCGTATATGACCGTGAGGATTTGCTAGAACTTGTCGGCGACGCAACCATCTCCATGCAGATTCTGCCGGTCGGCGCCGTCGACTACGAGGTGAACGACACCAGCGCCCTGACCTCAGCGACACAGACTTACACCACAACCATCTCGTCAGTCACCAACGACAATTCGCGAGTCTTGCATCGTTTCCGCACAGACGACGCCGTCAAAGCGTACGGGTTCTCTCCACAAATCACCTGGCAAGGCTGTCGCATCCGACGTGTAATCGCAATTTGCGAGGACTGACATGGCATTTGAATACACGTTCCGTGGCGCCGACATGCCCCAATTGGAACCCCAAGTCCGTGACCTGCTTGAAAACCGAGATCAGGAACTTGAGCTGTACCTGTCGACGCTTGGTAGCGGCTCTGGGTCCAGCCCGTCAGGATCACTGACCGCATACGCCGGATCGACGGCACCTACCGGCTGGCTGTTATGTGACGGCTCCGAAGTATCTCAAGCAACCTACGCCACCTTGTTTGCTGTCGTCGGAACCACCTACAACACCGGCGGCGAAGCCGCTGGCAACTTTCGGCTCCCAAATATCAAGGGCCGAGTCATCGTTGGTCGAGATGCCTCAGACAGCGACTTCAACGTGCTCGGCGAAACCGGCGGCGCAAAAACCCATACGCTGACCACAACCGAAATGCCGTCCCACGGCCACACCGGATCGGCACTATCCAACGGTTCACACAACCACTCCGGCTCCATTTCCGGCGGCTCACACGAACACCCGATGAGCACCGGAGCCAACCTGTCACTCGGTGCCGGAAACAGCCTGTTCGCCAACTCTGGCAACCCGCCAGTAACAAGCGCAGGCAACACAGGCACCAGCTCGTCTCACAGCCACAGCCTGACAATCAACTCGGACGGATCGCACACCCACTCGCTTTCCATCAACACGGCAGGCTCCGGCGGGGCACATAACAACCTTCAGCCATACATCGCACTAAACTGGATTATCAAGACCTGAAAGGAGGCGCAACATGGCAATACCCCCCTCATTAGCCCAGCCTTCTGTATCTCAGGCACCGTTCGAGGAAACCGACCCGAACGCCATCAACAAGACGATCCTCGACGCCAAAGGCGACATGGTGGTCGCCACGGCCGACGACACTCCCGCGAAACTAACTGTCGGCTCCGACGGCCAAGTGCTCGTCGCCGACTCCAGCACCCCCGAAGGTGTCGCCTGGGCCACCGATCCGACCGCCGACATCGTCACCACCAAGGGCGACATCCTGGTTGCCACCGGCCCCGACACCCTCGTCCGGCTTCCCGTTGGTGCCAACGACCAGGTGCTTGTCGCTGACAGCGCCCAAACCGAGGGTGTCAAATGGTCATCCGAAACTGACCCGAACTCCATCAACAAAGCCATTATCGACGCGAAAGGTGACGTCATTGTCGGTACCGCCGACAACACCCCAGCTCGGCTCGGTGTCGGCTCTGACGGCCAGGTTCTGACCGCTGACAGCCTCGCTACCGAAGGCGTCGCCTGGGCCACCATCAACGTCACCCTGGGCACCGAAACGACCGGCGACTACGTCCAATCCGTCTCGGGCGGTACCGGCGTCACCGTCACCGGCGGGACAGGCGAAGGATCAACCCCCAGCGTCGCCATCGGCCAAGATGTGGGCACAGGAGCATCCGTCGCATTCGGCGGCCTCAACGTCGATTCTGGGGTGCTCTACGTCGACTCCACCAACAACCGGGTCGGCATCAACAACATTACCCCCACCGTGCCTCTTGAGGTCACCGGCGACAGCCTGCTCGACGGCGACGTCACCATCACCGGCCTCCTAGACGCCGCCCACATCCACGGCGAACTCGCAGGCCCGGTCTACCTGCACGTCAAAAACACGTCGGGTGGCACAATCAACGCCGGATCACCCGTTTACGCCACAGGCTCAGTCGGAGCTTCCGGCGCCACCGAAGTCTCGGCCTCTGATGCCTCCACGGCCGCCACGATGCCTGCCCTCGGCATCTTGTCCACCCAGCTCGCCCACAACGCCGAAGGCCACGCCATTATCGTCGGCGTCGCCCAACAACTAGACACCTCTGCCTACACCGTCAACACCACCCTGTATGTCGCCCCCGGCGGTGGCCTCACTTCCACCCGCCCAACCACCGCAACCGACGCTGTTCAAGCCATCGGCCGTGTCATCCGACAGGACGCAAGCACCGGCGAAATCCTGATCCAAGGTGCCGGACGCACCAACGACGTCCCAAACGCCATCAGTATCGGTGGCAACATTACGACGACCGCAGGCGTATTCACTGGCGACGGGTCGGGCCTCACCAGCCTGAACGCCTCTAACCTCTCGAGCGGCACCGTCCCGTCGGCCCAGATCGGCAACGACAGCATCGCTCTCGGCACCAAGACCACCGGCGACTACGTCCAGACGGTTAGTGGTGGCACCGGGGTTACGGTCACGGGGGGCACCGGCGAAGGCTCCACCCCGTCTGTCGCCATCGGCCAGGCCGTCGCTGCGACGGACAGCCCCACGTTCGCTGGCCTGACCACGACCGGCACCGCCAACCTGAACGCTCTGACCGTCACCGGCTCAGCCTCGGCCAACGCCCTGACCTCCACCACCTCGATTACCGGCGCCAGCCTCGTCATCGACAGCATTGAGATTGACACCACCGGCGCCACCAGCAACCAGGTTCTTCAATACAACGGCACCAAATTCGCACCGACAACCCTAACCTCAAGCGGCATTCCGTCCACCATTGTTGACGCCAAGGGCGACCTTATTGCAGCTACCGCCGACGACACCGTGACACGACTGCCAGTCGGATCAACAGGTCAAGTTCTTACCGTTGACTCAACTGAAACCACTGGCCTGAAATGGGCGGCTGTTGACGACACCTCAAAGATTGCCAAAAGCCTGGTCGACGCCAAGGGCGATCTAATTACAGCTACCGCCGACGACACGCCCACTCGACTGGCAGTTGGAACCGATGGACAAGTGCTAACAGCCGATTCAAGTACCGGCACCGGGCTAGCATGGTCAACGCCGTCAGCTGGCGGGGGCGACCCTACACCAACCGTTTTCCTACTCATGGGAGCATAAAAATGGCAACCGTCTACAAGGTGCTCGGCCAGGTCGAGCCGTCAGCCACAACCGATACCACGCTTTATACGGTGCCGTCAGCAACCGAGGCTGTCTGCTCAACGCTCTCGGTGTGCAATAAGGCAGCCACTTCGGGCACATTTCGTGTGCGGATCAAGGTTGCCGGGGCCGCCGACGACGACAAGCAATTTGTGGTTTATGACGCTCCTATTGCCGCCAAAGATACGCTGTTATTGACGTTCGGTGCGACCTTGGCGGCGACTGATGTTGTCGTCGTCTATGCGTCGAGCGCTGATGTGACGTTCCAGTTGTTTGGGTCTGAAATCACCTGACCATGATTTTTTCTGTCAGTAATTCGACGTTGGGTTCCAAAGCCAAGAGTCGTTCACTGAAAGCTTCTGGCCCTTTGAGTGTCCAGTTTGTTGTTATTGCTGGTGGAGGTAGTGGCGGCAACAACGGTTTTAGCGCAGCCGGTGGTTGCGGTGGTGGCGGTGCTGGTGGCTACATTTCTTCTGTTTCTGGGGAGAACTCTGGTGGCGGTGCTTCTGCCGAAAGTCCGTTGTTTGTCTCAACATTGGTGTCGTATCCTGTGACGGTTGGTGCTGGCGGGGCGGTTAGCCCATCAGGAAACTTCAACGGTACAAATGGCACCGACAGCCGGTTCGCTAATTATGTTGCTGTTGGTGGTGGCTACGGAACTCGCCAGGTTAGAGATGGTGGGCCTGGTGGTTCTGGTGGCGGTGGTGCTGGCCCCAGCAAAACCGGTGGGTCAGGAACCGCCAATCAGGGTTACGCTGGCGGTACTGGCGGCTCTGGTTCTTACGCTGGTGATGGTGCTGGTGGTGGCGGTGCTGGTGCATTGGGTGGTAACGGCGGGTCTTCTGCGGGCGGTAATGGTGGTGCTGGTGTTTCTTCGTCCATAACAGGATCAAGTGTTGGTCGAGCTGGTGGGGGTGGCGGTGGAACTGTCGGTAGTGGTACGGCTGGTTCTGGTGCTGATGGTGGTGGCAACGGAGCGACAAGCGGCAACGGAACAGCGGGTACAGCGAATACTGGCGGCGGTGGTGGCGGTGGTGCCAGCCCTGGGAATGGTGGTGCTGGCGGTTCGGGCGTCGTGTTGCTGTCGGTGCCACAAGGCTATTCGGCAACTTTTTCTGTTGGTGTTTCTCAAACTTCGGCAACTGTTGGAAGTAATACGGTGTATACAATTACTGCCGCTGGGCCGTCTGACAATGTGACGTTTGGTTAGGTAACCATGAGTTTTCTAAGCATAAGAAATTCGTCTCTGAAAAATCCTGGCAAGAAAGACTCGATCAAACGTAGCCAAAGTTTAGATGTCACTTATGTTGTCATTGGTGGCGGCGGTGGCGGCGGAGGTGCCACTTCAGGTGGTGCTACTTATGGTGGCGGCGGTGGCGGTGCTGGCGGGTATCGGTCAAATGTTTCTGGGGAGAACTCTGGTGGCGGTGCTTCTGCCGAAAGCACAATGACTGTTCTTTCTGGTGTTGCTTATGGTGTCAGAGTTGGTGCTGGTAGCCCTGGTGGTCTTGAGGGTGGTACTGGTACATCAACCGTTTTTTATTCTGTCGTAAGTGCTGGTGGTGGCGGGCCGGAATTATCCGGTGGTTCTGGTGGTGGTGCTTATGGATATGCCGCAGGTCGTTCTGGGGGTTCTGGCACAGCTAATCAGGGTTACGCCGGGGGAAATAGTGGTGCATCTTCTGGTTCTGGTGGTGCCGGTGGTGGTGCCGGTGGGGTCGGCAGTAACGGTGTAGGAGGTTCGCAACCGGCATCAGCAGGAGGGGTTGGTGTTGCGTCGTCAATTACTGGTTCGTCCGTTACTCGCGCTGTTGGAGGAAATGGTGGCCCTTCAAATACTGATGCTGCTGGGAGTGCTGGTACTGCTAATACGGGCAACGGCGGCGGTGGTGGCGGTATCAACACCGGCGGTACCGAAGTTGGTGGTGCCGGTGGTTCTGGCGTAATTATCATTCGTGTTCCTGGTGGTTGGACGGCATCGTTTTCCGCAGGTGTCACTCAAACATCGGCTACAGCAGGCACCGATACCGTATACACGATTACTGCCGCTGGTACGACCGACACAATCACTTTCCAATAGGAGACATGGCATGGCTCACTACGCAATCCTCGACAACACAAACACCGTCACCCAAGTATTTGTTGGTCGTGACGAGGACGACCTTGCTGAAGGTGTCGCCGACTGGGAACAGTATTACGCTCCTGAAGGGTTCACTTGTAAGCGCACGTCGTACAACACGTCTGGTGGCGTACATTCGGGCGGTGGCACGCCGTTCCGCAAGAACTATGCCGGTATCGGTTTCACCTACGACGAGACTCGTGACGCTTTTATCCCACCGAAACCGTTTGACTCGTGGCTGTTGAATGAGGATACCTGCTTGTGGGATTCGCCCGTTCCGTATCCGACTGATGGTGAAAGGTATGTCTGGGACGAGGACACGGTTTCATGGCAAAGG
>Ga0180431_10005341_pt1 | contig 15671 bp, 15 predicted proteins | sample SS_ome_11_FD_132459 | JGI IMG/M metagenome (GOLD analysis project Ga0180431, IMG submission 132459) | Hypersaline lake sediment archaeal communities from the Salton Sea, California, USA - SS_1_MS_1 metaG | ecosystem: Environmental > Aquatic > Non-marine Saline and Alkaline > Hypersaline >... | reverse complement strand
TCAGTGTTTCGTCCCATAGCCACGCGCACTCCCATCACGACCATCCGCACGTCTCTTGATCCAGTCCCACAGGTTTGCCAGCGTCCCCTGACCGACGAGTACCCCCCTCTCATCCCCCCTACCAGGGAGGGGGGAGGGTGGGGAGGCGTCGGGCTCTGCGATCCAGTAGGCCGGGATGCCGGCCGATGCGGCCTGGGCGATGTCCCACTCCCAATGGTCGCCGACCATCAGGCATTCATCGGGTTGCCGGTCTAACTGTGCCAGGATCTCGCGATAGTAGGCCGGATGGGCCTTGGTGGCGTGCATGTTCTCGTAGCAGGTCACCAGCGCGTAGTCGAACTCGGTCACAGGCACGTCAGCCCACTCAAGCCGCTGCTCGATGGGGTCGCGCGGGAACAGCGGGTTGGTCGCTATCGCGACCTGCAGGCCGCGCTCGAAAGCAAACTCGACCAGTGGACGCGCCTCCGGCCGTGTCTTTGTCAAGTCCTGTAGGTTTGGAAACTCCTCGGCGTAGAACTGTCTGAAGGTTGGTTCGAGGGCCGCCCGTTCGTACCCCACCGCCGGATAGAAGACAGTTGCGAATGTTTCCTCGTTCGTAAGGCCGTTGCCGTCGTTGGCACTCATCGCCTGTGTGCCGCGTATCAGCTCGGAGATCAGTTGCTCAGGAGGGATCAGGTGGGCCACGTAACGGGTGAGTGCCCGGAAATAGGCCGGCATGAATGCCTCCATCGAATTGCCCAGCAACGTGTCATCAAGATCGAAGAGGATGGCTTTAAGCATAGGCATCGCGCTATTCCTGTGTCTCGGCGACATCCGGCGCGTCGAAGATCGTCGTCGCCTGTGGATGGCAGTGACCGCAACCGACGTAAGGGTTTTCTACCTCGACCTGATATTCAGTGCAGACGGCGTAGACTTCGACGCGGCGAACGAGCCCCAGCCAGCGCCGGACGACGCGCGCCTCCAACACCATGTGAGGGCAGGCGTTGGCGCGCAAGATCGCGGGCACTGGGCAGCGGGCGCATAGCCTGGGCTCCCAGGGCTCAGAGCGCGCGTTCCGCCCGATGAGTCGGCACTCCTGGGTGGAACGGCCGCGGTAGAAGTCCTCGTAATAATAGGGGCATTCGGTACCGGCTGGTGTGCGCATTCCTATTCACTACCTGGAGCTGTGAAACCGGTCATCAGTCGGCACTATGCCCTGGTGACGTACGCACCGGTACGAGTGTCCACGCGGATCACGTCGCCCTCCTCAATGAAGAGGGGCACCTGCACCTCCAGGCCGGTCTCCAGCGTTACTTTCTTCATCGCGCCGGTGGCGGTGTCGCCCGCGACGGCCATTTGTGCTTCGGTGACCTCCAGCTCTACCGTCGTTGGCAGTTCCACGTCGATCGCCTCCCCTTCATAAGTCGAGAGGACCAGTTCCATACTTTCCTTGATATAGCGCACCTGGTTGCCCAGCAGGCCGGCGGAGAGCGCCATCTGTTCATAGGTCTCGGTGTCCATGAAGTGGTATAGGTCGCCGTCGGTGTAGAGGTATTGGACTCCCTGCCGCTCGATGCGGATGTCCTGTACGCGGTCGCCGGAGGTGAAGTTGTGCTGGATGGTTGAACCGGTGCGCAGATTGCGCAGCGTGGTGCGGATGGTCGCCTTGCCCCGCCCTGGCTTGTGATGCTGGTACTCCAGCACTTTGTATAGTTCGTTGTCCATCGTGAAGGTGACACCTTTACGTAGTTCGTTGACGTCAATCATAGCCAGTTTCCTCCCATAAGATTGCTTGGATTATACCCTTTCTGCTCGTACCGTCAACCGCTCCTGTGCGTGTTATCATCTCCTTCGTTCTCTGTGCTTGCCTGGCCGCTCGTAACATGCTTGTAACGTTGCTGTAACGCCATTTCGCCTGAACCTCGGTACAATGGGGCATAGGCGCGGCTCTCACTGCCACGCTGCGTCGAGCTTTTCCTGACCGGTTGGACGGGGATTTGGCGGGATTGGTCAGCGTCGCCCGACGTGGGCCTGAACGTTCTGTGCCACCTGCCATCGTGAGGGTGGGGGGCGGAGGTCAGCAAGCAGTTCGACGGCGAAATCCGAGAGGGGGGAAACCGAATACTTCCTTAAGAGCGCACCTGCTCTGGAGGATTGGTCCAAGTGGCGGCCATGCCCCTTAGGCGGTTGTGAGGCGCATAGTCAGTTGGGCTCCTGATAGGGGAGGGGAGATGACATCGGTCCAGGAGAATCTGCGCACGGGAATGCGAGCGGCACGGGCAGGCCGGATGGCGGAAGCCAGGGCTGCCTTTCAGTCCGTGTTGGACGAGGAACCGGTCAACGAGACGGCCCTGCTATGGCTTGGCTATCTGGCCGAGGATCCCCACACCAGTCTCAGCCACATCACTCAGGCGATGGAGTCTCACCTGCAGAGCCCCCGTGCCTATGCAGCGTTGCGCTGGGCGTGGCGACGTGTGGCTGACTCATCTCTCCAGGTGAACCCTGAGGCAGATGGGGTCGCTGCTGCAGTGCCACCTTCCTCAGTTCTACCGGGAGCACGGCACGTGATAGGGAGGCTATCTGTACTGGGGGCGGTGCTCCTGCTTGTGGCGATGGTTGGGTGGACGGTTGGCCTTCCGCTGCTGGCTGACGCCCCGGCCATGGCGGCCCTGGCCTCTGCGCCGCTCGATTCTCCCCCTCCGATGGCTGAAAGCGTCGCAATGCTGTCTCCTGTACCGTCTGTACCTTCGACAACGCTCAGTCCCATCCCTGTCGCCAGCCCGACCAGCACATCCGTGCCCACGCTTGGCCCGTCACTAACCCCCAGCCCGACGCCGATACCTGCTCCCTCGCCCACGCCTTCGCCTGTCCCGCTCGTGGTTCCGGAGCCGTTCCCCGTCGCCGGTCCGAATGCGGTGGTGCCTTCTACCACGCTTCCTATTCCTACACCCGTTCAGCCTGTCCCTGTGGCCGGGGATGCCGTCAACATCGTCGTATTGGGCAGCGACCAGCGGCCAGATTGGTCGGAATGGCACACGGATGTCGTTCAAGTCGTCTCCGTTCAGCGCGACCAGGGTGTGGTCTCAGTCATCTCCGTCCCCCGCGATCTCTACCTCTATATCCCAGGCTTTTGGATGAGCCGGATCAACTTTGCTGATTTCTACGGGGAAGCGTATGACTACGAGGGAGGCGGGCCGGCGCTGGTGCGGGACACGCTGCTCTATAACCTGGGCATCCGGGCGGACTACTACATCCGCACCAATTTCGACGGGCTGATTGGCATTGTCGATACGATGGATGGGGTGAATATCCCTGTGCATTGCTCTCTCAGCGACTACTGGCCCTACCCAGATGAGAATGGGGAATACCAAATCCTGGCCATAGAGCCCGGCGTGCTTCATATGGATGGGGAGCATGCCCTGTGGTATTCCCGCTCGCGGAAGACCACCAGCGTATTCTCCCGCGAACGGCGCCAGCAGCAGGTCCTTCAGGCGCTCTGGCATAAGTCACGGGACGCGGGGATGCTGACCCGGGTTCCGGCGCTGTGGAAGCAAGGCAAGGAGCTGGTGTTCACGGATCTGCCGTTCACTGAAATAGCAGACCTGGCTCGGGTCGCCCTGACGCTTGAAGATCAGAACGTGCGTTTCTACAACATCGGCGCCGACGTGGTGACGCCGTGGCGGACGCCCTACGGCGGAGCCGTGTTTCTGCCTCGTTGGGAGTTGATCCAGCCCATCGTGGCCGAGGCGATGGCCCCGGTTCCTGAGGCGCGCATCGCTCGTACCTATATGCCGGTCGAGGTGTGGAATGGGACATCCAATGCGGACTGGGACCTGCTGGCGGCGGATCGACTGTATCGAGCCGGGTTCCTGGCGGTGGTTGGTGAGCCAGACCGGCACGATTACGCTGAGACCCAGTTGATTATCTTCAGCCAGCAGGTCAAGGGTAGTGGCGCGGGGTACTTGCAGCAGGTGTTCGGAATCCCGGACGACCAGGTGATCCATCGGCCGGGCGAATCCTCGACTTATGGCTTCCGCCTGGTCTTGGGCGCCGATTATGAGACCTGTCCCGAACCATAGCACGTGTCCAAACGATTGAACTCAGATCCCCCCTGATAGGCCGAGGCCACTGGTCTCGGCCTAAACTTGTGTCTTGGTTTGTACCTCTCTCGCCCGCCGGCCGTGGGATGTCCTCAAATCCGGCTGAGTATTAGACAACCCTCCCAACTTGGGCTATAATAGCGTGCATCTGTGATCAGGAGGAATGGCTTATGTCGCGGTATCAGCGACCGACCGGAACGCTAGACATCCTTCCGGAGGATCAGCATTACTGGCATCACGTGCGCGCCCGGGCAAGTCACCTGGCTGAATCGTCCGGCTTTGAGCGCATTGACGTGCCAATCTTCGAGGTGACCGAGTTATTCGCTCGGGGCGTCGGTGAAGGTACCGACATTGTCGATAAGGAAATGTACTCCTTCACTGACAAGGGAGACCACGAACTCACGCTGCGGCCGGAGTTTACGGCTGGTGTGCTGCGGGCTTATATAGAGAACGGGATGCACGTCCGCCCCCAGCCACTCAAACTCTACACGTTCGGTCCCATCTTCCGTTACGAGCGGCCACAGGCCGGTAGATATCGCCAGCATACGCAGTTCAACGTCGAAATCTTGGGCGAGCAGGATCCGGCCGTCGATCTCGAGGTCATGCTGCTGGCCTGGGACTTGTACGCCGATCTGGGGTTCCGCGATTTGGCCTTCCAGTTGAACTCGACCGGCTGCCCACAGTGCAAGCCGGGATACATCATCGTGTTGAAAGATTATTATGCCGGGCATATGGGTGAGATTTGCGATGATTGCCGCCGCCGCCTGGAGCGCAGCCCTTTACGCGTGCTCGACTGTAAGACCGACCAATGCCAGCCGATCATCGCGGGTGCCCCTCATATCCTTGATCACCTGTGTGAGGAGTGCGCTGAACACTTCGCCACGCTGCGGGAATATCTGGATCTTCTGGGCCGGAGTTACAGCATCAACCATCGCCTGGTGCGGGGGTTGGACTACTACACCAAGACCGTCTTCGAGGTCTGGGCGGCCGGTATAGGCGCACAAGCGGCTGTCTGCGGCGGGGGACGCTACGATGGACTGGCTGAACTGTTGGACGGCCCTCCGACACCAGGCGTGGGCTTCGGTTCCGGCCTGGAGCGCATCATCATGGTGATGAAACACCGGGGTGTGGAGGTGCCTTCGTTGCCAGGGCCGGCCGTTTTTGTGGCTCACCTGGGGGCGCAGGCCAAGCGCAAGGCGTTGGAGTTGGCGGATGCATTGCGCCGGGAGGACGTGGGGGTGTGGGTTGCGTTCGGGGAGCGCGGACTGAGGAGCCAGCTCCGGGAGGCCGGCAAACGCGGCGTCCGGTATGCGCTCATTCTGGGGGAGGATGAGTTGGCGACCGGGGTGGCCACGGTGCGGGATATGCAGGCCAGGGAACAGGTGAACCTGGAACTGGCTGGGCTGGTGGAGTGGCTGAAGACGCGGGTGTGAGGCGTGGGCCGGTGGAATGATTGACGTGAAGACAATCAGTATCCTCTACAACGCTCACATTCCTCAAGCATATCCTCTGGCACAGGAGATAGCCGCATGGATAGAGCAGAATGGCCCACGGCCACGGGTCTGTACGACCAGTGATGCACCCGATGCCATCTGCTGGCAAGAAACCAGGTTACTGGTGACGCTGGGCGGAGACGGTTCAATTCTTCGGGCGGCACGAGCCGCGGCCCCCTATGGCACGCCGATCCTGGGGGTTAACCTAGGGCGGGTCGGATTCCTCACCGAGGCTGAGCCCGGGATGTGGGAGGAGGTCCTCCGAAAGGTACTGAGTGGCGAATACTGGATTGAGGAGCGTATGATGCTTCAGGTGGCGGTCCGCCGAGGCGGTGAGGTGCTCCGGCAGGCCGAGGCGCTCAACGACGTGGTGGCGGCACGGGGCGCGCGGGCGCGCGTGGTCCATCTGCGGGCCGAGGTTGACGGGGGATGTCTGGCGACCTACGTCGCCGACGGCCTCATCGTCGCCACCCCGACGGGGAGCACCGCGTATGCGTTGGCGGCTGGGGGACCGGTCCTGCCGCCCCAATTGCGTAATATCCTCCTGGTGCCGGTAGCGCCTCATCTCAGCATGGAGCGACCTATTGTCCTGTCTGAGGGAGTCAGAGTTCGTATCTCCGTCATCAGTGGGCGGCCGGTGGTGTTGACGGTGGATGGGGAGGTACAGACCGAATTGGAGAGCGGGGACGAGGTGATCGTCGAGGCCAGCCCGCACGTAGCTCGCTTTGCACGCGTGCAGGAGCGAAACTACTTTTACAAGACGCTGTTGCAGCGGCTCGTGCCGCGTAATCAGGACTAGAACCCCAGACCGTGAATCCCAAGTTCCACGTGCTAAAACTCAGAGCTTAAGTTGGAGTCGGAAACATGAGCGAACCTATGCATTGTGCCAACCACCCGAATGTTGAGACTTATCTGCGCTGTAACAAGTGTGGCAAGCCGATATGCAGCAAGTGTGCCGTGCGGACGCCAGTTGGCTACCGCTGCCGGGAGTGTGTCAACGCCCAGCAACGGGTTTTTTACGCTGATTTCCGCCCCACCCACTACCTGGTCGCTGCTGCAGTCTCGTTGCCACTGGCACTGGTGGCAGGCTGGCTTATCCCGAACCTGGGCTGGTATGCCATCATCCTGGGGCCACTGGCTGGTGGAGGCATTGCCGAGGCGGCGCGCTGGACGATTCGGCGGCGGCGTGGGCAGTACACCTGGTTAGTCGTATGCGGCTGTATCGTCGTTGGGACCTTGCCCTGGTTGCTGCAACGAATTGGATTTGGCGTCGGTGGCATGTTAGGGGTGGTGTGGGACGTCGTCTACTTAGCGGCGGCAGTAGGTGCGGCCTACGCACGCTTGCACTATGGAAGGCGCATCTAGGAGGTTGCCGTGCTGGCTGAGCTGCGAATTCGTGACTTCGCCATCATCGACGAGTTGCAGTTACGCCTGTCACCGGGTTTTTCCGTGCTGACCGGTGAAACTGGCGCGGGTAAGTCGATCATCGTTGACGCGGTGGACTTGGTGCTGGGGGGGCGGGCCGACAGCAGCGTCGTGCGCGCCGGGGCTGACCGCTCCATCATCGAGGCCATGTTCCGGCTCAGTCCTGCCCGGCGAGCCGTGATTGATCCGCTGCTGGAGCGGGAGGGGCTGGAGGGAGACGACGCCGACGCCCTGCTCCTGGGGCGCGAGGTGCGGCGTAGCGGACGCAGTGTCTCCCGCGTCAACGGGCGGGCCGTCACGCTGGCGCTCTTGCGCGAGGTGGCCGAGGGACTGGTGGATATCCACGGCCAGAGCGAGCATCTCTCGCTCCTGCGGGTGCGTGAACACGTCAACTTGCTGGATCGGTACGCAGAACTGTGGCCGTTGCGGACGCAGGTCGCCGATTTGGTGGGGCAGGTATATGCGGTGCGGCGGGAACTGGAGGAACTGGTGCTCCGCGAGCAGGAATTGGCGCACCGGGCCGACTTGCTGCAATTCCAGATCGGCGAGATTGAGGCGGCGGCCCTTCAACCTGGCGAGGAGGAGGGATTGCTCGAGGAGCGCTTGCGGCTGACCAACGCCGAGCAACTGGCCGAGTTGGCTGGCGAGGCGCTCGGTGCGCTCGAGGAGGGTGAAGGGGAGATGCCCGCGGCTCTGGACCTGCTGGGCGCGGCGCTGCGTGCCCTGGAGGGATTGGCCCGGGTTGACCCTGCGCTGGAACCTCAGGTGCGGGCCGCCGAGGACGTCAACTACCGGGTCGAGGAACTGATCAGAGGCCTGCGTGACTATCAGGAGCAAATAGAGCACAATCCACGGCGGCTACAGGAGGTTGAGGAACGGCTATCGCTGATCCGCCGCCTGGAGCGCAAGTATGGTCAGACGATCCCCGATGTGTTGGCCTATGCCGAGAAGGCCGCGCGGGAGCTGGACAAAATCACGCATAGCGAGGAACGCATCGCTGAGTTGCAGGTAGAGGAAGAGCGGCTGCTGGCGGTGCTGAGCGTCCAGGCGGTGGCCCTCTCCGAACGGCGGCGCGAGGCGGCTCAACGTTTGGCGGCGGGCATCGAGGACGAATTGCGTGACCTGCGGATGGAGGGGGCGCAGTTCGGGGTGGACTTCCAGTGGAAGGAGAGTCCGAAAGGCGTGCCGTTGCCTCAGTCGGTTTCCGGTCTCAAGTTTCAGGTCTCCGGTTTGGGCGTCGAACAGCCTGAAACTGCAGACCTGCAATTTGAATCCCCTGCCTGCGTGGCCTTTGACTCCTCCGGTATCGACCACGTCGAGTTTCTGATTTCCCCCAATCCCGGCGAGCCGTTGAAACCGATGGTGAAGATCGCGTCCGGGGGTGAGACCTCCAGGTTGATGCTGGCGCTCAAGACAGTGCTCTCTCGCGCCGATGAGACGCCGACGCTGATCTTCGACGAGATTGATCAGGGCATCGGTGGGCGCATAGGATTGACCGTCGGCGAGAAACTGTGGAACCTGACGGCGGGAGTGGGGCCGGACAACCTGCAGCACCAGGTATTGTGCGTCACCCACCTGCCGCAGCTAGCTGGTTTCGGAGACGTGCATTTCCACGTGGCGAAACACGTGGAACGGGCCGGGGTGAGCGAGCGCACCGTGACGCGGGTCACGCAGTTGCAGGGTGGGGCGCGGGTCGAGGAGCTGTCCCAGATGCTCGGCGGCAGCGGCGAGGCGGCCTATCGGAGTGCGGAGGAAATACTGGCGCAGGTCGTGAGAAACAAGGGGCGGGGTGAACCATAGGCTGTGATTCCTCAAGCGCTTTCCCTCTCCAACTTTATGTGCTATCGCCAGGCGACGCTGGATTTTACCGGTATCCACGTCGCCTGTTTAGCTGGCGAGAACGGCGCGGGCAAGTCGGCGTTGCTCGACGCGATCACCTGGGCGGTATGGGGTAAGTCGCGGGCCAGGCGGGACGACGAGCTGATATACCTGGGCGAGGACGAGATGTCGGTCGAGTTCACGTTCGGGTTGGGCGATCAGTTTTACCGCCTGCTGCGCCAGCGCAGGGCTGGCAAGCGCGGCAGTACCCTGCTTGACCTTCAGGTACAGGAACTCCCCTCTGTGGCAGGAGAGGGGGGCCGTTGGCGTTCTATCGCCGAGAGCGGCGTCCGGGCGACGCAAGAAAAGATCGAGCGTGTCCTGCGGCTTGACTACGAGACGTTTATTAACTCGGCTTTCCTCCGCCAGGGCCGGGCGGACGAGTTCACCGTCAAGACCGCTGCCGAGCGCAAGCGTGTGCTGGGGGATATCCTGGGACTCGATCGCTGGGCGGTTTTCGAGGAGCGAACCAAGGGGCGATTGCGATCTATCCAGAGCGAGATGGGCGTGATCGAACTACGACTGCGGGAGATTGAGGCCGAACTGGCCCGGCGACCCCAGTACGAGGCGGAACTCCAGTCAGCCCAGGCGACCGTGGGAGAACTGGACGTGGTGCTCCAGGAGGCCCGGGCGGCCTATCAATTGGTTGAGGCGACCCGGACGGAGCTCCAGCACACCCAAGCGCAGGTCGCTGAAGTGGCCGAACGGCTCGCCCAGGTGGCGCAGGAGCTGGCGGTGCTCTCTGAGGAGCGAACCGTGCGGGAGGAGCGGCTGGGCAGGTACGAAGACCTCCTGAATCAGGCCGAGGCGGTAGAGGCCGGTTACGCGGCCTATCAGCGGGCGGTCGAGCAGGAGCGCACATTGGGTGCCAAGTTGCGCCAATCGGTGGAACTCAACGAGCGCCGCATAGCTCTGGAAGCACAACTGTCCGAGGCCCGACACCGGCTTGATGCGGAGCGAGAGGTCGTCGCACGGCGCGTCACCGAACTGGAGGACCGTTTGCCTGACGAAGCGCTCGTGGCTGAGCATGACGATGTTCAGGCGCAGCTTGCCCATCGGGCACAGTTGTCGGAGAGCCGGGAGGCGGCACGGGAGGATCTGGGGCGCATTGCCGAGGAGCAGGCGGCGCTACGGGCACGCAACGAGGCGCTGCGGGTCGAGATGGATGCACTCAAGGAGAAAATCACGCTGTTGGAGCGAGCGGGGGCCGAATGTCCCCTGTGTGAGCAGGCGCTCACTGACGATCATCGTCTCAGATTACTGGACCAGTTCCAGAGCGAGGGGGCCTCCTTGGGAGATGCGTATCGCGCAAACGTCGCGGCGACGAAGGCCTTGGCCGAGCGATCGCGGGCGTTGGATGAGCAGATCGTCGAGAGTGATGGGCTGCTGCGTGACGTGCCGGCGTTGCAGCGGCGGGGAGCAGCCCTGGCCGAGCGTCTCAACCAGGGACAGCAGGCAGCCGAGGAGTTGGAAAAGGCCCGAGAGGAGCTGGCCCGGCTAAAGCAACAACTGGCTGCGGAGGACTACGCTCCCCAGGTGCGGGCTAAGTTGGGGCAAGTGTTGGCACAGGCGGAGGAGTTGGGCTACGACGCAGCAGCCCACGAGGTGGCGCGACAGGCGGTGGCTGAGGGGCAGGTCTTCGTTGAGCGGAGGGCGCAGTTGGGCGCTGCGGAGACAGGGATGGCGGAGGAGCGATCAGCCCTCCAGCGACTGGAGAAGGCCGAACAACGGTGGCAGAAGCAGATCGAGGCCGAGCAGGCGCGTCGCGCGGCTTTGGAGCGCGAAGCCGACACGTTGCAGGAGCGCTTAAAGGATGCCCCGGCGGTCGAGGCGGAGTTGCAGCGGGTGCGTGGACAGGAGGCGAATGCACGCCAGCGGCTCGGCGCCGCGCAACAGCGGTTGGAGGCGTGCAATGCCCTTGAGCGACAGCGGGCGGACAAACGCGGGCGACAGGATGCGTTGGGCGTTGAGCAGTCCGTCTACGAGGAGTTGCGGACGGCGTTCAGCGTCAGGGGTGTGCCAGCGATGATCATCGAAGCTGCAGTGCCGGAGATAGAGGCCGAGGCCAACCGGCTCCTGGCGCGGATGACGGGTGGCCGTATGCACGTGCGCTTCGACACGCAGCGGGAAACGCTGGCGGGCGAGGTGCGCGAGGCGCTGGAGATCAAGATCGCCGACGAACTGGGAACGCGGGAGTATTCCCTTTACTCTGGCGGCGAGGCATTTCGGGTCAACTTCGCCATCCGCGTCGCGCTCTCCAAGCTTTTGGCGCGGCGGGCCGGGGCGCAACTGCAGACGTTGGTGGTTGACGAGGGGTTTGGCACGCAGGATGCCCAGGGTCGGGAGCGGCTGGTCGAGGCGATCAACGCTATTCAGGATGACTTTGCGCGCGTGCTCGTGATCACGCACATCGAAGAGCTGAAGGAGGTTTTCCCTGCGCGCATCGAAGTGACCAAGACGCCGCAGGGTTCGGTGATCGAAGTGGTGTAGGTGGGCCAGGCGGGATGAGCAGGCGGGTTCGCCGTGGTGTCCTGGGCGTGCCGGGTGCGCGCACCACGCTCGCTACGCCGGGTGACTCTTACGCCGCGTCGAGCGGCGCATCGCCCAGTCGGCGCGCGACGTGTCGAGTTGGCGGGAGAATGCCATCCAGTCCTCGACCAGGAAGACGAAGCCAGTGGCGTCGGTTGCCAGGAGGTAGGGGCTGAACCATAGGCGCAGCCACATCTTGCTGAAGGGATACTTTGAGAGTTCCACCACCAGGGCAGTCTTGCCCCAATAGGGTTCCAGCCATCGCCGACGGGCTGCTTTCTGTTCGTTTGGGCTGTAAATCTTGTAGAAGGTGTTGGGCCGCACGCCCTTGATCCGGCCATAGGAAATGACGAGCGGGTAGATCGGGGTCTGTATACGCAGGTGGTCTGGCTGGCATTGCACCCAGGCCATTCTTCGGGCCAGGTAAGCATAGGCCAGTATAACGAAGGAAACGAGAGCTGGCACGAGGGTCAGGATTTGGAGTGGCGCGTAGATGATTGGGATCACAGGGGCAAACCACCACAGTGCGACGGAAGCTGGTACGATCAGGATGCAGGGCCAGGCCCAGCGCTGCCACATGCGTTCGTAGACTAACAGGCGAAAGCGGGATATGCGTTTTCTAGCCATAGTCTATCTCCACTCTAGTCTGCCGACGTTTACTTCCCGGAGATTGTCCACACGCATTGGCGAGGGCTGGTGTGCAATCTGGTCGATAGTATACCATCTGCCCGGGAGATGGGCAAGTAAAATTGACGCGTCTTCTCCGCTTTTTTTGGTGAAGACGAGTGGTTGACTTGCACGCCAATAGCAGGTATAATCGGTTCCTGGGAAGGGTATTGCGGGACTGAAGCGGGCGACCATCTTCTCGCATAGGGTACACAAAAGGGCACAGGGTATGTTCTGCGACTTGCTTGGTCGCAGTGGAGGTAGGTATGGCGCTGAAAGGAAATCTACGGGATTTCAGCACAACGCAGTTGCTTAACCTGATCAATCTGGCGCGCAAGACAGGTACGCTGACGATTGATGCGGGCGAATCCCAGGCGCGGCTGTGTTTCAAAGAGGGCAAGCTCATCTATGCGACGATGGATGGACGGAATGATCATCTGGCTGCGGTGCTCCGGCGAGCTGGCAAGCTCACCGATGAGCAGGCCAATGCGATTCAAGCCCGAGGAGATATCAAGAACGACAAGCAGCTCGGTGTGTTGCTGATCAATGCTGGCTACGTGAGTCAAGAGGATCTTGTGCGGAGTGTGCGCACTTCTATCCTGGGCAACGTCTACCCACTCTTCACGTGGCCAGAGGGGAATTTCCAGTTCGAATCGAACGTGCTGCCGTTCAAAGATCGGATTACCATTCCCATTGACCTGAGCAGTGTGATCATGGAGGGCAGTCGCCGTCTGAAAGAATGGGAGCAACTGCAAGAAGAACTGCCCGACCTTGATGTGGCACTTAAGTTTGCGGATCGTCCCGATGCGCGTCTGCGTGACATCAGTCTCAGTGTTGAGGAATGGCGCGTGGTGTCGTTCATTAATCCGCGCAACACGGTCCGCCAAATTGCCCAGTATAACAATCTCAGCGATTTTCAGATTCGTAAGATTGTATACGGTTTATTACAGGCAGGATTGGTGGAGTTAGTCCGGCCAGAGGGAGCGGCTGCGCCCGCACCGTCTGGCGCGCCTGGTCAGACCCCAATGACTATGCGCCGCCCAGCCGTTAAACGTGGTGTGGTCGAGCGGCTGATCAACTTCTTCCAGAGATAGCGGCAATGCAGACAGTCAAGATAGTAGTGACGGGCCCCTTTTCGGCGGGTAAGACGCAGTTCATCCAGACCATCAGTGAGATCGATGTCGTCTCGACAGAGAGGAGCATCTCCAGTCCCGAAGAGCGCATCAAGTCACAGACCACGGTAGCGATGGACTTCGGGCGCATTACCGTGGATGATGACTTGGTACTCTACCTGTTCGGCACCCCTGGCCAACGTCGCTTCGACTTCATGTGGGAGATTCTCGCAGAGGGCATGCTTGGCTTCGTGGTCCTGCTCGACAGTGTGCGGCCGGAGACGTTCCGTGAGGCCAAGAGCATCCTTGATACGTTCCGCTCCTATGCTCCAGTCCCCTACGTCGTTGCCACAAACAAACAGGACATAGAAGACGCATGGTTGCCTGAAGACCTGCGCATCGCACTTCGCATCCCTCCGGAGGTCAAAGTGTTGCCTTGTGTGGCGACTGATCGGGATAGTGTCCAGCAAGTGTTGCTGGAGCTCCTATACTCGGTCCTTGAGCTATTGGAGGAGGAATAGTAAGCGCACTGCTGGGGGGGGATGAGCCCGCCGTCCCGTAGTCGGGGCTTGCGTCGAGTGGCGGTGATGCAAACTCTGACCCTGCATCCTTGAGTCACATTTTCCCGGCGGTCGAACCCGTGCAGGGCGGCGGGTTCGACCGTTGTACATCATCGGCAACTGTAACCTCATTTTAACGCAACCGCAATGATTTCTCAATGTTCCTCTCACGTTTTCATGATATATTAAGTACAGTGACAACTTTGCAGGTTCTGTTTGGGGAGATATAGTCATCTCTGGGGGCCCAAGGCTAGCCTGGGCACTGAGAGTGATATTTGTATGAGTTCTATTGTGACCGACCGAGGATTGGTCCATTATGAGACCTATGGCCGCGGACGCCCCGTGGTGCTTCTGCACGGCTGGCTGGAATCATGGGTTCCCTGGATGGGGACTATGGAGGCGCTGGGCCGCAGGCACAAGACCTATGCGCTTGACTTCTGGGGCTTTGGTGAGTCTGGGAAGGAAGAGGGAAGCTTCACGGTCGTGGACTACATTGAGATGGTGGATCAGTTTATGGAGCGCCTGGGAATTGGGGAGGCCCTCCTCATCGGCCATTCGATGGGTGGAACTGTCTCGCTCGGTGTGGCGCTGGAGCATCCTGAGCGGGTTCAAAAGGTAGCGGTGGTGGGCTCTCCTATCGTGGGTGATGGACTGGCGATCTTCCTGCGATTGGCAGCCCGGCGTTTCCTGGCCCGTATGGCCTACCGGACGCCTGCTGTGCTTCGACTAGGCGTCCGAGTCTTCTCTCCCTTCCTGGCGCGGGATTGGAAGACTTGGTACGAGATGTTTGAAGTCGATCTCTCGCGCACGACGTTGGAATCATTTCACTATAGCATCGCTTCGTTACGCGACACGGACCTGCGCCCACGACTGGGGGAGATTCGGGTTCCAGTGCTGGGTGTCTTTGGACGGGTGGATCGCATTGTGGATCCCGGGCAGGGCGAGGTGTTGGCGCAGGGTATACCGATGGCTGAGGTGCGCTACTTCGAGCGTTCGGGTCACTTTCCGATGCTGGATGAGCCCGAGCAGTTTTATCAGACCTTGTGCGAGTTTCTGGACAACCAGTCTGGTCCGTGACGACGCAACCATAGATCCAGTAAGGATGCAATCGAATGTTAGGTCTGACTGAACGCGTGTTCGTCAGGTGAGCGGGGAAGCATTCGCATGACAGATGGACCTGTATCGGCGGTTCAGAAATCGTCACAATACTTTCTCCCGAACAAGATGGGCCGGATCGTGCTCTTGGCGATGGAGGAGGTGATGGGCCGAAACGGGGTCAACGCGGTCCTGAATCTGGCCCGGCTTCAGCATCGAATCGGGAACTATCCGCCCAACAACTTCGCCAAGGATTTTGCCTTCGATGAGCTGGGGCAATTGCTGCAGGCGCTGGACGAGATGTATGGGCCGCGCGGCGGGCGTGGGCTGGCGCGGCGGGCGGGTCATTCCTGCTTCAAGTTCGGGATCAAAGACTTCGGTCCGATGCTGGGTATCGCGGACCTGACCTTTCGTGTCCTCCCTTTGGGGATGAAGCTTCGGGTAGGTTTCGAGGTCCTGGCTCAAACGTTCAACAAGTTCACCGATCACCTGGTACGGCTGGGGGAGGATGAGCAGTACTTTCATTGGATCATCGAGCGCTGTGGTGCATGTTGGGGGCGCACGTCCAGCTCGCCCTGCTGCTATCTGGCCGTGGGCATCTTGGAGGAAGGTCTCTATTGGGTAAGTGGCGGCAAGAACTTCTACGTTGAGGAGGTTTCTTGCATTGCCACTGGCGACAAAACCTGTACCATTCTGATTGGCAAGCGGCCTCTGGACTGAGCGAGGAAATGCGTAAGTTTATTTTGAAGGATAAGCGTGAGATATTTCCGTTCCATGAGCCAGCGCGTAGACTGCGCGTGCTCAACAAGCCGCTGTGGCTTCACCAGCGCGACT
>Ga0180431_10005340_pt1 | contig 15672 bp, 12 predicted proteins | sample SS_ome_11_FD_132459 | JGI IMG/M metagenome (GOLD analysis project Ga0180431, IMG submission 132459) | Hypersaline lake sediment archaeal communities from the Salton Sea, California, USA - SS_1_MS_1 metaG | ecosystem: Environmental > Aquatic > Non-marine Saline and Alkaline > Hypersaline >... | reverse complement strand
GCGTCGAAATTCGCGGTTGTCGGCTTTACGCAGTCGCTCTCCCGCGAGCTCGCGCCGTACGGGGTCACGGTCAACGCGGTCTGCCCTGGGGTCGTGGATACGGACATGATGAAGGAGGAGCTTGAAGTTCTTACGGCCCTGGAGAATAAGAGCGAGGCACAAATAAGGGACGAGCTGCACGAGCTGATACCTCTCAGACGCTATGAAACGCCGGAGGACGTCGCCCATCTGGTGCTTTTTCTCGCATCCACCGAGGGATCGTATATAACGGGTCAGGCGTACAACATAACGGGCGGAATCGAGGTGCATTGACGGAGGGATTCCCCCGCCCCTTCGAGAGCGGGGAAAGATCGTCATATCCTCTTTACGGTGATATCTCCGAGGAAACGCGCTGCGGCCTGCAGCACGTCTCCGTGATGTCCCCAGCCGAGTGAGAGGTGATGGGGCCAGCCGTTCTCGTTCAGCTCGTACTCGAGCCGGCTCAGCCGCTCCCTTCCGATGCTCGCAAGGCCGAAGTTGCCCCGTATAAGCATATCCTCGGCGACCGATTCCGCCTCCACGATGAGCAGCTCGAACCTTCCCTCCCGGTTCTCGCGCAGTCTTGAAAGAGTGACCGGTCCCTTTTTAAGAGGGCCTTCTATGGTGTATCCGAGGTCCTTATACGTCCACGCCTGGTGATAGGCGATGGTTCCCTTGCCTTCGGAGATCATGGACTTGCACGCGTTACCGCAGTGCAGGAGCGTGTAAATTCCCTCGCCGGCCGCGCCGGGCTTGTCTATCCAGTCGAGGCAGGTGGTGGGGCCGCCGCTCGCGTAATACTGGAGAAGACCGGTCACCGTGTTGAGCACGTCGCCCTCGCACCCTCCCGAGAAAACGATTCCATTGTCGAGAAGACGGGCCAGAACGCCGCAGACGGCGATCGAGTGTTTTTCCTGGAACTCAGGCGCGCAGCGGATAACCACACCCTCCGCGCCCAGTGACTGAATGAGCGTCCTGTACGCAAGATAGAGCCTGGTCGTTTTTTTAAGGACCTCTTCTCCGACCTGAACGGCAACGCCCTTTTTTACAGCCTCGATCTCGCTTTCCAGGTCCTTCATATCCACGGTGAGGCCGCGTGCCGGATAGCTCCCCTCCTCGAAGAGCGTCATGAGAACGGTCGAATCGATTTCCATTATCCTGATGCCTGTCTCCCGGCGAACGGACATGGGATTATAGAAGGATTCCGGGAAATCGTCGAGAATATTGCCTATGACGGCGATCCGCGCGTTCCCCGCCCTCCTGATGAGCTGACACGCGGTCAAGAAATTTCTAAGTTTCTCGCGGTATACCTCGTCATCCGGAACACCCGTTCCGGAGAGTGTCTTGCGGTCCAGCTTGTAGAATATGGAATTCGCGAAAACCTTGCCGCAGTCCGAGTTCTGGGGCCAGGGGTGGGGCGGTTTCTCGTTCTCCGGAAAAACTTCAGGAGAGGCGGATACGAACACGGGTATTTCCCTCAAATACCGGTAGGAAGCAAGGGCGGTAATGGCCTCTCCCGCGGGCCAGGTGAGCGGGTGGAAGATGATGCCGTCGACCCGCGCGTCGGTCATCTTTTCGCACGCGCCCGTCACGTCCTTCTCGGATTCAAGGGACCCGAAGAAGAGCGATTTTTTTGAAATCATGCCCGTATGGATGAAATCGTCGAACATAGTGCGGTAGAGGGACCTGACTTTTTCCTTGAGATTTTTATCGAATTCATCCTCCAGCGTTGCCATGGCGAACCCGATAACAGGAGCGTGCATCGCTTTATAGGATTTTTTTACCATCATCGTTTATCCTCCTCGCGAACGCCGGTATCCCGTTACCATTTTTTTTACCGGGTATCGATAACTGTCGATACCGCTTACTGAATTGTACGGGAACAGGAGACCTTGTCAACCATGTACCCAAAACAATTGACAATCAGGAAATCTCGCACCTATTTTCACACATCAAATCGAACTGAAGAGGGTAACGCACATGAAGACGGTGCTGTGTTTCGGTGATTCGAATACGTACGGCAGGAACCCGCTGACCAAGAAGAGGTTCGAAAGGGATGTTCGGTGGCCCGGAGTAATGCAGGGCATACTCGGAGATGAGTATCATATAATAGAAGAGGGTCTTAACGGAAGGACGACCGTGTGGGACGATCCCGTTCGTCCGGGATACCAGAAGCGCAACGGGGCGATTTATCTGCTCCCCTGTCTCGAATCCCACTGTCCCATCGATCTCGTCACGATCATGCTCGGAACGAACGACTGCAAGGCGATGTTCTCGGTGACGACCTACGACATCGCTGAGAGCATGGGCCGCCTCGTTGAGATCACGCTCGGAAGCAAATGCGGACTGGACGACAACGCGCCGGAAGTACTCGTCATATCACCGCCCCCTCTCGGCAATATGACCGAGTATGCGGAAACGTACGGCGGGGGAGTGGAGAAGTCGAAGAGGTTCGCTGCATTCTACAAAAAGGTCGCCGAGCGGTACGGGGTCCATTTCTTTGACGCGGGTTCCGTTATCGGCTCCAGCTCCGTGGACGGGCTCCACTTCGACGCGGAGGACCATCCGAAGCTAGGGAAGGCCCTTGCCGAGTGCGTGTCCGGTATTCTTTCGTAGCAGCAATGGACGGGAGGGAAGCTCGGTGGGGTAAAAGAGGGAAGGGTCGATCCTTTTTAATCCCGGGATCCGGGCCGTTACGTAATATCGGCCTTTTGCTTTTCGGACATCTCGTGCATCAGGTCGCGCATCGTTTCATAGGTCTGCAGGTACTTGTCGAAGTAGAACCGGTAGAGCTCGTGGTTCTCCCGGTCGGGCTCGATTACCTCTTTCATTCTCACCATCTCGGATGAAGCCTCTGCGAGGCTCCCGTAGAGCCCGGCACCCGCGGCTGCGTTGACGGCTGATCCCATGAGCGTCGCTTCGGGAAACTCCGGCACGTAAACGGGGATGTTGCAGACATCAGCATGTATTCCGAGCCAAAGCCTGCTTTTCGTTATCCCGCCGTTGGCATGAAACGCGTTTATCTGAACGCCGTTTTCCCTGAGTACACGCACGATGTTCTCCGTGCCGTAAGCGACTCCCTCCATGATGGCCCGGAAAATGTGGGCGGTTCCGCTCTTGAGCGTGAGGCCCCAGATCGCCCCCTGCAACCCGTAATCGGTATAGGGCGTCCTGTTTCCCTGGAAAAAATCGAGCAGGACAAGGCCCTCCGAGCCGATCGGTATTTTTGACGCTTTCTCCCGTAAAAGATCGAGGAGGGGCATGCCCCTCCTCTCCGCCTCTTTTCTATCGTTGTCCGCGAACTGGCTGATAAACCACTTGATTATGGAACCGGTGGACACCTGCCCGGTTTCTATGACGTCCAGCCCCGGATAGATCGAGCTGTAGTAGGAGCCGAACAGGCCTCTGATATTTTTTGTTCCCTCGACAAGGACAAAGGCGGCGTGCGATGATCCTCCGATGAGGCAGCTCTTGCCCGGGGCCGTAACGTTCGAGCCGAGCACGGCCATGGACGCGTCTATTCCACCCTCTACCACGGGTATCCGGGTATTCAGGCCGAGCTCGCGCGCCGCTCTGCCCGAAAGCATCCCGATGACCTCGCCGACCGGTACGACACGCGGCGGTAATTTTTCCACAACCCCATCGAGCCCGACGGACCGGAAAAAGGATTCCGGCCATTTCCGGAGGTGGCTGTTGTAGAACCACTTATGCGTCGAATGATTCATGGATGCCACGGGATCGCCGGTGAGCATGTAGTTGATCCAGTCGACCTGCTCCATGAACCAGGCAGTCCCGTCGTACACCGCGCGTTCGTTCTCCTTGATCCAGAGCACCTTGGGTATGAGCCATTCCGCGCTCAACCCCGCCTTGCACACGTTCAGCGCCTCGTCTTTCGTTTCAAAAATGCGATCCGCCTGGGAGGACGCGCGGTGGTCCATCCACATAATGGCGTTTCGAAGGCACCTGCCGTCACTGCCCACGCAGACGGTAGTGCTCGATGTGCCTCCCGCGCCTATAGCGGCGATATCTTCGGGATTGACGCCGCTCTTTGACAGGACACTTCCGACCGCCGTTTTGAGGCAGTCCCACCAGGTTTCCGGGTTCTGCTCGACCCATCCGTATTTCGGAAATTCAGTCGCGCATTCCGTTGTGCTGAACTCAACGGGACGGCCCCTGCTGTCGAACAGGCCGGCCCTGATACCGCCTGTTCCCGCATCGATTCCCAGTAATAACGGTTTCCTGTACCCCATGGATTATTCCCCCGAGAAGAGAGGCTTGGGTCCTTCCGCAGCCGTAATTAACGATAAATGTTTTTACCTTCCGCCCGAAACCGAAATGAACTGGCCGGTGATATAGGTCGCGTCCTCGGATGCAAGAAAAACCACCGTGCTTGCCACCTCTTCGGGCTTCCCGAGCCTTCCAACGGGAACGGACTGCCGGTGTTCTTCTTTAACCTCTTCATAGGGAATGTTGAACTTTTTAGAACGTCCCTCGAGAACCGAATGCAGCATGTTTGTCATGACCCTGCTCGGACAGACGGAATTCACCGTAATATTGTCCTTCGCCACTTCCAGGGCAAGCGCCATGGTGAGCCCGTTGACACCGAACTTGGCCGCCGAGTAAGCGGTCCTGCGGGGTCTCGCGTTGATACCCGATTTTGAGGATATGTAAATGATTTTCCCGAACTTGCGTTCCTTCATGGACTTCAGAACCGGCCTTGTGATGAAGAAGACACCGTTGAGATTGATATCGATATGCCTCTGCCACTCATCAAGACTGATATCCTCGAGTTTGTTCTCTATGGACAGTCCCGCGCTGTTGACCAGGACGTCTATCTTTCCGTGTTTCTCGATCATCTTCGGAATGATGTCGTCGACTTCCTTGACATTGGTGATATCCAGCAGGTAGCTTTCCGAACTGCCCCCGACGTTTTTAATTTTTTCGGCGGTTTCCTTCAAGCCCTCTTCTCTGATATCTGAAATCAGGGTCAGCGCCCCCTCCTGGGCGAACCTCAATGCGCACGCCTGACCGAGACCGCTCCCCGCACCTGTCAGTAAGACCACGTAATCCTTGAATCTGTCCTTGCAAATGTACTGTGCCATCATCTACTCCTTGTCTTATTATGGTAGTGTTTTCAACACCAGTGGATTCACTATACCGCCATACCATACAACCCGTAATAATAATTCGATGCATCACCCCCTATATATGTTGGAAAAATAACTTATTTTGCTTGAATATTTACTTGACGACTTCTATGACCTGACAATATAATTAGTTTCTAAAACTAACAAATGTTCTTTCAAAAAAAAAAATAATAACAAATCACCATTATTTCCACTGATTAAAGGGAAAAAAACAAAAAAAATTGTAGAAAAAAGCGGAATTTGTGGTTCGGTTCACAGGAGGGAATTTCACACCTTATGCATCATCTTCATGCAATTGAAAAATCGGGGATTTTCGTTCTTACCCGGTTCAAATCCCATAAAACCATTATAAGGAAGGAGATAGTGAAATGATAAAAGTCTTTTATTGCGGAGACGAGGTGACGCTCATTACCACCTATGTCAAAGGCATGAGTTCGTGGACGGACGGAGTCGTTCACAGTGAAGCGGGTCATTTGCGCGACGCGCTTACCAGTGATCCCGATATCGATTTGACCTATGTTCCCACACACCGCGTACAGCGGGAATTTCCCATGCCCGATGAGATTTTAAAGTACGATGTCGTCATATTCAGCGACGTGGGAACGGATACCGTGATCATGTACGAGGACCGCTTCCTGCACTGCCCGATGGGCAAGGACAGGCTCGGGGGCATGAAAAAATTCGTCGAGAAGGGCGGCGGTCTGGCCGGGGTCGGGGGCTGGGTATCCTTCGGCGGGATGTTCGGAATGGCGAAGTGGCACAACACGGTGGTGGAAGAGATACTCCCTGTGACGTGTTTCCCCTATGACGACCGGGTGGAGCTTTCCGAGGGAATGACGCCGGAGATCATTGTTGAGGATCACCCCTTCTTTGAGGGCGTTGATTTCAAGAATGCTCCCGTACTCTTCTCCGGGTATAACCAGGTCGTGTTGAAGGAAGACGCTACGCTTCTCGCGAAGTACAAGGATGACCCGATCATCGCAACCGGGCAGTTCGGAAAGGGCAGGACCATGATACTCGCGTCGGATCCCGCTCCGCACTGGGGCAGAGGAATGGTTGAATGGGAGGGCTATACGAAGTTCTGGCTCAATGTCGTGAAGTGGCTTGCAAAGGAAAAATAGGCTTGAGGTCACCATTTACCCTGTGAGAGGGATAATACGATGAAGACGGAACCGGGTTCACAGCTTGAATCTCTCTTGTCGGCGAAGCAGAGTTGAATACGAAGAGAGGAGGTGATTTGGCAGAGGTGTAAAGCCTATTCAGTAATAATGCAGCAGCAAATATATATCTTTTTTAAGGAGGAGCACATGTCTAAAAAAACATCTTTACTCATCGCTTTAACCGTTGTTGTTGTTTTCATGGCAAGCGCTTTCATCGGTTTTGCGGACAGTTATCCCGCGCCCCGCGTCAAGCGCGACGGGAAACTGACGGTAGCGGTATGCTGCCATGGCCTCGAGGCCGAGTCGTGCCAGCGTGATTTCCAGCAGTACAAGATCGAGTGCGCGCACAGGGGATGGAAGATGATCGACTGCATGACCGCCGGTTTTACCGGTGAGCAGCATCGGAAAACCATGGAGACCCTGATCCAGAAGAACGTCGACGCCATCGTTATCACCTATTTTGATATGGAAGCGGTCGCCGACCTCGTCATAAAGGCCAGGCAGAAGGGCATCGGTGTGTACAATCTGGACACGGAAGGCAGACCCGGCGTTATCCTGAACGTTACCCAGAATAATGCGGTTGCCGGATCGATCATTGCTTACTGGGGCCTTCACAGGATGAACCTCAGGGGCAACGTCGCCATCCTCAGCGCCAAGTGGCACATACTGAGAAGGCGCGGATATGCCGCGGCCACTCTTTTCGAGCGGGATTTCCCCGCGGTCAACCTTCTTGCCGAGGAGTTTCTCATCATGGAAGGTTATCCCGAAAAGGCCTACAACACGGCCGCCAACTGGATGACGAAGTACGGGAACAAGCTCGACTGGATCTTCGCCGCATGGGACATTCCCGGCATCTATGCAGCGCGTGCCTGTGAGCAGGCCGGCTTCACGAGGGACGATATCTTCATCACCGGTATCGACGGCGGATCCCAGGCCTACTCGATGATCCGCAAGGGGAGCTGCTTCGCGGCTTCCATCAGCCAGCCTTTCGAGCTCTATGCACACACCCTGTTCGAGGCGATCGACGAGGTACAGGTCAAGGGTATCGCTCCCGGATCGTCACGATCGATGGTTCCCAAGTCAGCCGTTATCTACCAGACGCCTGTTCTTACGGACGAGACCAATTGCCCGACACCGGGTGATTCGATCCACTCCGTGTTCGATTACTACGGCGGCAACCCCAATGACAAAAACGCCTGGTACAACTGGCAGGACAAGGGCGGACCGTACACAATCAAGAAGTAACAGCTGTATATAAGGAAAAGTTCCGGAGGACGTGCAGGCGTTCCTCCGGGGCTTCTTTTATCTTTACACAGTCTCCAAAGCAAAGGGGCGTTTCAATATGGAAAGTACAGGGGAAAAAGAGGTAAGAGTTCCCGTTAAGGAAGCAGCGAAGGTCCTCGAAATCAAGGGTCTGACCAAGAGATTTCCGGGCGTACTGGCTCTTGACAATGTCGACCTCGAGGTAAGAAGGGGAGAGGTTCATGCCATAGTGGGGGAGAACGGTGCCGGAAAATCCACGCTGTGCAATGTCATAACGGGATTGCTGGCTCCGGATGAGGGCGAGGTGCTGCTGAACGGCGAGAAGGTTGAATTCACGCATCCGGCCCAGGCGCTCGAAAAGGGCATAAGGATGGTACACCAGGAAAGGAACCTCGTTCCATTTCTGACCGGTGCGCAGAATATCCTGCTCGGCGAAGAGCCGCAAATCAAATCGGTTTTATTGGATGAGAAGAAACTGCTCGCTAGGGCGCAGGCCCTCTGTGATGAGTTGCAGGTCAACGTACCGCTGAACATCCCGGTATCACGGATGAGCGCGGCGCAGAGGCAGATGATAGAGATACTCAGGGCCCTGCTGTACAAACCCGGTCTTCTCATTCTCGACGAGCCGACCTCGAGCCTTACGGAAGCCGACGTCGAACTGCTTTTCAGCACTATTAACCGGATTAAACAGGAAGGTATCGTCATAATATTCGTATCGCACAGCATGGACGAGGTTTTTACCATATCGGATAGAATAACGGTCTTTCGAAACGGGCGCAGGATCGTAACGAAGAATAACGGGGAGATGGACAGGGGGGAGTGCATACGGCACATGGTCAACAGGGACCTCTCCCGCCTGTTTCCCGAGGTCAAACCGTCGGCCTCCGAAACCATACTCAAGCTCGAAGGTGCGGCGGATTTCGGTTTTCTCCATGACATAAACATGCATATAAGGAAGGGCGAGGTGGTCGGGCTTTACGGCCTCGTCGGGTCCGGGCGTACGGAGCTTGCAGAACTGCTCTACGGCCTGAGTCCCCTCAGGGACGGAAAAATCGTCTATGAAGATGAAGAGGCAACACCCGGAATTGTAAGCAATATCAAGCAGAAGTTCTTCCTCATTCCTGAGGACAGGCGGGAAAAGGGGCTTTTTCAAAACATGAATCTCAGGATGAACCTCGACATATCCTTTATTGACCGGTTTACGCGGCTGTTCGGAGTGATCAAGCACAGGGAAGAGGCCGCGCTTGCACAGAAAATCGCGGACTATAAAAACCTGAAGGTCAAGTACACGGAGATGAGCCAGAAAGTCGATAACCTGAGTGGAGGAAACCAGCAGAAGGTCGTGATTGTTCGATGGATCAGCCATGAGGAGGTCAAGCTGCTGATCATGGATGAACCGACGCAGGGCATAGATGTGGGCGCCAAGTACGAGGTCTATACCATAATCCGGCATCTCGCGGAGGACCGGGGAACGGGCGTGCTCTTCATCTCTTCCGAGCTGCCCGAGCTGATCGGCATCTGCGACAGAATATACGTCATCAAAGAGGGGACCATATCCGGCGAGGTGATCAGGGAATCGTTCGACAGTGAAGAAATACTGCACCTCGCTTTGAAATAAGGAAAGTATACGGAGGATAGCTGATATGAGTGAAGCTGTTGAAGAAAAGAAGGGCCAGGTTACAACCTATATAAGACAATACGGCGTGCTCATCGCGCTCGCCGTCATATTTGTCATCTTTGCGGCTATAGAACCGGCCTACTATTCCGTTGAAAACATACTTACCATTATCCGGCAGGCGAGCATTGTGGGAATACTGGCAATCGGCCTCACAACCGTGGTTATTTCCGGCGAGTTCGATATGAGCTTCGCCGCGATTGCGAGCCTCACCGGTGTTTTGAGCGTGTTTCTCATGGGAAGGTTCTACATTCCTGCAATTCCCGCGTGGATCATCGCATTGATTGCAGGCGTTGCGGTCGGTGCGCTGAACGGATTTATCATCGTGTACCTCGGGGTCCCGTCGATCATCGAGACGATCGGTATGATGACGGTCCTCGCCGGTGTGACGAAGTTCATAACAGGCGGGGCTTCGCTCTATTACGCGACCTTTCCCGATATCTTTCCGGTGCTCGGGAGGGCGTTCGTGTTCAAGATCGTGCCGACCCCGGTCGTTATCTTCCTGCTCGTCATCATCTTTTTCGTTATCGTTCTCGAGCATACGAAAAAGGGCCGCTACCTGCACGCGGTGGGCGGGAACCCGACCGCGTCGACGCACGTGGGGATCGATGTCAAGAAGATCAAGTTCCAGTCGCTGATATTCTCCAGCATAACCGGCGGTCTGGGCGGGATCATGATAGGGTCGCTCCTCGGTTCGGCGGTACCGGGAATGGGCGAGGGTAATCTCATTCCCGGTATCAGCGCCATGTTCCTCGGTGCGGTATTCTTAAGGGACGGCCAGCCCAACATCTGGGGTACGATTGTGGGAGCCCTTCTCCTGGCGGTTCTGGAGAACGGGTTCGTAATGGTGAATATGCCGTTTTTCATGAAGGAAATCGTACTCGGAGCGGTATTGATCATATCCGTTACCATCGTCGCTGTATTAAAGAAGGGGTCCATACCCGGAGTTAAGATGGTTTAACGGTTTTTCTGAAAGCATATAACGGTTGAACCCATAGAGACGGAAGAGGGATCCATGGAATTCGAGAAGCCCTATGTGATGGGAATAGATGCGGGTACGGGCGGTATACGTGTCGGTGTTTTTGATATAAAGGGAAGGCCGCTCGCCTTTACCTCGAAGGAATACGGTACCCTGTTTCCCAGGCCCGGCTGGGCGGAGCAGGATCCTGGCGAGTGGTGGAACGCGCTCGTCGGCGCGGCCCGCTGCGCGATCGATGAAAGCGGGGCGGACCCGGAGGATATCGTCGCGGTCGGTGTGGACGGTACCTCGAGTACCGTGGTGTGTCTTGATAAAAACGGACGAATGGTAAGGAACCCCATTCTCTGGATGGACAACAGGGCCTCAGTGCAGGCGGAGCGTATCTCCAGCACGGATGACAGGGCGCTGAAGCGCTTCCAGGCCGGGGTCAGCGCCGAGGGAATGATTGCAAAGCTGCTCTGGATGAAGGAAAACGAGCTCGAGGCATACGAATCGGCGCACCGGTGCATGGAGCAGGTTGATTGGATCAATTACCGGCTTACCGGGGAAGAGGCGCTGAGCATCAACCACGTGACGCACCGGTGGTTCTACAATTCACGCGAGGGAGGATGGCCGATCGGATTTTATAGGAAGATCGGCCTTGACGGGCTGGAGAAGAAGTTCCCGGAGCGCGTTCTCCCGCTTGGGGATATAATCGGAGGGCTCGCAGGAAGTGCCGCGGCTGAAATCGGACTGAAACCAGGAATTCCGGTCGCGGAAGGCGGAACGGACGCGTACGTGGGAATGCTCGGCTTGAATGTGACGCGTCCCGGACGGGCGGCTCTCATCGCAGGTTCATCACACGTTATTCTCGGTATGCTCAATAAGGATATATCCATAAAGGGAGTCTTCGGAGCTTTCCCGGATTGTGTACTGCCGGGATTGTACGTGGTGGAGGGAGGACAGGTATCCAGCGGATCAATAATGCGGTGGTTCATGAATAATTTCATAGCGGATTACGGTAACGCAAAAAGCGGCGGGACGGATCCCTATAACGAGCTGAACGCAAAAGCATCCTCCATTCCCATAGGCTCGGAGGGATTGATCCTGCTGGACTACTGGCAGGGAAACAGGACCCCGTACACGGACTACCAGCTACAGGGAGCCATCTGGGGCCTGACGCTGAAGCATTCACCCGTGCATGTGTTTCGCGCAATAATGGAGGGGGTGGCCTTCGGCACGGAGGATACGCTTCGCACGCTGTCTGAGAACGGAAGAACGGTCGATTCCATCTATATATGCGGCGGAACGGTGAAGAGCGAGCTGTGGCTCAGGATACATGCTGATGTAAGCAATCTTCCTTTCTCGATCACGGAGTTCACGGAGGCCACGACGCTCGGATCGGCGATCTGCGCGGCAAAGGGAAGCGGTTTCTACAAAGACCTCGTAGAGGCTTCCGAAAACATGGTAAGGGTGAAGCGTGTCGTGGAGCCGGATCAAAAAAAGCACGAGGAGTATGAGTTCTACTTCGACAAGTACAGGAGGACCTACGGCGCTTTGAAGGACCTCATGCACGATATGGCCGCTCACGAGCGGGCCGCTCAAGAGCGGGCCGCACATGTGCGGAGCTTATACTGATCTCGTTCAGTTCTTTCTATTAATAAATGCCCGGGTATCCACCCCGGGCATTTTTATTAATTTCCTATTGACACGGTATAAAATAATAGATAAAATCGTAACAGATCTTGTTAGGATTAACATAATATTAGTAAGTAAAGACAACTAACGATATGAATATAATGCATTGAAGGGAGGATGAATAATGGCTGGAAAGATCAAGGTGCTGTTTGCCGGCGAGGGTATATACAGTTTAACGAAGATCTACAAGGGATGGGATGAATTCGCGATAGGCAAGTATTTCGAGCACGGCCACTATTTGATCAAGGCCCTTGAGGACAACGGCTTTGATTATGACTATATCCCGACAACCAAGGTGGCGGAGGAGTTTCCCTGGACCGCTGAAGACATGAAAAAGTACGATGTCATCGTGCTCAGCGATGTCGGAAGCTCGACCATGCTGATTTCGGAGAGGTGTTATGCCGGGGAAAGAACGCCGAACAGGCTCATCGAGCTGGAAAAGTACGTTGGCGCGGGCGGCGGATTCGTCATGTTCGGCGGATACCTCTCGTATTCGGGAATACACGGGAAGGGGATGTACAGGCGGACCGCTGTTGAGAAGCTTCTTCCGGTAACGCTGGAAATAGGCGATGACAGAGTCGAATGTCCCGAAGGCGTCGTTCCCAAAGTGCTCAAGCAGGACCATCCGATACTTACGGGTATCCCGGAGAAATGGCAGGGCTGGTTTGTCTCATACAACAGGCTGACCGCAAAGAAGGAAGCCACGGTCATAGCGCAGATTACGGAGTACGAGAACGATCCCTTCCTGGTGGCCTGGGATTACGGCAAGGGCCGGTCCGTTGCATCGGCCGCGGATTGCGCGCATCACGGCGCGACTCCGGCGTTTCTGGAGTGGGAACACACGAGTACCTATTTCGGGAACATAGTGAAGTGGTGTGCGCGGGAACTCTAATCCTTTTAACTGTGCAGGATGAAAATGGCTGACAATCAAACCAGTACAACGGAAGAGCTGCTCCATTTACGAGGCATCCACAAGAGGTACGGCAAGGTCGAGGCTTTACGCGACCTGAATCTTGTGGCCAGAAAGGGCGAGATCCTCGCGATTCTCGGACCGTCCGGGGCCGGGAAGACAACGACCCTCAAGATCATCGCCGGGCTCGAGGTGCCGCATTCAGGCGAGGTGGTTTTCAGGGGGAATCTCATCAACCGGCTGGAGCCGAAAGAAAGAAACATGTCCATGGTTTTCGAAACCTACGCTCTTTATCCCCATATTACCGTCTTTGAAAATCTCGCGAGCTCTCTTTCCGCAATGAAAGTCCGAAAAGACCTCATAAGGGAAAAGGTCGAAAGCATAGCGGGTCTGCTCGGTATCGGCCAGTTTCTCGACAGGAAACCGGCACACCTCTCGGGTGGGCAGCGGCAGAGGGTGGCGCTGGGACGCGCCATGATCAAACCGGCCGACCTGTACCTGATGGATGAACCGATCGCGCACCTCGATGCAAAGCTCAGGCACCGAATGATAGGTGAATTCAAGCATCTCCAGGAATCTCTTCAATTGTCCACCGTATACGTTACGCACGACTGGCAGGAAGCCATCAGCCTCGGGAACCACATCGTAATCCTCAACAAGGGGAGGGTGGAACAGTATGGGAGCAAAGAGGAAATATACGAGAAACCGAAGAACACCTTCATTGCAAAGCTGATCGGTGACCCTCCCATGAACCTCATACCGGGTTCAATTATCAGGAAGGGAGGGCGGTCCTTCTTCACGGTGGACGGCATCCGGCTCTCCCTGACTGAAAACGCGGACGAGGGAGAGCGTATCCTGGGGATCAGGCCGTACAATGTTGAGATCGTATCAGGGTCTTCAGAGGACTCCATCAAGACGGAGGTTTATTCCTTCGAGCGATACGGCATGAATACCGTAATCTCGGTCAAGATCGGGGAGGGAACCTACAAGGTAAAACTGGACGGAATGCATCGATTCACCATAGGCGAAAAAGTGCAGGTGCGCTTCAATCTCAAACATTCGTACCTCTTCGACAATGAGGGCCTGCTCATCAAAATCCTTGGGAATGGAAATGGATAAACTGATATTAGACAATGTTTTCAAGAACTACGGCGAAGTAAAGGCCGTTCAGGGCATCTCCTTCAGTATGGAGGAGAAGGAGTTTATCAGTATTGTAGGCCCCTCGGGATGCGGTAAGTCTTCGACCCTCAGAATGGTTGCGGGACTGGAGGAGATATCGAATGGAAGCATTTTACTGGACCAGGAGAAGATAAATCATATTCGTGCGAGGGACAGGGACGTCGCCCTCGCCTTCGAGAGCTATGCGCTCTACCCGCACCTTACCGTTTCCGGCAACCTGGCGTTCCCGCTGGAGGTAAGGGGATTCAAGAAAGAAGAGATAGCTGAAAAGGTGGATGCCATCCTGGAGCTCCTGGATTTGGAGCCGTACAGGGATATGACGCCGACCGAGCTGTCCGGGGGTGAACAGCAGAGGGTGGCGCTGGGGCGCGCCCTCGTCCGGAAGGCTTCCCTTTACCTTCTTGACGAACCCTTTTCCCATCTGGACGCACAGCAAAAGATCGATCTCAGAACGCGTGTGCTCAGAATTCAGAAGCTCAACGGCCTGAGCGTCATCCTGGTTACACATGATCAGCTCGAGGCGCTTGCGATGTCCGATCGCATCATTGTGATGAATGACGGGAAAATACAGCAGTTCGGAACCCCCGAGGAGCTCTATGAGGAACCGGCAAACCTGTTTGTCGCGGATTTTATCGGTGAACCGCCCATGAACTTCATAGGCGGTTCCCTCGTCCGGGGGGACGGCGGCGGGTATACGCTGCAATGCGAGAACATACGGTTTCCGCTTCCGGAGCGGAGTACCGAGAAACTCGCCGGATACCTGGAACGAAAAATCCTGATGGGCGTAAGGCCGCAGCACATTTCCCTGGCGGATAAAAACAGTCAGGGCGCGTTTGAGGGAGTCGTTTTTTCCTACGAATACCAGGGGGAAATGGGGTATCTCTCACTTGACTGCAAAGGGGAAAGGGTCCTGATCGAGCTCAAGCATACGATGCACTATACGACCGATACGCGGCTGTGGTGCCTGTTTGACGACACGCATATATACCTGTTTGATCCGAATACCGGCGAGAGGCTCATGTAGGGGCCTTGCTGCAGCGGAATAATATATGGTGCGGGAAAGTAAAAAATAAAACGATGGGTGGATGCACGGGTAAAAATTCTGATAAGGGAGGAAGTACATGAAGAAAATTCTGCTGATCTTGTTGGTGCTTGTTTTTGCCACGCCGTTTGTTCTCCTGGGATCCGGAAAGGATAAGGAGGGAACTGCAGGCGGTGAAGAGGCGGTCGAGGTATCGGAGATAGAACCCGGAACACAGATAAACGTGTTTGTGGACGGCGGTATCAATATCGTGCCGTTCGAGCTCTTCAAGGCTGAGATCAAGGAGAAATCGGGAATTGACGTGGTTGTCAATCCTGTTTCGCAGGTCGATGTCTATCCGAAACTGGTTAATGAGTTCGTCGCAGGCACGGGAGCGTTCGATATCGTAATCTATCCTCCGGGATATCTGCCGGAATTTGCCAATAACGGCTACATTGTTCCGCTCGATCCCTACTTCGGAGTAAGGGACCCGAAGCTGGACGATATTGTCGGTTCCTTCAGGAAACTGTACTGCGAGTACGGTGGAAGCACCTACAGCGTACCGTATGACGGGGATATCCATATTTTCTACTACCGCAAGGACCTCGTGGAAGACCCGACTGAAAAGGCGAATTTCAAGGCG
>Ga0180431_10005339_pt1 | contig 15675 bp, 16 predicted proteins | sample SS_ome_11_FD_132459 | JGI IMG/M metagenome (GOLD analysis project Ga0180431, IMG submission 132459) | Hypersaline lake sediment archaeal communities from the Salton Sea, California, USA - SS_1_MS_1 metaG | ecosystem: Environmental > Aquatic > Non-marine Saline and Alkaline > Hypersaline >... | reverse complement strand
GGAACGTGAAAAATCACAAACATTTTGGAGGATTAAAAATAAATTTCGGAATCGAAAGATTCTCAGAAAAAAGTGCACGCTACCCGCACCATATGGTGCGTTGGTACCTGTATAGAGTTACAGGTATCATCCGACGTCTCACAACACTATCTTAGATCATAACGAGACTCGCGAACATAGCATGGATATCTACCAGGATTGCGTTTACAATATCCAACAGGATCTTTCATAAACTCAATGCTGATTGGCTCACGTGGGTAACGGAAATCATAGTAATAGGTACTACCATAGTAGTCCTTCACACTCGTTTTCATTGGAACAGGAGAGAGATGACGCAGCTCTGCTTTATCGCAATCGGCCACTGCTGAGTCTGTGTTGCTGATGTCACGTATACCTTTGTCACAACATTCAGTCTGCCATTCTGGAAACCCATCATGGCATTCAGAAGGTGCACCGGTAGACCTATTTTCCTGTAGACAGTTGATTCTTTTGCGAGGTTTCTGCAGTGGTTTACGCAAAACCCAGTCCAGATTGTTGTGTTCGAGGTGATTCACGATGTTAAGTTGATCCTCCTCTGCGCGGGTTAGTCTGTGAGTGGTACAAGACCGGCGGGCTGGTCCACAGGGCCGTCCTACCATATGACCCGCACCAACCTGTTCTGTCCGCTGAGTCTGTTGAGTCTGTTGAGTAGGCTCAATTGGTTGAGTGTTGGTCTTTGTCGCACCACAGTAGAGTGCTAATGCTATCAAGAGCAATAGTAATATGTGAAATGCACTCAGTTTGAGCATTTAGCTTCTTATAGTAACACGATATTTTTTGTTGTTGAACCTCGTGTGTTGAACCCAGAGCCAAAATTTGATATGTGAGGCATAGAAAGTTTCTGTAATCTTAGAAACAATGGATTGTTCTAGTGACAGTTTTAGCGATTGCGCCAGCACCAGTTCCTGCGACAACGACATCCTGAATGATTGTGTTGGAGCAACAGTGGTGCCTGTGCCCAGGGGATATTTTGAACGAAGTTTGTTCAGAGAGCAGGATGCTCGCCTATTTGGCCCACACATCGCAGATCACCTCCGTAAATTCTACAAATACTGGCATGCTAAGTATCCAGAGGGGGTTAAGAGGAATGATGCCAACAAGCAGCTCATGGAAAGTCCAGAATCTGCCATGAGGGTGTGTCGGCACTGGCTCCAGGATGAGATCAGAGATGCCATCATAATCAATACTGGCGAGGAGAAAGATCTGGCTCTGGCCCTGTACTGGGGTCTTTCTCCAGATGTGATCAGGATCCCAACCAGTCACAGGGCTTGGACATGCATGGAGGACTACTTGTGTCGCAATGACTACGGATTTGTTGAACTTGATGAGGCACTTCCATCCAGCATTCTTGGAGGCGACCGCCATTCACTTGTTGCAATTCAAAATCCCCCTCCCGCTGTCGGTGCTTGGCCTGAACGATCCGGTCTGCTGGTGGGAGTCTTTCCATGGGGATACAGATACGTTAATGCTCCCAAATCTTGCACTAGAAGGGACACTGAGAGAAAACTCAAGAGCGTTCAGTGCTTGTTGACCAATCCGGATGTCAACCTTGACACGAATCATGTTGACTCTCTTGTCACAGGACTGTTGCGGACAGAGTGTCAAGAGATTAGGGACCGCGATTTCCCTGGACTTGCCAACGATGGTGATGATAGCTGTGATAGCGACAGCTGTGTTAGTGACAGCTGTGTCAGCGACAGCGACAGCAGTATTCAAGAGGGGGAAGATCCATTACCATTGCGACAGGATGGAGACCATGAGCCCACAGGGTTGATGATGTTCTCTGGTACCCTGACAAATGCTGTTGGATGGGTCTATGGCTGTGTGTCCAATTGTGTGGATGTGGGGCTGAGCCTGAGTTGGAGTGTATTCTTGAAACTTCTTGAATGGAGGAATGGTGTCTAGTGCCTCCATTGTGTGAAGCGTTTACCACCGAGGCTTTTTACTCGGCGATAAATCTAGATAGAGGATATAGTTTCCATGACGGAACCTATCTACTTCAGAGAAAGAGTGGAGAAGCTTAGTGGTGTTTTGGTACCACATGTATATCATGGGTTGCGGAAACTTTATAGCACTGCGAAAGAGCTCCGCCCAGACAGTTCTCTCAAAATGTTCCAGATGTGTATGAAAAGGATACCAAATCTCTCAAGAGCCAGGCTGCTTGAAGATTATCGCATACTTCAACAAACCGTTTCCAAGCGCGGGATACCACACCCAGAGACCTGGTTAGAAAAGATTATTGGTGAGATCTTCCTCAGCTATGTACGTGCGAACGTCAACACCAACACCAACGACCATCAGCAGCTGAACATAGAGCTTGATGAGATACAGGTGCCTACTCCGCCCGACTTTGTCCATAGAGTTTACATAGAGGCATGTCGCCGCTTCTGGATGAATCCAAGCCTGTTCTCGGAAAACTGGGATCGCCATGCATTGCAGCGGAATATAGTGATGATCAAGGATATCATCAAAGAGAGCATTGATGCAACGATTCGTGATCACGTTCCATTGGCAGAGCTGTCGGAGAAGTTCCGACAACTCAGTCACCGCCACCTCCCAACCCAAAAGGATGCACACAGACACAGGAAGAAGAAAAAGTCTCGTCTGAGACGCATTCTGGAAGAGGAGGATAAGATAGAGACCATGACCTTACCCCGGCTCAAGATCGCAGAAACCAGACACACAAGTGCGAAAGATCAGTTACCAGTGCGCCCTGCAGAAGGGTCAGTGGCAACTGAGTCCGGATCTAGATCAGATTCAGATACAATCAGTCACTCTGTAACTATATTCCGGCAAAAAATTGCAGAGGGAGGGGAGAAACTGAGCAAAGATAATCTCAATGAACTCAGTCAACTCCTGGCTAAGGGCACATCTCCTGATCATCTGGTTCCCGCTCGGACGAGTAAATATGAGGAGATTGTCAGGCGACAAGCCACAAATAAAGAGGAGGGCCCTGGTACAGAGGGTTCCTCCAATCCCATTGGACGAGGTTCCTCCGACCCCATTGGTGTCAATGACTCCGTTCTTTCAGACCCTATATCAGTGAGCCAGTCAGAACATACCAACACATCAACAGATGTGCCAGAGACACCTGTGGTTCAACCTGTGGTTCAACCTGTGGTTCAACCTGTGGTTCAACCTGTGGTCCAACCTGTGGTCCAACCGGTGGTCCAACCAGAGACTGATGACAATGATCATAGGACTGATGATGAGATTATTGAAATAGCAATCGCACCGAGTGAACAAAGTGGGGAACAGGTGTCACAGGAATCGAAAGAACATGAGAAACAGGATGAGTCAGAGGAGAAGCAGGAGGAGTCAGATGAGAAACAGGATGAGTCAGAGGAGAAACAGGAGGAGTCAGAGGAGAAACAGGATGAGTCAGAGGAGAAACAGGAGGAGTCAGAGGAGAAACAGGATGAGTCAGAGGAGAAACAGGATGAGTCAGAGGAGAAACAAGATGAATCAGAGGAGAAACAGGATGAGTCAGAGGAGAAACAAGATGAATCAGAGGAGAAACAGGATGAGTCAGAGGAGGAACAAGATGGGTCAGAGGAGAAACAGGATGAGGCAGGGGAGAAACTGGATGAGGCAGAGGAGAAGCAGGATGAGGCAGGGGAGAAACTGGATGAGGCAGAGGAGAAACAGGATGAGCCTGAGAGATCAGAACCGGAGAGCCCTGAGGAACCTGTGGCTGTGTTCCTCCCTAGTAAGCCAATTGAGACCATACGCAAGTCCATTGACACGGGTGGTACATTGACATATTGCCACCAGACAGCAACAGCGACAGCGACAGCAACATCAACCATATCCAAGCCAGCAGGGGAAACAGATCCATTGGACACAACATCATCTTCAGAGGGGGATCAGAGCATCATAGATTCAGATGATCTAGCCAATGCTCTATCGCAGCTGCATCGATTGAATGTCTAAGCCCGTCAGAATTATTCTGGGAATAGTATATATAGCAATCTATCTAGAAGAGATTCATGGATTGTACCGATAATCAATGCGCCCGATTTCGAGCTTTGACAGAAGGATTGGGTCCTCGTTCCTCTACAAAAGGTTCATGCAGCTGTTTCAATAAGAATGTTGGTGATGAATATATCTGCCCCCAGGTTGGATCCACTCGAGGGCCAGGAGCACAATGTGCGGATTGCCATCACCAGAGCCCCAGCAATCTTGGTATTCATCACATCTGCGGACCTAGTCTGACCAGGCCAGAAAGTGCACAGACTGGAGGAGGTGATGGTGGGCCTGCTGCTGATTATAGTATGTACTACAGACCAATCTATAACAGTTGCGATTCGGTCGTCCGTCATCCCAAGAGACGAGTTGACCACGGCCCCATAGATTATAGTCTGACAAGTGGGGATGAGCCGGTCCGCACCAGCTATTTGCCGAGTGCACAGCCTGGTCGGGATTTCAGCACTGTTGAGAGGGTTGGCGCACCAGTTTCATCGACCGACCCAACAGCTCTTTGTGGAGGTCATGAGAGGTGTGGAAATGGTCGTTGCCCCAAGCCAGCTAAACGCGGTCCATGCTGCAAGAAGGCTGATCCACCTTTAAGGCAAAGGGAGCAAGAGACGCATCCATGGGTTTATGGTGTTGATGATATTCCGAGCTACTCTCTGGACCTGAGTGGTCCTCTGATCGGAGGTCGTCCTCAATGGAGCCGAGGCACTAACAACAGCGTTCCCCCAATGATGCTGCAAAATACTGTCAACCTCCCCGGTCGCGAGTTTGCATGCCGCCAGCCATGCTGGGGCAGTAAGTGCATTTGATGGAATCATGTGTACCTAGGTCTTCTGTAACCCCTCTGCCTCTGTAACAGGCACCATTGTGGTGCGGGACCATTGTGGTGCGGGACCATTGTGGTGCGGGGAGCGCGTGCACTTTTTCTGAGAATCTTTGGATTCCGAAAATTATTTTTAATCCTCCAAAATGTTTGTGAATTTTCACGTCTCAGTTGCTGTAATTGTTGAACTATTAGCTAGGTCTAGGGTACCAAAGTCTTCTGAGCCGGGAGCTACCAATCTACCTCTTATACAGCTACCGTACACACCACGACGGTGCGGGGAGCGTGCACTTTTTCTGAGATGCTTTGAGTTTGGAGAATTATTTTTAATCCTCCAAAATGTTTGTAATTGTTCACGTCTCAGTTACTGTAATTGTGTTACTATTAGCTGGGTCTAAGGCACCTAAGTCTTCTGAGCCAGGAGCTGCTAATCTACCTCTTATAGGTGTCATCAATCAGTAGGGTGCATAAACTTCTGGGTACTCTCCCCATTCCTTGTTGCCAGGACTATCCAGATAGTTTCTGTAAAGATTTTCAGCTGTATCCAGTCCAGAAAAGCGCCTTTTTGTTACACCCGATGCCATCGACTTCTTCAGGTCATCCATTGAGACCGCTTGACCTGTTAATGTTTTTTCATAATTCTCAAGGTGAGATGGAAAATGCTTGGCCAAATTGTTCATATCTCCTTTCCATGTTCCAAGCCAGTTGATATAATCCTTCAATGTCATCTTGGTAAAGGAGGATTTGTACTTGAATTTGTGCAATTGCTCTGCACTCATGTGGTCTGGGCTTTTGTAGTAAGTGTTTTCGGCACACTTTGCTCCACTGCCGCCACTAACACAATGACAGGTGTTATCGACTCGACATATATTGCCTGTTTGGCCCTCCAATGTATTGCAGTCTTCATCTTTTGTGCATTCCACGACAACTGTTGGTGTGTCCAGGCTTGTGGTCTGCACAGCCTCTTTGACGACTGCAGCAGGTGCTGGATCGGGCTGAGGCGCTGGATCGGGCTGAGGCGCTGGATCGGGCTGAGGCGCTGGATCATGCTGAGGAGGCGCAGGAGCGACCATATCATCATTGCCACCAATTTGTCGGTAATTATGAAAATCCTCTTGGCGAATTTCAATCTTAGGCATGCGAATTTCAATGTCACTCAGGCGACGATCAACCACATTGCTGATCATCATACCGATCAGATACACCATCAGAATCAGAAAGATGATCGTTAGGACATTGTTAATATTGTTCCTCGAAAATATTTTCATCAGTGTTGTGAATCTGCACTATATATACTAACAGATTATTTCAAACAGGGCCAGCAGTCTTCCAGGTCTTCCAGGTCTTTCAGGTCTTGTGGATCTCTATCTGCGATGTCTAGTCTTTCTCTTGGCCTTCCTGGCTTTCTCAGCCTTCCTGGCTGCTTTCCTGGCCTTCCTGGCTTTCTTGGCTGCTTTCCTGTCATTCTGGTTCTTAGGGTCCATCTGGTCATTCTGGTCCTTAGGGTCCTTCTGGTGGGAGGAAATAGACTGAACGAAGTGAGTCACTCCCATATGTCTCATCACATGCTCTGCCCAAAGTCGTGATTTGCGCGTCAGCACTGTAAATCTGATACCACGGGGCCTCCAGATCGTGACTATCTCTCCAATCGCGGTGACATGATGGTTTCGCGCCATCTTCTTCTTTGTAGATGGAATATGGAAATGGTCTCCTGCTCTCTGATAGTCATCGAAAAAATAGTTGGGATTGTCCTTCAAAGTCACTTTCATGCGCTGTTTCTGATCAAGGAATGCGGCATTCCGCCCAAATGGTTCGTAATGACAATCTATTCCCAGCAAATACAGCTTTTTATATCCCATATGAATCACAAATTTAAGACTCCCTGCACCAGTTGTGCGTGTTTTTGCAGGTGCGATGCGAAGATCTTTTTCCCAAAGTATTCTGGACTGATAGTATCTATGACCCAAATCTGGATACCATTGCAGCATTTCACGCCGCAGTAAAAAGCGACGTATACCATATTGGTCCGCATTCAGTACCATTTTATAAATTTCAGCATGATGATCCTGTGTCACTTTCAAATCCAAACAGGCGTAATAGGTCGGGTAGTGGCCCACCTGTTGCCAGAACCGGTATGCAATGTTCATACCAATTGTATCAATTGGCCACTCCCAGAACCGATGGCCTTTTAGACTCGGACCATTGCCCAGTACCAAAATAGATCGGCTGGGCATGTATATTATATCATATACAAAGTACAGAAAATATTCAGGTACTGGTCACCTGGTCAGGTACTGGTCACCTGGTCAGGTACTGGTCACCTGGTCAGGTTCAATCCCAGTACAGCTGAAGAGTCCAGCGCTCAGCGCCGCTACGACGATCAGTGAACCGACGCAGGTTCGAGTCATGGTCCCAGTTGGTCTGGTACCACTCATTCAGAGCATGGTTGAAGTATCGATTGGCATAAAACTTCTTGCGACTGAAGCTGTATGGTCCAACCTTCAGAATGTCCGAAACGACGTCGCTGCGCTGGTGCTCTGCGCCATCATCATCCTTGCTCTTCTCGCCAGTCTCCTTCTCCCCTTCTGTCTCCTCTGCCTTCTTGTCCCAAGCAAGCTCTCGGGGAACATGGGCTGCATCGCCCAGAGAATCATAGAGGACCTTGTCCGTTCGGATGGACCAGTTCCGGTTGGGAACACCAGTACGATCATTGAGCGTGTAACGTGCCTCTGTCACCCGATCCTCGTAATACTTCTTTGGAAGCTTGAGCTCCTCAAGGGCAGCAGCCTCGGCCATCTTCATCGCCTTCTTGTACTCCTCATGATCTGGACGTGGGCCAGCCTTCTTCGCTCCCTGCTTCTTGCTCGGTTGAGCACTCTTGCTGGGTTTTGTACTCTTGCTTTCACCACCCTCTGCACTCTTGCTTCCAGCACTCGCTACACTCTTCTGGTTCTGAGGGCGCTTTCGAGCTGCCTGGCGCGTGGCACGTTCCTTCTTGGCCCGGCGTCCGACCACTGTAAATCCCTCATCCCATGCTTTCTCGTTCGTCTTCTCAGATTGAGCCTCAGATTGGGACATTTTGATTGAAAAGACAGTTGATATATGTAGTGTCATGGATTCTATCCATCATTATTCCACATCAATTTTTTCCTGGTTCAAAAATACCGGGGTGCAACATACCTTTTCTTTTGAAGATTAGAGCTAACGACTTTCTTGGTCACACCAACTCTCTGTGCTGTCACACTTGTTTTTTTAGGTCCAGGGACAAGTCTCCCCACTCTAACACGATTTGGGTTTGGAGGTGGAATGCAGCTTATTTTTTGTTTCACGGTCGTTTGTGCAGCCGCGTGAGGGCGTATCTTGATCGGAACCTTCTTTGGTGGTGCAGGATCAGGGTCATTGGGAACATTGGGAGCATCAGGTAGCAGCAGACATTTACCACGACCTGGGTCTGAGCCAGCTGGCTCAGGGCCGAGGCTAAGGCCAGCTTTCCTCAGCTCCTTGAGTGGATTGAAGCCATCATCGCTCTCGCTGCTATCATCTCCATCCATCATTCCTCCATCAGGAACGATCGAGGTTGTGGTAGAGGTAGGAGCGGTGGGAGAGGTAGCGGCGGTGATGGGGATAATCTGAACAGGGATCTTGGCCTTTTTATTATTCCCACTCCCACCTTTTAACGATGCAGGTACCTTGTTCATAAATGTCTTGAGCTGATCCTCGTACTTATTGTCAGATGGAGTATCATACATTACAATCTTGTCTTTCTCAATCACATAGCTCTCCTCCTTGTAAAACTTTCTGCGAATACCAGAGTGTTTCGCGAAATTACCAAACTTATCCACCAGATCGATCACCATTGGGTTTAAATCCTTGTGGAATTTTCGCAAGATACGTCCCACAGCCTGAATAATATCTGTCATTGGAGTTGCGAACAATAGAGTGTTCAATGTTGGAATGTCCAGACCCTCCTGAGCCAGTTGACATGTTCCGAGCACCACATCACATTTCGCCGATTCCTCAAGCATCTTCTTGTATGTTTTCTTATTCATCTTCTGCTTGCCATAATACAAGCCGAATGTAGCAAAATTCCCATCTGGTTTACGAAAGTTCGCTTTCTGTAAATCCTCGTACATCCCTTCCAAATGCTCACGCCGACTGCTCAAAACCAGGATAGTCCTGCCTTGCTGCAGAAGCAGACCGACCAGAAAGATTATCAAACGATTGCGCTCAGGGAACTCAGCCAGTTGACTGATCATTCCAGTCGTGTTCTTAGTGCCGTTGCTCAAGAACAAGTCTTGGAAATAGGCACTGCTGCTCATTATTTCAATCTGCTTGACGAGCACCGTGTTCGACCCTTGTCGTTTCTCCTTGTGAAACAGATCACCAAGATAATGATAGAAGACTCTACTCAGACCATCTTTGCGGACTGGAGTCGCTGATAAACCCAGCATGATCTTAGATGCTACCTTTGGCAAGGCTCTACTAAACATCTCTGATGCGATATGATGACAATTGTGCACAACTGGACCTACATATGGTGCTGGTGCTGGTACTGGTTTAGTGCCATGTCCTACAGCTGTATCTGGTGCTGGTGCGCTCTCGTCAACCACTATGAAATTATGATTATTTGCAACCTCGATATCATATACATGTATATCCTCTTGTCGTGCTGATTTATCCACACTTATTACTCCCAGCGTCCCATGATTCTCGGATCCATCTTTCTGCGTGGATATGAGCAAATCTCTGCTGGTCAAATCAATCGCTTTCTTATAACCCTTTGTGGTCAAGAATCTATGGTTGGGTGTGCACTCTATCTGCTGTTGCCCTGCCAATCTCACTGTGACCATTTGATTTGTCTGTTTCTCCCAAGCGTAGGTTAGTCTTTTAAATTCAAACGACTTGGTATGCTCATTGAATGATTTGACAAGGGGCAACGGCTCGCCATCTTTCCACATTTGATAAAGTGTACCTATTCCCATGGTGCCCTGGTCAGTTATTACCTTGGTATTAGAGGGGAAGCACTCGTCGAAGATCACCTGACCGAATTGATCGAACAGGCCAGGAGGATAATCCTTCATACACAGGCTATGCAACATTGCGATCACAATGTCATTCCCCTCAACTTCGATCTTGTTTTGCTGAATGATTCCTGTTCGGGCATTGCTGAATTTATCAATGCTGTCCAGCCACTGATCCATTAAAAACTCCTTGTTCACCACGACCAGCGTCTTCTTGCCAACTTCAGCAATACTCCAGATAGCAAGCACGGTCTTGCCATATCCACATGGCAAGGAGAGCACGCCTCCCTCACCCTTGGCAAACTGGAGCTTCAGATTCTTTGCAGCCTCATGCTGATGTGGTCTCAAGGTGATGTGATGACGAATGTTAATATCATCGCCCTCGGTAATACTGGAGTTTAAAGGATCGCCAAAATGTTTAACTCCATAATATCTTGGAAGATAGATTTTGTCTGGACTCTCCGAATACACACGATATGGTCTCGGTTTAGCAAACTCTTTAAAAGCTGACAGCACTTGTGGAGTTACGGTCAGATCCTTGCGTATTTTTTGTAACTGTTGTTTTGTTATGTATTGCTTGTTAAGAATATACCCATCCCTTGTCAGATAGCGATGTGACATTTATACTACTCTAGTGAACTCTCTCTAAGTCCGATCAAATGTATTTTTCGAATCAAAATACATTTAATCGATCATTTTACTCTTTCGGGACGGATCATCAAAGCTCATCAGAGCTCGTCATCAAGCTTCGCACCACATTCTGGACCCTCAAATCCGGATGGTTCCTTCAGGCCCTGTGGTCCTTGCCAGTCACATCCACAAACACCCGAAACAGCTTCCTCCGCATCCTGTGGTGGGAGAACAGCATCCGAACCTAGTGGTTCGCCACAAGCAAGATCCTGGCAACTGGTTCCGGCACCACATCCTGCCGCTTCTGCCACCTCAGCTGCAACTTCTGCTGTTTCTGGAGCCGTGGCTTCAGCTGCTGGGGCATCGACATCAGCACCCTCCACACCAGATGCCCTACCTAGGAGGGCACTAGCCTTCTGAAACAGACGATAGCGTCCCAGAGTCTGGATCGAAAGGATAAAGCCGAGTGCGCCGAGTAGGGCGACCGTGGTACTGTAGTTGCGGACTGCAAGAATCAGAAAGAGGACCAGAAACTTGAAGAGAGCACAGTCAAAAAGACCAGCAATAAATGGTGGAAGGTTTGGAGCAGCCAGTCCAGCATAGAGAACAAGGAAGATCGTCAGAGCGGCATTGACATATGGGTTGTTGAGAGCGTTACCCAGGAATGTATCGATATTGTTCAGAAGCGCTTGCATACTAGATCTATATCTTTATAGATTCTCACTAGAAAATAATCTGGCCTGAGATAGTGGATGTATGTATGGCTGTAAACACCCTCACACACAAAATAAATAGCTATTTATAAAATAAAATAGCTATTTATATTAAATTGGAATGGTAAAGAAAGCTTTAATTATTGGTATTAATTATATTGGAACTGATGATGCTCTACAAGGATGTATTAATGATGCATTGAACATAAAAAGTTTCTTGGCGCGTGAGTTTCATGTGACAGGTAGTTCGGTACGTCTGATGACAGAGGCTGGTTCACCCTCCTTCCAACCAACCCATGCAAACATCCTGAATCAGATCAGGTGGCTGGTAGAGGGTGCCACCTCGGAATCTCAGCTGTTTATACACTTTGCTGGTCATGGTACACAGATCTATGATAGGAACAATGATGAGAATGACCGACGCGATGAATGCATTTGTCCACTAGATTACAAGACTGCCGGACTTATCACAGATGATGTTCTGCGTGCACGCCTCGTCAATGTATTGCCTCGTGGTGCTCGCTTGTTTGGGCTCTTCGACTGCTGTCACAGTGGCACAATACTCGACCTGAAATACAATTACCTTTTCCACAAAGACCAATCAAACAATGACAGCTACCAAACACAGATTGAGCGCAGAGCTCGCGTCTGTAGAGCCAAGGTAACTCTGATATCTGGATGCCTGGACCATCAGACATCAGCAGATGCCTATATCAACAACAAAGCACAGGGTGCCATGACTCACAGTTTCCTATGTAGTTATGATCTCCTAAAGAAAAAGGGTAAACCACTGACATGCAGGCACTTGATGAAAGAGTTGCACAAAAAGATTTTGGAGGGAGAGTTCTCACAGCGACCAAAGCTGAGCACTGGCTCCCACGTTAGTTTAATGCGCAGACTCCGTATATTTGACTAGATTTATGGGAAAAGGGTACGAGCCTTGATCACCGTGCCACCGCCGCTGCCACCACTGTTGCACAACTCTTTCAATGCTTTGATGTTGATGGATGGAACTGGGTGAACCAAGCACACACAATCACAATCGGGGGACCTTGTGGTCCCCCGATAGCTGCAGCTACCGCTACAGGGCAACACATCCCCACACTGTTGAAGGCATTCCTCGGTGCGGGGCTCCGCAACATATGCCATTGCTCTCCCAGTTCTGGGCGAATTGTCAAACTGTTGGTTTACATGGTCCAAGACGAACGTCGGAGTGCATGAATGCGATGGGTCCTGGTCTTGAGCACATGGCAATGGCGGCGGCGTCTCTCCATTGTCCCATGCATCGAATATTGTATCGAGACGTGATGCAATGCTATGTGTAAATGTTGAGGTGTTCAACGGTCGCAGGTATCTGGCAATCCATGCCTCCGGAGCGACACTATCAATGCACGACAGCTCAGCCAACTCCATCAGTAGAGACTCAGCGCAGACACCGCGACGATCCGCCTCACGTTGGACCGCCTTGGCTGCTCTCCTTTTCCATTCAATCAACTCTTCTATAGACGATACATCCATTCTTGTTTGGCTGTGCTGGTTGTGCTGGGTGTGCTGATTGTGCTGAGATGAGAGACCTGTGTCAATTTTTTCTATTGCTACAATAGTAGAGTGTGAGGCAGCAGATGACCATGCATCGGAATCGATATACTTATCAAGCCCTCAAAATCTCCTGGACGACTGGGGTTACGAATGACAAAAAACAGCAAAGACTAATTCTGAAATCTACTCTAGGTGAATTTTTTTTCACTGTCCCATTAAGCTGGAAGCTACGCAAGTGGTCACCCGCCTGTCGCCGCCTTGCAGAGGTCTTGATCTTTCATGCATTCTGGGACAGGGCTGATCTCAGAAGGTTCATGGCTGAGGATTGGACACCGTGGCTCAATGGCTCCAATGGGACCATCAGTGGTGGTCTCAGTGCTGAGCCAGAAGATCCACACTTGCGGCGATGGATGCGCCGTATGAAGAATGACCGATCAGCAGTCAGCTTTAGTGGTGGACTTGACAGTTGTGCTATCGTTCCACTGTTGCCACCCGGTGCTGTTCTCGCTTATATGAAGCGAAATGTGAACAAGCCCACAATGATGAGACATGGTCAACAATTGTTGGCATTGGAGCATATTCGCAAGAGGTACAAGGTCAGTGCATATATTATGGAGAGCAATTATGAACAGTTGGCTGTCAAGAGTATTGGTCGGATTGGGTTTCCATCTGAATATGCCTGTGTGGTACCATGTGTCATTCTTGCTGATCATGTTGGTATAACAAGCATCTGCACTGGAACGATCGGACTATTTTTGAAGAGGGGACTTCAATGGCATGATTTTGGTGAGACTGATTATTATCACCGCTGGACTTCGCTTTTCCGGAAAGCAGGGATCGACTTGTTTTGGCCTGTTGGAGGTGTGGTTGATAGAGGCACCGCCTTGATTTGTAAAAAAGCCGGAATCCCCGGGCAAAGCTGTGTTCGTAATGACCGGGGCAGTTGTGGCCAGTGTTTCAAATGTTTCAGAAAGAATGCTCTTTGTATGGAGGGAGGTAGATCAGTAACCGTCATACCCGAAGATGCCAGGCGGAAATTACGTGGCAAACCTTTGACTCTGATCGAACTTTATCAGAAAGGGTTTATCAATGACAAACGCTTGAAGAAGTGGCGCAACTTCGATTTGAGTTATCAGAAACACCATCTGTTGGAGGCATGTGATTATATGATTCCAGATAGATTGCGAGGACATATCGTGCAGCGCCTGAATCACTTTCTGAAGCCAATGAACGCTGAACAAATTGCACTGGTGAAATCTCTACAAATGGAACAAGTCGCCAAAGAACTGTCTGATGTCATCTAGGCTCACATATAAGGGGTCAGTAAGTACCTGATGGTGTTGGTAGCTTGCAAACAACACTGCATGTGTCGTAAAAGTCGTAACGGTCATGAAACATGCCATTGTAGGCATTCTCTTCCAGTAGATTGCTCTTCAGAATGGTTGCCAGACTGCAGCTGTTTTTGTAACAGTGGCATTCATTGCGCAGGAATGCTACTGTCCATTCATAAAAACATAGAAAAAATACAACCAATGTAAAGTATGAGACCATTTGCCGAGCATAGATTTGGCGTAACTACATTTCAATTTTCATATACCACCATATATTATCATATATCACGTGGCCTAGCAATCGTAACTTACCACTACAATCATACCACCATCGTAGTTCCATTCAGCCTCAAAAAACCAATACGTTCCAGGATATTCCAGCGGGTCTGGGCGACCAAATCGTTTTTCAAACTTGAGGTGTTCCTGTAGTACAATGTCTCTCATTCCATTCAATGTGAAACCATTCTTGTCACTGAATGGGCAAATGATAATTTCAGGGCCTCGATGTGAGGGTTTGTATGATTTTTCATTCCATTTCAACCATTTGTCACGATCTTTCTGATGGTTGAAGACAATGGAGAATTTACAACAGATCTTCTCCTCAAACAACCATCTATACGTGTTTTGAAATATTTTTGGGTCGTGGATCTTCTCCCTTTGATCCAACTTGTCTTTGTCACAAATTCTTACATAGTCAATCGGTGAAAGCTTTGCTGGACAATCATTATCATCATACAAATGATGCCTCTCGCTCAATAGTTCATTCAATGTCCTTCTATCTTCTTCGAGACTCATGAAAAACACAATGAATATAAATACAATCGGTTTCAATGACAACGGGACGAATCAAATTTACTACTACCATGCGCACCATGTTGTGCGAGCAGTGTGTGCTTTTTTCCTTAAGGTACTCAAAGTCTTCTGAGTCAGGAACTATTAATCTGCCTCCTGTACAGCCACTCTTCCTGTAGCGTGCACTTTTTTCTGAGATTTTTGAGTTTGGAAAATTATTTTTAATCCTCCAAAATGTTTGTGAATTTTCGCATCTTAGTTACTGTAATTGTTGAACTATTAGCTAGGTCCAGGGCATGGGATATGGATCAGAACATGGATCAGAACATGGATCAGTGTCGGCCTACGGCCTCCCCTCGGCTGGCGCTACGCGCTGAGCCTCAGCGGTCGCCCCGCTCCCTTGCCCTCCGGGGGCGCGAAATTTGGGGTAAAAGGCAAGTAATAGTAAAACCCAATTGTAAAACCATCGAGAGTTGCAATGGGAGGGCCCCAAGCTTTCTAAGTCAGGGACTCCTCATAAACAGGTACCCTTCCTGTAGCGTGCACTTTTTTCTGAGATTTTTGACTTTGGAAAATTATTTTTAATCCTCCAAAATGTTTGTGAATTTTCACGTCTCAGTTACTCTAATAGTTGAACTATTAGCTAAGTCTAGGGCATCCAAGTCTTCTGAGTCAGGAACTATTAATCCACCTCTTATACAGGCACTCTTGCTGCAGCGTGCACTTTTTTCTGAGATTTTTGACTTTGGAAAATTATTTTTAATCCTCCAAAATGTTTGTGAATTTTCACGTCTCAGTTACTGTAATTGTGT